>Ga0209034_10001843_pt1 | contig 10159 bp, 13 predicted proteins | sample MarorgKNORR_S2LV_2_FD_188219 | JGI IMG/M metagenome (GOLD analysis project Ga0209034, IMG submission 188219) | Marine microbial communities from the Southern Atlantic Ocean, analyzing organic carbon cycling - 250m_A/KNORR_S2/LV (SPAdes) (version 2) | ecosystem: Environmental > Aquatic > Marine...
TAGTGCAGCAATTTCGTATGTAATATCCATTTTAGTAATTACAAACTCCGATGACGAAGATCTTAGTCATTAATTGAAAATACACCACATTTTCTTATGATAGCAGTTGATCAAAGGTTCTTTTAAGGTTTCACATTTACAGAGAATAGAATTGAGTGTGATTATCGCTTAGGTGGTATTGCGAATTGATTAGTTGGTTCGTTATGATAGTTTATTGGCAGTAATGGTTCTTTCTGTCTTCCAGTTAGAATACCAATTATTTTATCATCTTTTTTTATTATATTATCGTTAAGTAGTTTCTTTATACCAGATGGTACAGCTCCTGATGCCATTTCACAATCAAATCCGTTTAAACCCACAATTGACATTCCATCCAACATTTCTTTGTCAGTGACAGTAGTAACAACTCCGTCAGTAAATTCTAATGCACGTATCCCTTTGAGTAAATTAGCTGGTTTACCAATCTGTATAGCTGTAGCTTTTGTTTTCGGTCTAATATGGTCTTTATTCATTTTAACGTAATAGTCTTCAATTAATTTAGTATCAGGACTGCCTTTATTCCAACGTAATTCAGTATTTTCAAATTTTCCGTTGTACAAAACGTCTAGTGTATTAGCACCTTCTGCATTGATAACAGCTATCCGTGGAATTTTTTTAATCCAGCCCCACTCATGTAATTCCATTAAACATTTACCGCAACTTGATGTATTTCCAAGTGCACCACCTGGATAAACTATCCAATCAGGTGTTTCCCACTCTAAGAATTCTAACGCACGATATGCTATAGTTTTTTGACCCTCGATTCTAAATGGATTAATTGAATTAACTGTATAACTTCCAGATTCTTTTGCCGCATCCAATGATCTAGTAAATGCATCATCAAAGTTTCCATCAACATGGATCATTTGTGTACCAAACTGATATGCTTGGCTAAGTTTGCCAGGAGCAATTTCACCTTCTGGAATGTAAACATCACATTCCATGTTTTCATTTGCTGCAAACATACCAGCAGAAGCTGATGTATTACCAGTTGACGCACAAATAATTTTTTTTGCGTTAACTAATTTTGCATGTGTTACAGCAGCAGACATACCATTATCTTTAAACGAACCACTTGGATTGTATCCTTCTGGTTGTAACATCAAATTTTCATTTTCCATTCCTACAAATTTTGCAACTTTTGACATATGGTATGGTTTTGATTGTCTCCCTTCAGCACCATCAAGTGAAACCAAATGTTGTGAACACTGTGCAAGATCTGTTGTATCTATATCACAAAAGTTAAGGAGTTCACGAAACCGCCATACACCACTTTCATTAAATATACTTCCTTCCGGATTTCTACGTTGATAAAATAACTTTTTGAGTTGTGCAACGTGTACCCCATTAGGAATATCTCTATATTTAACATCTAAAGGATTTCCGCACACACATTTGAATTCAGTTGTGGGAATAGGATATTCTTTTCCACATTTATGGCTAATGCATTTTAAGTATGATTTATTCTGCAACGTGACACTTTTGCCTCTCAGTAATTTAAACATAAGAAATGTGGTAAAATTCTATTGTTATTTTGATTTAACATTCCGAAACTTTTTGAATAGTAATGTAGGTTATCAATTACTTTGATAGCTATTGATGAATATTTAAAAGGAATTTTAGGCCAAATTTTGGCTTCATATAAAATGTTAGTAGAATTAAACGACGAACCAAAAGATCTTCTGACAATTAAAAAAGAATTATCAAAAATTAGAGGCCTTTTATTGGTATTATCCAATAAATTGGATGATAAAAAATATCATCAAGATCATCTAGTTAGCCTTTTTAAATTATCTACATATTATGTTGATACATATGATTTTACATGGGAAATTGAAAAATTATCTCAGATTTATTACAACGATTCTAATAGACTAAAAAATTTAAGATTGTTAATTATTAATTCACTGAATGATAAAAATTTGGTTGAAAAACTTGAAACAATGTTAATTAAGTTATAGTTTTTGATTATGCTGATTAGTGTTTTATTTTAGAACCAGATCTTAGATGGAAATTACTACAACATTTACATTCTTTTTCTATACAATCATTTTCATTGATATGCCCACAAATCCCACATTCGCAATGTGTACCCATACTAATAGAATAATATTGTCAGATATAACTAAAACGTATTCAATCCCAATTATAGACAATATCAAATGTTAAAAATCATCAATTAGGTAAATTCATTTTTTTGGTTTTGTTTTTTTCTTCTTTCCTTTTGCCTTTTTTGAAGATGGCTTATCTGTTGATTGCATGCTTTCTTCATGCACTTTGTCATCAACAATTTTTATTACTTGTTGGATTAAATTATCTAAGTGACTATCATCTGGTTTCGGATCAACCGAATTAGAAATTTCTTGTATTATAGATGAAATTTCTGCGCTAACTTGTTCAAAACTTTCTGGATCTTCATATGCAGTATTGTAAAGTGTTTTTAAATTATTAACTTGTCCAATTGTTTGGTCAGTAAGCGTGACCCTAAATTCTTCACCATTAATATCAATTTCTTTTGTTATCATTGCTGAGATTTTTCTTTAACCTTCTTATATCTTTCTTGTAACAAATTCATTCAAAATTATATTAATAATTAATTTAAAATGTTATATAATCTAATGCTACCGCATCACTAATTAGCGTCGTATGCCTAGAATTTGTTACATAACCATTCTTAATATCGTTTGCAGGAACCCAACGGTTAGTGGACGTGTAATGTCTTTTTTCAATTAATTCTCTCTCAATAGATTCTATATCAAATTCCCCTTCCTCAATTTCTTGAGTTTCTAAATGTTTGATTGTAATTATAATTTTATTTATTTTAACTCGATCACCAAATTTACCCGCTAGCGGTGCAATTTCATCAGATACTTCAAGTATCTTAACTTTCATTTCTTTATTCCCAAATGCATTATGACTTACTAATACACGTTCATCGATGAAATCATCAAAGCTAATTTTAGTTTCATGTGTAGTTGTAGATTTTAAATTTGTATTTACAGTCTTTCTTTCTTTGTTTAATTCCTCTTCAATATTAGTTTCTGATTCAGGAAATAATTTTCTTTTCATAGTCAGATAATCAGATAATGATAATCCAACTGCATCATATATTGTATGATTTGGGTAGTTACGATTAAACCAATCTTTGTATTTTGATTCATTTAAATATCTTTTAAGATATTCATGTGGATCTTTTTTAGGATCAACAAAATTTAGGGTTTTTTTTATACTAACATTTACTTTCTCAACAATATTTTGTTCTTTTTCTTTTACAATTTTAGATTCAGGTTTAGGTTCTTTGTCTTTATTTTTTATTTTTCCAAAGTATCGTTTAAAATTCATAGAATAACTAGAAATTTACCACTAAAAAATGATTGGAAATTTTGTTTATTTATAAAATAATTGGTATTTTGATCTGAACGGCATTTGGAAATCTTTTAGCACTAGTTTTTTTTGTTTACCATTTTTTAATGCATATGTTTTTCCATCATAAGTGCAGACAACATCTATAACCTTCTTTTTTTTATCCCAAACTTTGTAGAATTCATGCAAGTCTCGTTTTTCATATTTACCAGTGCCTATTCTTTTTTTTGAGAGAAATTTGAAGGCTAAAATCACCTCACGTTTTTGATAAACCTGAAAATTATCAATCCAGTTTAGACATCTTTCTATTTGATCAAATGGCACATGTAAGGTAGTCCCAGTACCAGATTTTGCTTCAATTGTAAAAATTGTACTTTCTAGATTATTTACAGATAAAACATCTGGTAAAGCCACACTAGGTGAACCAAGCCTAAATGCTTTCCATGATTCAATGGAATTGAATCTTTTAACAAGAGTATCTTCCCAATTATACCCCCTTTGCCTCCTAGTTTGTGCAGTTTTTTTGTTGATTTTTTTAATTTTTTCATATTCATTTTGATCTACGTTAGAAATCAAATTCTGATTTTTTCTGATTAAAATTGACATAATTTTGATTTATTTTGATAATATAGAATAGTTGGTAATTATATTATCAACCATTATGTTAATTGAAATTATGAATCACAAATGATTAATTCATGTGTATGAATAGAATGTAGATGCCATGGAAAGATGGATTTTATTGTACATTCTGTGGAAAAGATTTTGGTGATCAGCCAGATAAACTAGCATTACATATTAGAGATTTTCATGAAAAAAACCGTGCAAAACACAAATAATTTTGTAATTATTGGCTATTTTCTAAATTAAAGAAAAAATTACTCTTTCCGTCAAGTGAACATTTACTCAGTTTAACAGTTTGACCTGGTTTAACCATATCTATTCTAGCATTCAATTTTCCCATAACTCGTATTTTATTTTCAAATTCTGTAATACAGAAAACATCGTCTTCCTCTTTTGATAATTCGATTATTGTGCCGTCTGTGGAAACTTTTCTCCAATTAACATGCTTAAAGCAATTATCACAATAATCACTTGGTGGCCACACAATTTTTTTACAGTACGAACATTCACTGGTAACAAAATTTCCTGCTTTTAATTCAGTTTCAAATTTATTCATGATTCCAAAACCAATACAGTACTAGATGTAGCAGCAGCTGACATATTATGCATTAAACCTTTTTTTGCATTTGAAATTTGTCTCTTTTCTGCATTATTTTGTAATTGCTGCGTAATTTCTACTATTTGTGCAATACCTGTAGCACCTAAAGGATGTCCAGCACCAATTAATCCTCCTCTGGGGTTTATTTTTCTGTTTTCCGTATTGAATAAATTTCTAACATATGATGCACCAGTATTTTTTTTTGCTAGACTAAGATCTTCTACAGCCATTAACTCACAAACTGAAAAAGCATCATGGATTTCAGCAATATCAATTTCTTGTGGGTTTGTTTTAGCCATTTTGTATGCATCATTTGCAGCCGTAACAGTACTAGATAATGTAGTTAACTCGTTTTTTGTAAAACTTGCAGAATTTGTTTTTTGTCCTATACCAGAAATCCAAATTGGCTCATCAGTGAATTTTTTTGCGTTTTCCTCAGATGTTAAAAGAATAGATGAGCTACCAGAACACGAATAAGAACAATCTAAAATCCGTAAATCATCAGTAACGTTCTTTGAATTCATAATCTCAGAAATTGTGTATGGTTTATGTGAATATGCATTTGGGTTATCCATTGCTTGCTTATGATTTTTAGCAGACACTATCGCTAGTTCTTCATCTGTTGTGCTAAATTGTCGCTTGTGTGCTTTTGTAAACATAGATGCCCAGTAAATTGGACGATCATATTCACCCCTTGATTTGTCCCACTCCAATATTTGTCCTGGGTTACCAATCTTATCTGCGCCAGTAACTAAAACAGTATCTGCCAATCCAGATGCAATATATGAAAATCCAGAAATTACAGCGCTAGAACCGGAACTACATAGATGTTCAACTGTGTGAGAAATTTTTGGCTTGATGCCTGATAATTCAGATAAGATAGCACCAAGATATTTAGAATTATCATTAGTTGAAACTATAACTCCGTCAATAAGATCTTGTGACAGATTTTTTGTGGTATCAAACACCTGCTTTGTTGATTCCAATAATAATGATTCAATAGATAATTCATCTTTTGTGAATTTTGTGTTACCATATCCAACTATTGCAACTTTTTTCAATTAGATTCCTCCGAAAATGTTGAAGTAGTTAAATCAAATGAATCTATCACATTATCTATTGGATTAAACTGTATTATTGGTAAGTCTATCCCTGTTTCGCGGAATTGCTTTAATTGAATTCTACATTCATCTGATGTTCCAGCAATACACAATTCATTCACCATTAAATCAGGTACCAATTCATGATTATTTTGTAATCCATTCTTTTCATATTCTTCAAAGATGTTTTTTGTTTCATTTTCAAATCCATTTAATGCTAAAAATTCCCGGTAAATTTTTCCGACAGAGATGTAAAACGCCAATGTTTTTTTAGCACGGGCCATTGCCTTTTCAGAGTCCTCATTCACACATGTGATGATTTGAAGTGTTGTGTCTATCTTTTTTTCATTTTGCATCCTTGCAAGTGTTGATTTGATCTCATTTTTTGGCCTAAGATAGAAAATAACACCGTCTGCAATCTTCCATGTAAGTTCTACCATTTTTTGATTAACTGCTGCAAGATAAATTGGGATTGTCTGTCTGGGAGGTTTGATAAGTAATGAAAAATTTTTCAATGAGAAAATTTCACCAGAATAATTTACTGTTTTACCGCTAAGAATTAACCGTATAATATCTACATACTCCTTCATTCGTTTAAGAGGTTTGACAAATTTATCACCATGAAAATCTTCAACCAATGGCTGACTACTTGTTCCTAGTCCTAAAATCAAACGTTTGTTTGAAATTGTATCAACAGTTATAGCTCCCATCGCAATCAAGCTAGGACTTCGAGAATAGATATTTACTATAGATGAACCAATTTTTGAAAAATTGTTTTCCTTGCTTGCCAGACTAAGCATTGAAAAATTCTCCATTCCCCATGTTTCTGGAATCCATACTGTATCAGGCTTTAGCCTGTTTAATTTTTTTGAACATGATAAAACCTGTTCAACTGTTAACAAAGAGCCTAAACTATATGACAAACGCATTTTGATTCATCTTCTTGAAATAAATTTCATATATTTTTTTTGAATCATTTCCTTTGAGCATGTTTCAACATCTTTGTGAGAATCTATAGAACGCCATAAAACATTTCTGAATTTTACTGTATTCAATGAATTTTTTTTGGCTAACTTTGGGAAAACTATACCTTCTATACTACCCTTTCTAGGTAAAATTTTAGCAATGTTCGTATTTAGATGATAAATTCCCCCATTCATCCATATATCTTTAACATCAGTTTTTTCATTGAACTGAAGAATTTTATTATTTTTAATCTTCATTGTACCATAATTTGTTCTTAATTCAATTGCAGCTATAGTATTTGGTTTAGCCATCATTTTTTTCAAATTAATGTTTGTAATTATGTCACCATTTAACACAATAAATGAATCGCCAACTATATTCTTAATTGCTTTTTTAATTGCACCTCCAGTACCAAGCGGTGATGTCTCTACCGAATATTCAATATTACAATCAAAATTATTTTTTTTCTTAAGATAATTCTCAATCTTTTTTCCCTTATAACCACTACAGATGATAATATCTTTAATTCCAAATTTTTTCAGATAATTAATCTTCCATTCAATCAATGGCTTTCCGTGTATTTTGATCAATGGTTTTGGGATAGTATCTGTCACTGGACGCAATCTCTTACCACGTCCGCCTGATAATATCATGGCTTTCATAAAAAAAGTGAACCGTAAACTGCATTAAAAGGCTTAAGCTTAACTTGTAAGCTAACAAAAGAGATTATGTAGAAGCCTTACCTAGTAGGGTTATTGAAAAAACTTTTTGGGGAACCAAACAGAATGAACGATAAGGAAAAACTTGAAGCGATTAAGCAAGTATTATCTGATACACCTGCACGCTCAGGGGATGACAAAGAAACCGCGGCTTGGTATGAAAAGGCATTAGATGAAATTGATAAAATCATTGAATCTAACAACACGCCAACATCTTTGCGTTATCCCAAATAGAAGGCTATTACTATTTTATTCAGTCAGATAGTAATGTAGTTCCGTATAACAGTCTGAACAATAATCTTGATCATCTGTATGTTCACAATTATACACTTTAGGAACTTTGTTTTTGCATTTTGTACAAACTGACATGTCTAGGACTTTTTAATTTTTATTGCACCTAATGCAATCTGAATAATTCCTGGAACAAACAACATTGCAGGATTTCTTTCTACACCCTCTGGTGCAGGTGTTCCAACTAATGCTATTCCACCAGCTAGTATTAATGCACCTGAAATGATTATCATTCCACCTAATCCTTTTGATGGTTCTTTTAATGATATGAAAAATGCAATTATTGGTAAAATTATTGCAGGACCACCAAGTCCCATACCTCTTTGCATATCATCTAGTGGCAATAATCCATCACCTTTTTCACCTATTTCACCATCAACATTAACGCTAGCGGCTACATCAGCACCATAAATCACTAACAATGCAATTGCAATACCAGTGATTATTACTGCTGGTGTTTTTGCCATAATAAGCTAAAAATTATTAGAACTAATAAACTAATCTAGCGGACTGACTAGAATTGAATTTTTTATTTCATCAGCAATTTCAGTCAATCGATCTATATTTCCTGAATCATTCAAATCTACAATGTTAAAATGACCAAGCTTACGCTGAGGCTTTGAGACACTTTTTCCATACATCTTCAAGTAAACACCGTCCTTTTCTAGCTGAACTGGCTTGTACTTTCCCTCAAATCCATCTGGACCCAAAATATTACACATAACAGTTTTGTGAATCAGGTCAGTACTTCCAAGCTCTAAACCAAGTATTGCACGAAGATGCTGCTCAAATTGTGATGTGTTACATGACTGTAACGTGTGATGACCAGAGTTGTGCACTCGTGGTGCTATCTCGTTGATAAGAATTTTGTCATCTTGATCAATAAACATCTCTATTCCAAAAACACCAGCACCCTTCAGGACCTCCATCGTCTTTTTTGCAATCTCACCTGCATCAGTTATCACATCGTCAGATACGCGTGCAGGTGCAATTGTCATTTTCAGAATATTATCCTCATGAATGTTTTCCACTAGAGGGTATGCAGTAATCTCACCTTTTGTGTTTCGAGCTGCTATCACAGAAACTTCCATCTTAAAATTAACAAATTTTTCAACCATTAGACTTTTTCCGTCAAAGTGCTGGTATGCCTTTTCAATTTCATCTGATGATGTAATCTTGAAATTTCCCCTACCGTCATATGCATCTCTCCTTAGCTTTAGCAGAACTGGAAGCCCAAGTTCCTTAATTTTTTCACGCAGATCATCCAAGGATGTAATCTCATAAAATTGTGAAACGGGAAGTTCATTTTCCAAAAGAAATATTTTTTGTGAAAGCTTGTCTTGTATGATACCTAGGGTGGATGGAGATGGCTCAATCTCTGCCTTTAGTTTACTTAGCACATTAGTATTACCAGATTCTATCTCATATGTAATGATGTCAGACTGTTCTGCAAGTTTTAGGATTGCAAGTTCGTCCTTAAAGTCACCGACAATTTGCTTTGCACCAGCCTGAGCAGCCGGAGAGTTCTCTGTTGGGTCAAGCACTATGATTTCTGATATATACTCACTCAGATTTTTGGCAGCCTCAGTTATCATCATGCCGAGCTGGCCTCCTCCTATAATTCCGAGCCTTTTTGTCATAATCATCCTAAAGATAAACTAGATAAAAACCAGTGTTCGTTACATTAAAAACATCTTGAGGTCTATGAATACTATGAAAAAGCCACTTATTGGAATCATTATGGGTTCCAGTTCTGACAGCAGAATAATGCACGGTGCAGCTGAAATTCTTGATGAGTTTGGCGTTGGTCACGAAGATCAGATAATCTCGGCTCATAGAACCCCAACAAGATTGGAAGAGTATACAAAGCATGCAGAAAAAAATGGATTCAAAGTAATAATAGCTGGCGCTGGTGGTGCTGCACACTTACCAGGAATGATTGCATCACATACAGTTCTGCCTGTGATTGGTGTTCCAATATTGGTTTACAATGACAAGCAACAGAAAAAATCTGCGTTTGGTGGCCTTGATTCTTTATTGTCAATATCTGAGATGCCATCTGGCTCTCCAGTGGTAACTGTTGGTGTAAACAAGGCAGCAAATGCTGGAATTTATGCCCTGAAAATTCTGGCTAACGAATCTAGTAATATCAGAAAGATGCTAAAATCCCATAAGGAAAAACAGCATAAATCGGTTCTCAAGGAATCTCACGATCTGAAAAAAATGGGTCTGAAGAAGTTTGTCAAGAAAAAATTCAAGTAAATACATTAACCTTACTCTTTTTGTCGGTATTATGCCATGATAACACGAAGAAATAAGCTATACTTGATTGGTTTTGCTGTTATTGCAATAATTTTTATTGTTAGATTTTTGAGCTAATATTGTACCAAACCAAAAGATTGAATGAGATACTGGTACTATCTCATTCAGTCGTTTCTTATCTAAATTAAGTGAGAACC
>Ga0209034_10001844_pt1 | contig 10158 bp, 8 predicted proteins | sample MarorgKNORR_S2LV_2_FD_188219 | JGI IMG/M metagenome (GOLD analysis project Ga0209034, IMG submission 188219) | Marine microbial communities from the Southern Atlantic Ocean, analyzing organic carbon cycling - 250m_A/KNORR_S2/LV (SPAdes) (version 2) | ecosystem: Environmental > Aquatic > Marine >...
ATTTGGCCATTACTTGGTCTGGTTCTACCACATAGTTGACCAGCATCAGTTCCAAAGCTTTGTGGGCGTCGACGAAATCTCCAGTGAACAGAAATTCAAAAGCGATGTTTCTCGGAACTACTTGCGACAGTAAGGCCGGGCCACTAACGGATGCGATCCCTCGCTTTGCTTGAGGCCAGCCGAATTCGGCTTTGGATGAAGCAATTCGTATGTCGCTCCCTAGAGCTATCCCACATCCTTGAGCAAGGCATATTCCGTTGATCGCGGATATGATGGGTTTCCAGATGTTGGATTGGACCACGTATAGGTCACCGGTGCTGGGCCCTTCGTTGGCGCCGCCAGCGGCCATGGCTACTAGGTCGTGGCCCGTAGAGAACGCACGGCCAGCACCGGTGACGATGGCGCAGCGGACGTCAGGGTTCTTGTCGACGTCTTGGAAGGCGTCCCAAAGCTGCTGACGCATTGGCGGGTCGATGGCGTTCAGCTTCTCTGGTCGGTTTAATGTGATGTAGGCGATGCCTTCCTTGATCTTGTAGATCACTTCATCTGCCATTTATGTTCCTCCAAAATAATCCCTACCAAAATCGGGACGGTCAGTTTTTATTGTGGCCGGTTGGGCTGGAAATATTGTATAGCCCACAGCATGCGGATTAAAGCTTTGAAACGGTAGCTCGGGTTGGTTTTGTCGGGCCGAATAGATCTTACGGTAGCCACTCGTTGAATTGACTAGGTCATCCAAGCCTGTTTCACCAAACGCTAGATGATAACCCCAGATGATAACCCCAAACCAGCCAACCGTTGAGTTTAGGTCCTTATCCGGATATGGAACGCCACGAACAATACCGTTAAGCGAAAGAGCAGCCTAAAGGTCGTACTCAGCCCACAGGTTAAATTATTCTCGAACCGGTAGGTTTGGTACCGATGATTCCGTTTTGTTCCAACTGGTATATCTCAGGGCTAGTCAGACCTAGTAGTTCACCGTAGACGTCCTGGTTGTGCTGGCCCAGCGTCGGGGACGGCCAGCGGACTCTTCCGGGAGTTTTAGACATTTGCCAGGGAATGCCCGGGTATTGTCTAGGACCAACTTGTGAATGGTCCACTGTAACGAACGTGTTGCGGTCCTTGTAATGCGAGTTTTCCAGTAGATCTGGCCCGCGTAAAACCGGCCCCGACGGGACTCCGGCGTCCTGAAGTTGTTGCGTAATCATTGACGCTTCTTGGTCGGTAGTCCATTCAGTGATCACCTCATCTAAGTCATCGTGGTTCTGCTGCCGTTTGTCAGCTGTAGAAAATCGCGGGTCTTCTGCCAGTCCTGGCACGCCCATGGCTTTGGCCAAGCTTCTCCATTGTTCTTCGTTAGTGGCGGCAATGGTTACCCAACGGTCTTCACCGGCGCACGGATAGCTGTTAGATGGCGCGTACCATCGTGAGCGGTTTCCCAGCCGTTCGGGTTCTTGTCCCGTCATCTGGTAGGCGAGGACTTCCGGGCCCATAAGAGCGACTGAAGATTCTTGCTGGGAAACGTCTATAAACATGCCGTTGCCCGTCTTTCTTCGATGCCGCAGGGCCGCCATTAGCACCCCAGCGGCGTGAGATCCAGTGATTGGGTCTCCGTGGTTTATACCTGACTTCATGGGACCCTCGCCCCTGTACCCGGTCATATGCGCCATCCCTGAGAGCTGTTCCTGTCCGATACCGTATCCGAGGTACCCTTTCCAAGGCCCGGTATTACCAAATGCTGGCATCGAAACATAGATTAGGTCTGGCCTGAGATTGCGCAGGTTTTCGTAAGTGTACCCCAACCTCTCAAGACTACCCTGTCGGAAATTCTCGATTACAACGTCACTGATAGAGACGAGCTGTTCGAAGACTTGCCTGCCTTCAGGTTTCGTTAGTTCCAGAGTCACACCGTATTTGGACATGTGTAAGCAGTTGAACCACCCATTTCGGTTCCAAGGTTCATCTCCTGGTTCGCCGTCAGGGTAAGCCGCGATACCTCTGGCTGGACTAACGGGACCTCGATGGGAATCGTAGACGCTAAGTGATTCCATCTTGATAATCTCTGCGCCCATATCCGCGAATAATTTTGTGCAGTACGGGCCAGCCCAAATACGTGATAGGTCTAGTACGCGGTAGTTTTTTAAAGGCATCCCATCTGACGGTTTCTGCATTTTCAGGCCACCTCGTTTTGACTGACGACGCCCATCTGTATCAGCTCAGATACTTTGTTGTTTGAATAGCCCAACCAAGAATTCAAAACATTTGTGGTGTGCTCACCCAACAAAGGAGAACGCTGAAAAACCCAAGCACCTACATCCTCTTCGGGCATGATCGGTGCGCCTGGATAGGTTAGGGTTCCAGCAACTGGATGATCCAACTGGACGAAGTAGTCTCGATCAAGTAGTTGTTCCATCTCGAGGATATTTTGCATGGTAGCGACGAAGCTGAATCCGAGGCCGCTCTCTTGACCGGCTTTGAAGATGTCCAATTTATTGTTATCTATCAGGAAGGGGAGCATGTAAGCGTCCACTTCGTCAGCGAACTCTAGACGACCAGCTCTTGACAGGAAGCGTTCGTCCGACAGTTCATGTCGATCCATGATGCGCGCGACCTCCGGCCAACGGTGGTCCGGTCCGGCAATAATACCGACATGCCCATCTAGGCAAGGGTAGATGCCCCAAGCTGCGCGACCATAACCTCGGTTTCCCACACGGCTGTATTCTTGGCCGGAGTAGCTGAACTGCATCAGCGCGTTTTCTAGGATATTGGTTGCGTATTCGGCGATCGATACGTCAATTTGCTGTCCTTCGCCCGTCTCTTCAGCGTACATCAAAGCCGCCATGGTGGCGGCGAAGGCGTTTTGACCGGCGCCCAGTTGGGCTAAAGGCATGCCTTCTTTCAATGGTTCCTGTTCGGGCTCACCGGTGATGTTCATGAGCCCCCCTAGGGCATAAAGGTTTAGTTCGGAAGCCTTCCAGTCGCGGTACGGTCCGGTTTGACCAAAGTTGGATATTGAAGTAACAACCAGTCTCGGGTTAGCTTTTTGCAGCTCCATGTATGAAATACCGAGATTATCTAGGACTCCGGGAGCGAAATTCTCAACAAGGATGTCAGCCCTGGCGGCTAACTCTAAAACGACCTGCCGACCTTCATCGGATTTGAGGTCTAACGCGAGACTCTGTTTTGCGGTATTCAGATACAAGAACCATGCCCCGTCCTCGGGGACCTTATTCCCGACAGAGACTTTCATTCCTGAAGCGAAAGGTCCTAACCAACGGGCGCCGTCGCCTGTTTTTAGACGTTCCACCTTGATAACGTCAGCCCCTAGTCCAGACATGAGTTTGGTGCAGTATGACCCTGAGATATAGTGGGTAAGATCTAAGACCTTGACCCCATCCAATAGTCCTGGCATTGATCGCTCTCCATCGAATCGCTGCCTCGGCAGCCGTTGCGATTGTTGCACCCGATGTGTGGAATTGCAACCGTGCCTGTGACCTGACTCCGATTATGGTATTCTTCTGCCCATTAAAAGCGTGAGCTCTAGGGTCAGACTAGCAGGCTCCCGGTTGTTGGAGACGACAATATGGAACGACCTATATTCCAGCCGGTAGGAACCCCGGTAGAAGAACTAGATACACCGGCGCTAGTACTAGACCTGGATGTCATGGACCGAAACATCCAGGTCTTTCAAGGATATTTCGCTGATACTGCGATCAAGGCTAGACCAGTTGTTACCAGCCATCTCTGCCCTCAGATTGCTCGGCGCCAGTTGGACGCTGACGGAACTAACGGTGGCATAGCCGTGACTACGCTGGGTGAGGCGGAAGTATTTGCAAACGCGGGCTTCGCAGACATACTTTTAGCCAATGAAATAGTGACTGTATCTAAAATACGGAGACTATGTGCCTTGGCCGACCAGACTAGTGTAGGCATTGCAGTTGACAATCCAGACAATGCGCAACAGCTGTCTTCGGGAGCAACAGAGGCTGGAGTGGAACTGCGAGTTTTGATTGAAATCGAGGCTGGCATGGGCCGCTGTGGTATTTCCCTGGGTGCAGGGGCAATAGAGTTGGCCCAAAAGGTAAACGGGCTGCCAGGGTTGAAGTTGGAGGGTATTATGGGCTCCGTCCCCGGGCCAAGGGGCGACGACTACTCAGATCATCAAGATAGAACTCTGGATAACCTCCAGGTTATTGTGGAGGCCAAATTGTCTATTGAACGATCAGGAGTAGCAGTTCCAGTCGTCAGCGTCGGAGGGACTCACTGTTACTCCCAGGCTTTACAGGTGCCTGGAGTAACCGAGGTGCGGGCTGGACGTTATCCGCTAATGGACTATAGGCTTAAAGCTTTTTTGCCTGAGCTTAACCCGGCTGCCAAGATATTGGCGTCTGTCATATCACATCCGGTCGATGCAATGGCTGTCTTGGATGCAGGACATAAGGCCACTGCCCCTGACCAGGGCAGACCTGTTCTAGAAGGCATCGAAGGGGGCAGCGCAACGAGATTCAGCGCAGAGCATGGCATCGTTGATTTAGAAGGAGATGCTCAGAAATTGTTGAACGCCGGAGACAAAGCTTGGCTTGTTCCCTATGAACTAGGCGCCAGCGTGAACCAATATGATTACTTCCGCGCTTCAAAAAACGGAAAGTTGGAAGGATTTTGGCCTATCTCAGCGAGAGGAAGGCTGGCCTAAAACGATGCATTGTACCGTTAAAGGGTGATTGAGGACATTTTGGCACGGAGATAACCAATGAACGAACATTATCGGCCCACTCCAGGTACTCCCATGGAAGACTTGGACACCCCTTGTCTAGTAATCGATATGGATGACCTCGACAATAATATGGACGTGATCGCAGATACCTATCGTGATAAGACCGCTAAGTTGCGAGGGCACGCCAAAAATCACAAAACGCCGGCGATAGCCCACCGACAGATTAGGCGGGGTGGAACCATAGGCGGAGTATGTGCGGCTAAGGTGTCGGAAGCCGAAGTTATGGTTCATGGTGGAATACAGAGTGTCTTTATAACTTCGGAGATTGTCGATCCTATGAAGATCGATCGGCTTTGTGCCCTGGCTGGTCAGGCTGAAATGTTGGTTGCCTGTGATCAGGCCAACAACGCACGAGATCTTTCGAGGGCGGCTCAGGCCTCTGGGGTGGAGGTTGGAGTGGTAATAGAATTGGAAACAGGTCTGAGACGTTGTGGTGTTCGGGAAATCAATCAAGGTGTTACTTTGGCCAAAGAGATCAATTCATTGCCTGGGCTGAAGTTCCGTGGGGTTATGAGCCACCAGACTATCCCTGACATGCCAGACCGTGAGGACCGGGCGGTGGAGGCAAACCGGACTATCAAAGGCGTGATTGATCTAAAAGGTGCCATAGAAGGCGAAGGGATATCGATGGATATCGTGTCCACCGGTGAGACTTGGAGCTACGATGTGGCTGCAGAAATACCCGGCGTTACGGAAATCCAAGGAGGAAGTTACCTGATGATGGAAACCCACTATGGCTATATGACCGAGTTTCATTATGCTGCCAAAATATTGAGCACTGTTATCAGTACCCCTAAACCTGGGACGGCTATAGGGGATGCCGGCGTTAGAGCCGTTAGCAGCCTTTCGGGTATGCCTACGGTATTCGACAGGCCTGGGGTTTCTGTGGAGTCTTTGGATAGCGACCACTCCGTCTTCAAGGTGGAACCTGGAGTCGACCTGAATGTAGGAGATCAGGTGTTACTCATTCCTGCCCAACAGGACGCTATGGTCAGCCGTTGGGACCGCTTTATAGGTCTTCGAAAAGGCGAAGTGGAAGTAGTTTGGGATATTCAAGCCAGAGGATGTCATAACTGATCCTAGGAAATATTAATCTGCTAATAGTCACCCGAGAGCTTAAGTACAAGGGCCCAGGATATTAACGCCGGGGCCCTTTATGTTACAGGAAAGCTCTAAGGACGTAGGTGGACGATAGGCAAGCTTTTAGCTATTCAGGTACAGGCGCAAATTCCGATGTGTTCATCAGGTAGGTGTTTTGGGCAACTAGCAGGCCGCTGACCCTGGGTATATAGGTTCCTGTCCATTCCGGATCAGCCGTCACAGCGTCTTTGCCTTCCTTCAAGTGCTTCAGATCGTTGTACGCCCATATGTGAGTCACCTGGTTCAGGTCGCCGACGTCGCTGTAAAACCAGCCGGCCAGCTTGATGCCGTAGCGTTTTCTTATGGGCACGGCTACTTCGCCAGCTGCCGCCATGTAAGTCGGGATTCCACCAGGCTTGAAGGTGTATGTGCGGAAGTCGAAAACCATCCTGTTTTTTCGGATGAATTCTGCGGTGCCTTCTGCTGGGACGTTCGCATGGACTGGGTAGACCGGGGCGAAATCAGAGGTATTCATAGTATAGGTCTTCTGCGTTTCCACTAGTCCTTGAGCCCTCGGGATATATTTCCCGGTCCATTCTGGATCGGTGTGAAAGGCGTGTTTGGCTTCTTCCATATGTTTGGCGTTTTCGTAACCCCATATGTGGACGACCTGGTTCAACGCGCCGATCTCGCTCCAGTACCATCCTGCCAGAGCAACCCCGTGCCGCTGTCGTATGGGTAGGCTAAGTTCCTTTACTCCCGCACGATAGTCCTCGGTCGCCCCTGGCTTTAACGTATAAACCCTAAAATCGTAGATCATTTCATACCTCCTGAATCCTAGACTAAAGTCCTTGCGTAGGTGAATCTACTGCGTGTGCTGCAGTATGAATTCCCCGATTTTTCCGATAGCTTGTCTCGCTTCGGGCAATATGGGTGCGTAATGATGCCATACATGCGGCATATCGTCCCAGACTTCCATTTCGACTTGGACTCCTGCTTCATTCGCCCTGGCTTTGAGCAATGTGGAATCATCCAGCAGGACTTCGATTCCACCCACCTGGAGCAGTAATGGAGGCAATCCTGTGAGGTCAGCATGGATAGGCGATGCTAACGGCGCTCTAGGTTCTTTACCTGCCAGGTAGACTTGAGCTATCTTGAGCAACCGCTCCTTTGAGACCGATGGATCGGCTTCAGCGTTAGTGACCATGGATTCACCAGTCGATTCCATGTCAGCCCATGGCGAAATGCAGACGCCCGCGGCCGGCATGGGCTCGCCCACTCCGCGTAAAGCTACTAATGCGGCAATCGTCAGGCCTCCGCCGGCTGAGTCACCTGCAATCACCAATTTATCTGCAGAGATGTCCTGGCCCAACAGCCACCTGTATGCAGAGACCGAGTCTTCTACCGGTGCGGGAAATGGAAGTTCTGGGGCCAGGCGATAATCTAGGGCCAGAACCCTTGCCTTAGCCGCTCTGGACATATGGGCCAGCATCACCCGATGTGTGCGGACCGACCCGAATAAATATCCCCCTCCGTGGAGATATAAGATCACCCTGTTGTCTCTAGATTCGGGCGCGCTGATCCATTCCGCGGGTACTCCATTGACACCAACACGCTCGGTTTCGATGTCGTCGTCCAATGGGAGAGACGACATTATCCGTTCGTACGATAAGCGATCGTCGTCAGTGGTCTTGCGTACCTCTGCAGACCTGGCTCGAATCATATCCAATACTGTATCGAGTTCTTTACTGGGTGCCATGGCGTCCCTCCCGGAGGTGGTGTTGATTGAGTGCAATGATAGTACTGGGTCGAATCTGCCGCAAGGGATTGAAGAAGCTAGGGAGGGATACTTGCGAACAGCTGCTACAAGATTCGGTCTACACAGAATCTAGAATGGACGTAATGATAGCCATAGCAAGTATTTCGTTAGACTGTTTCAGTTTAGTAACGTTTTTAGGGCACGGGCGCTACTGTGAGGGGCAGACAAGACTGGAACCGGTGATACCCGCTGAAGATGGGAAAGTGCGGCTGCAAATGAGAATTGTCCAAGCAATATGGCGTCTACTTCGGGTGCCAACTTTAGAGCCTCTTCTTCCAATCGGCGCTCCAAGCCGGTTTGGCCTTCAGACCGCATAATTGTTACCAAGTCTTCAGCTAGACATAAATTTGGTTCAACAGTAGTCCCTACTTTTTGGGCGGCCAATCGTAGGTAGTATTCTGCGTCGCTTAAAGTGGCAGACACGGAAGCAATTAGCCCTATCCGAGTTCCAGCGGCTACAGCATCTGACATTACAGGGCCATAACTTGAGACCAACGGAATTTCCAGTAAGTCCTTTTCCGAGTCGACTACAGGGGCATAGACGGAGCATGCTAGTCCGATAGCATCAGCATGATTGTCTTGGCAATACCTGATTAGGTTGCTCATGCGCTGCCGCAGAGGTGGAGTCAGTTTGTCATCGAAGTCGATTAGTAGTGTTTCGTCGAGCACATTGATGATTTCCGCTTCCGGAAATTCGTCATCGAACGCCAAACGCACTGGAGGTATCGACTCGGGAATCGCATGAATCATTGTTACCCGCATTTCGTTTCCTTAGCTACTAGTATGTTGGAATCGTCTATCCGTCTGGTAAATTAAGACGTATGTCCTTAGCTCAGTCCCAGGACATCGCCTTCGTTTGTGACGTCCATGTCCAACGCTCTGGGCCGTGTTGGGAGCCCTGGAAGAGTCTCTATCCGTCCAGCCAAGGCGTACAGGAAGCCGGCCCCTACAGAGGCGCGAATGTCGGTTATGGGGAATGTATAGCCTCCTGGGCGTCCCTTGAGACTCTGGTCATGCGATATCGAGAGGTGGGTCTTGGCCATGCAGATCGGGAGACCGCCCCAGCCATTTTCTTCGAAATGCTGCAGTTTACGGCGGGCCTCAGGAGCCCATGAGACATCGGCTGCGTTATAGATCTTCTGGGCTAGCGCCAGCACCTTATCCTGAGCGGAAGCATCGGTAGGGTACGCGTATCTAATCTGTGGTTTATCCTGAGAAGCATCTACGACCGCTTGGGCCAAGTCTTCTCCTCCAGCCCCGCCTTGGGCAAAGCCATCACACTCTACCGCTGCCGTAGCCCCGGCGTTCATGGCGATCTGCTTAACAGCCGCCAATTCATCGGGGCTGTCAGTTCCAAACCGGTTTATGGCCACCACGCAGGGTAACCCGAATCCAGTGACTATGCCGATGTGATGAGCGAGGTTATCTCCCCCAGTGAGGACGGCTCCTGGGTCAGGATTTCCAAGGTCCCTCCGCCTCGTGCCGCCGTGCCACTTGAGTGCTCTAGCAGATGCCACTAGTACGGCTGCGCTTGGCAGCAGCCCGCTCTGACGAGTCTTGATGTGCATGAATTTCTCAAAGCCTAGATCGGATGCGAACCCAGCTTCAGTGATGACATAATCTGCATAGCCTAAGGCCATTTTGTCGGCAAGTATGGAACTACACCCGTGGGCTATGTTACCAAAGGGCCCTGCGTGAATGATGGACGGCTGCCCTTCCATGGTCTGTACCAGGTTTGGCATAACCGTCTGGTGCAGTAGAGTCATTAATGCCCCTGATACTGCCAGCTGGTCAACTGTGACTGGATCCCCACCGGTTGTTTCGCCTACGACTATTCGGGAAATCCGCGCTCGTAGGTCTCCAGGGTCATCCGCTAAGGCCAAGATGGCCATGATCTCGGATGCAGATACGATGTCGAAGCGCGCTTCACGCAGCGGCCCGTACCCAGAACCTCCAACCCCAGATATTACTTGCCTTAATCCCCGGTCCGAAGCGTCGGTAACACGATTCCACATCAGTCCACTGGCGTCTAAACCAGGTACCGAGCCTCGAAACACAGCGTTTTCCGTTAGGGCTGCTAGCAGGTTGTGTGCAGAGCCGACAGCGTGGGCGTCTCCTGTGAAGTGGATGTTGATTTCGTCTTCGGGTACAACCCTGGCCATACCTCCACCAGTGCCACCTCCCTTGATACCAAAAATAGGACCGAGGGTCGGTTCTCGCAGGTTAACAGAGACTTTGTGTCCGAGCCGACCCATGCCCTGTGTGAGCCCTATGGCCGTGGTGGTTTTACCTTCTCCGGCTGGGGTTGGGGTAATACCTGTAACTACCACCAGTTTCCCTCGGTAGTCGGCAGGAGATCTGAGGGCATCCAGGGATATTTTGGCTTTATAGCGGCCGTAAGGTTCCAAATGGTCAGGATTTAGACCAAGTGATTCTGCGATCTTAGTTATCGGCTCCACGTTTCCTCCGGGCGCTAGAATTGAGA
>Ga0209034_10001847_pt1 | contig 10151 bp, 11 predicted proteins | sample MarorgKNORR_S2LV_2_FD_188219 | JGI IMG/M metagenome (GOLD analysis project Ga0209034, IMG submission 188219) | Marine microbial communities from the Southern Atlantic Ocean, analyzing organic carbon cycling - 250m_A/KNORR_S2/LV (SPAdes) (version 2) | ecosystem: Environmental > Aquatic > Marine...
CTCTGGATCTGTTTAAGGGGTAGACCATTCGGACAGCGCTATCGCTCCGATGGGAATCAGGCTTTGATCCATCGGCACTCTGGTTGATGACCGTGGACGCCGTTGTCTGAGCAGGTGCAGGGAATGTCTTCACTAAGTCCGAAGCCGCGGCGTTCCAGGAAGGCGTGGAATCCGTAATAGAAGCCGTCGCCGTCGTCTATTGAATCAAAGCCCGCTTGGAAGGCTTCTCGAAGTTGTTCAGTGTCGGGTTGAGCGGATTTTGGGTCAGTCATCAGTCCAACACTTCCACGATATCTTGAGCGAAGAACATATCCTCGCTGCCAACTAGGGAAGGATCATCGGGACATATCAGGTATTTGCCGAATACCCAGACCCCGTCTTTGGGGTTATCCACTACCTCTACCGTGGCACCACCGGAGGTGGCGATTTTGGCGCCTTCATCCAAGGTTATCAGGTTAACTACATCGGCCATTTTAGTGATCTCCTGCTGCACGGGCAGTTTTTTGACCAGGGAGTCTGTTTTCTAGGAAAAACCGTTCTTAGAGCCATAATATGCGTATACATAATCTTCGCGCGTGAATCCCCCTAGAAGAAGAAGGTCAAATTCTTGGCCAAAAGCACGTTTTGGTCCAGGGTGATCTTTCGCTCGGCAATCTTCCAGGAGCTGCCAACCTTTCTGAGGGTATCTTCGCGCTTGCCGATGAGGAAGTCAGTCTCGGTTTCCACGCGGTTGCGGTAAACCAAGAAGCGGCATCGGGTGGAAACCTCTGTGGCGCTTGAGGCCGAAGGCGTGGCGCTGAGTAATTGCACGTTGGTGATGAAGTGGCGGATGCGAGACAGAGGTTCCTCTGCCCAATGAACACCGGTAAGTATCTGGTGAACCCGGCGTTCTAGGGTGTCTTTGCCCTCGTCGAACCAGTTGATGTCCTGGCCTTCCCTGGTGAACTCGCGGTCCATCTCATTGGATTTGACGTTCCGACGCATGGGCATCCAGTAGCGGATGTCGTCGGTGAGCAGGTCCAACCACTCTCCGAAGTTGCGTTCGTCCAGAATCTCTACTTCCTGGTAGAGAAACTCAGAGACCTCTTCTTTGAGCAGCAGATTGGCGATGGCTGACTCAGTTGTCGTCATTGGTCTGGCCCCGTTTAGTTTGACTTGGTTTGAAGGGTGGCCCCATCTGCATCTCCCTACTTCCTAGGAAGAAGAGATAATTCTTCGTCAGTGACCCTTTCCGTTGCGCCAGGTGGCTAAGGTGTCCCAGTCGGGGGCTTCCATGAACTCGTTCCAGCGTTGGTAGAATCCGCGCTGGTTCTGCTCGGCGGCCTTCGCCGTGGTTACATTCCTGATTTGGCCGGGCATCTCCAGGCCGTCGGTGTCCACGGGTGGGCCATCGAAGCCCATGCCCATCTGGTAGTTATATGGGTACCGCCGTGCGATGACCCCCTGGCTGGCGTTGTGGGCGTAATTCCAGTTCTCCATGTCGTCTTGTTCAGTTAGTCCGGACGGGCCGGAGTAGCTGATGTAATAGTGGCGCAGGAAATCTTTCACCTCGGCTGGGGCATTCTTGTCGATCAAGAACCAACGCCAGGCCTCGTGGCTGTTGGCGCTGCGAGGATGCCAAACCGAGATAGTGCGGGGTTGCCGCGGTAGATACGACATGTTGGGGAACACGGTGCTTGGGCCTGGTACCAGACGTGCCCATTGTCCGTAGTTCTTCCGGCGCTGGGCCTCGCACTCAGCGAAATACTCCGAGACGATCTTGGAGTGTTGATAAGAGGGAACAACGCGGTCATCTGGTCGGAGGAACGTGAGGGTGCCGTGACCTCGCTCTGGGAAAGATATATCCAGAGCCGTGGCGCCTTCGCGCTCTTGTGTGTCGCGTCGTCCACTACCGCTCGGGCCTTGACCAACCAAGTCCACTGAGCGGTGGCTGATGTTGTGGTAGCGGTCACCGATGAAGTTCTCAGAGGGGAACTTCCAATTACAGGGGATGACCCACTTCTCCACTCCGCCGAAAACCTCAACCTCTCCACCGGCGCCATCCCAGGTATCCAGCAGGAAATCGAGGTAGGTCAAGAATCCGCCCATATACTCCGGGAAAGATGGGGCGTTCTTGTCCCAGGTGGCCCAGATCGCTCCTTTGTAATTAATCATCTGGGCTACTTCCGGTAGGCCCCACTTGGATTTGTCTAGGTTCTCGTTGTAGGCGTCTTTGAAGTACGGCACTCCAACCAGCTTGCCGTCGGTGGCGAAACTCCAACCGTGGTAGGGGCAACTGAACACCGGTGTATTACCTTCGTCGTATCGACAGACCTTCATTCCCCGGTGGGTGCATGAGTTCAGGAAGACGTGAATTTCGCCTTGTCTGTCCCGGCAAAGAATGACAGATTCCTCGCCCATGGAGGACACGAAGAAATCGCCCGGCTTGCTGACCTGACTTTCGTGTCCTATGAACAGCCATGCCCTAGCGAAGAGTTGCTCCTGCTCCTGGGCATAAATCTCTGGACTGACGAACACTTCCCGGTTGATGGTGCCGGCGTCCAGGTCCACCATCCCATCTGCTTGTCCGCTGAACCGTCCGTTCTTGCTGTTGGTTTTGTGAGCGGTTGCCATGTTGAATCGCCTCCTTGACGGTGAGAAGCTATTTGTTCGACTTGGAGCGGACTTGCGCGTTGGCCATCTGCTCGAGTATCCGAGCCACTACAGGATATCCTTCTTTGCCCAATCCCTGAGCCTGCGCTCGTTGGAGAACGTCGTCCACGATGTCGCCGATGCGCGAGGGGGCTTGTACGTCCCGGGCTAGTTGGCAGGCCAGATGCAGGTCTTTGGCCACGATGTCCAGGGTGCCGTTCGACGCGAATGTGCCGTCCAGTACCACGTCCATAGAACGTGCCATGACTCCGCTGGCCGAGGCGCTGATGGGAATCAGCTTGGCAAGGATATCCATATCAAGTCCGGCCTTCGCGCCTATTAACATGCCTTCGATACCGGCGATGAAGTTGGAATATCCCAGGTATTGGGTGACCAGTTTGGCTGTGCAGCCGGAAGCAGTCCCGCCCACGTAAATCACGTCTTTGCCCATGGTCTCCAACACGGTCCGGTGTTTCTCGAATACCGCTGGGTCACCGCCGACCATCATGGTCATATTTGGGATGCGGCCGCTGACTGGGCAGTCCAGCATTTCGATTCCGCGCTGCTTGCAGATGTCCGCTAACTTGTGGATCACTGTGGGTGAGTTAGTGGTGGTGTCGACCCAAGTGGATCCAGGTTTTATCCCAGTCAGGATGCCGGTTTCTGGGTCTGTCAGGACGTGTTCGGCTTCCACCGGGCCGGGCAGCGAGGTGAAAACCACCTCGCTTGTTTCGGATAGTTGGCGTGGGTCGTCGGCCCAGTTGGCGCCCATCTCACAGAGGTTGGTCGCCGACTCACGGCGCACGTCATGCACGGTGACCGCATGCCCGGCCTCAATAAGGGCTTTGACCATGGGGTTGCCCATGGTCCCAGTACCGATATAGCCAAGATTCATATATTCGTTCCTACAGGTTCCTAGGGTCCTACTTGGCCGCTACGGCGGGTCGGTGGCCCCAGATGCTACCTTTCTCATGACGGACCACCTGCCAAGTCTCATCGTCCACGGTGCGGGCCCCCCATCCGTACTCGACATCGAAACCCGACGGAGTCTTCATGTAGAAGGAAGTCATGTGGTCGTTGGTGTGGCGGCCTAGTCCCCTAGTAAGGGGCATATCGCTGTCTAGAACCATGTCATAAGTCGCGCCCACGTCATTCATGTTTTGTGTCTGCAGCATGAAGTGGTTCAGCTTCTTGGGCGATTTGGCTTCGATGAGCGCTAGGGAATGGTGGCGGGGGTTGCAATGGAAGAAGGCCAGATTTCGGATGAAATCGCTGATCTTCATGCCGAGCACGTCACGGTAGAACTTGACCGTGCGGTCTAAGTCCTCAACGTGGTAGACCACGTGGCCCATGCCCTGTTCGGCGGTAACGAACCCAACAGCGCGAGGTGAATTGAAGGGGCGGTCAAAGCTGATGGGCGGGCCATAGAATATCTCTGTACGCGTGCCTTCGGGGTCGTCAAATTTAATCATGCCCTCTACACGGCGGGACCTAGTCTCATCCTCGGTCCCATCTGTGACTTCGATCCCGGCTTGGCGTAGTTGCTCGACCATCTCCCTAAGAGCTGGCTCGTCAGTAACCTGCCAACCGACGAACTCAACATCGTCCTTGCCGGTCGGCTGGACGATAAAGCGGTGGCTGTATTCATCCATCCGCAGGGACAGATTGCCGTCTTCGTCAACTCCGTTACTCTCTAGTCCCAAGATGTCGGTGGCGAAATGTTCCCACTCCTCGACGTTGCTGACTCCGAGTCCCACGTATCCTAGTTGTGTTACAGCGGCCATATAGCTCTCTCCTGCGTATTATTGTTTCTTGTTGTGTCCGTTGTTCTCGATGACCGGGGTTAGGTCGTTCCAGTTTTTGGCGTCCATCATGGATGCCCAGCGGCGATAAAAGCCGCGTTGATTCTCCTCGCTGATCCGTTCGGTAACCACCCCCGGAAGCCCTGTGTCCTTGCGGATGATGCCGATTCCCATCTCATAGTTGTACGGGGTTCGTCGGGCGATGGTTCCCTTGCTGGCGTTATGGGCGTAGTTCCAGTTCTCCATGTCGTCCTGCTCAGTCATGCCCCCAGGGCCTGAGTAGCGGATGTAATAGTGGCGCAGGACCTCTTTGACCTCTTCAGGGGTGTCCTTGTCTATAAGGAACCAGCGCCAGGCTTCGGTGTTGTTGGCCCCTCTGGGGTGCCACATGGCTATGGAGCGGGGCTGGCGGGCCAGGTACGACATGTTGGGGAATACCGTGCCAACCATGCCGATCAGATTTGGCTTGCCTGCTAGGGACTCTCGGCGTTTGGCTTCCTGCTCTCTAAAATATTCTTGGACGACCTGGGTATTTGTGTAGGTAGCGGCCGTTGGTTCGTCTGTAGGCTGCACATCCACCACCGCGGCGTGGCCCAGGTCTGGGAAAGACACGTTTAACCGTCTCCCTGGTGAATACTCATTGTAGTCCCGACGATCCTTTCCGCTGGGGCCAATGCCTACCATGTCCACCGACCGGTGGCTGATGTTGTGATAGCCGTCGCCGGCGAAGTTCTCTGCGGCGAACTTCCAGTTGCTCGGCATGGTCCATTTCTGAACTCCGCCCAGGATCTCCGAGCCGCCCTCGCTGCCGTCACGGCCGTCCAAGGCTAGATCCAAAAACATTTTCATGTCGCCCAAGTAATCGAGGAATGGCGGAGCGTTCTTGTCCCAAGTGGCCCAGATGCTCCTCTTGTAAACAAACATCTGTGGGACCTCTGGGAGGCCCCACTTGGACTTGTCCAGGGTCTCTTTATAGGCGTCTTTGTAGTAGGGAACTCCCACCAATTTGCCGTCGGTCGCGAAACTCCAGCCGTGGTAAGGACATGAGAAGACTGGCGAGTTTCCTTCATCGTACCGGCAGACCTTCATGCCCCTATGGGTGCAAGAGTTTAGGAAAACGTGGGGCAAGCCTTCGCGGTCCCGGCACAAGATCACTGATTCCTCGCCCATGGACGAAACGAAGTAATCGCCGGGCTTGGCAATTTGGCTCTCGTGGCCCACGAACAGCCACGCTTGCGCGAAGATCTGTTCCTGCTCTTGCCGGTAGATGTCTTCATTCACGAATATCTCGCGGCTGATAGAACCGGCATCCACGTCGACTTTCTTACTGAAGGCGCCAGCATTGGTCTTGGTGGCCATAATCTCTGCTCAGCAGGCCCTAGATGAGAGGGGACCAAGGGCCGGAAAATCGTTTACGACAGTATACCGCAAGTGCCATTCTGGCCGCGAGAAGGAACTGTAGACGGGGAGTAGATATAAAAGCGGCCTTCCTCGAAGGAGAGGCCGGGCCAGCGGTGTCGAGGTGGGCCCTGCTAGTGATTGCTATGGCCGATGTTGGAGGGCGAAAGGCAAACCCCTTTGCTAGAGACTAGGAACTAGAATGACGAACATTTGGAAATGTGGAAAAGACCGCCTAGATGACGTGTAAAAAAGACAACCCCGATACTAACGGGGTTGTCTTGGGTAACTAGGGTATGGGATTGTTAAAGGTCTATGCGGTAGATGCGGGCGGCGACGTCGTGGAACATGTCAGCCCGCTCTGAGGCCGAGTAGTCTTTGCTGGCGCGCTTGAAAGCGTTGTACATAACGTTGTAGGAATACGACACCTTGTCCACAGGGAAGTTGCTCTCGAACATGCAACGGTTAGGGCCAAACTTCTCGATGCAGTAGTTCAAGATGGGTGACATGTCCTTGGCCAGCTCTTCCGAGCCGATGGGCTCGGCACGGGTGTGCCAGTCGAACCCGACACTCGGCATACCGATGCCGCCAAGCTTCATGACGATGTTGGGCTGGGCAGCGGTAGCCTCGATACCCTTGCGCCAGGTAGCCATGACCTCTTCATGTTTGCCGGCATAGAAGCCGGTTCCCAGGATGCCACCAACGTGGCATAGGATGATGGTCAGGCTGGGAACGGCCTTGGCCAATTCGGCCAACTCTTCCATCTGGGTGAAGAACATCCAGCCTTCAAGGGTGTGCCCCATGTCAGCCAGAATCTTGGCGCCCGCTCGGAAGTTGCCGCTAGACATCTGTCCTTTGATCTTATGGGCGGCGGTGTTGGGCACCTCAGGATTGTCATCCCAAGTGACAGTGTGTCTGATGCCCCTGAACCGGTTTGGGCTCGCGGCCTGGAGGGCTTCCAACACGGGTTTAACTCCGCCTCCCAGATTAAGGTTTGCGTGGCCTACGATGGCTGCCGCAGCGCGTCCCGGTCCGTAGAGACCTGCAGCGCTGGCTGCTGCTTGGCCCTGGACAAACTCAACTTCGCCTACGGGCTTCATATCGTCTGGGCCGTCGGCGCGGTACATAGATCGGGCTTCGACGAACACGGTGGAGCGGATGTTGTGCCCGCTATTCATATCATCCGCTAACTCCTGGATAAGATACCGCTGAAACGGGATTCGCTCCAACCGGTGGTCCCACAGGTGATGGTGTGGATCGCAGATCGGCAGGTCGGGTTCAAGGCTTTCTTCTTGGGTTAATGCTAGCCAGTCATTGCCTCCAAATGGCATGATGGCGCCTCCATAGATTCGAATTTTGACGACCGGATAATAACACGGCAGTTATGCCTGATGGGTTTCATCCTTGAACACTCGCATTTGCCAGGTATAATTGCGGCTGCTATTTGCTCAGATGGCCCGACTTGGTTTAGGTGAATGATGGCTGATAAAGGGCGTTCTATACACGTTGACGGGGTAAAACACGGCGCGCCCATCCCCTTCGGGGCTCGGGTAGGCAACATGATCTTCTCCAGCGGCATTATGGGCGCGGACCCCGTCACTGGGAAGGTGCCCGAAGACCTGGAGAGTCAGTGCGTCTTCGCTTTCGCCAATATGAAGACTATGCTGGAGAATGCCGGCGCGACTACCAAGAACGTCGGCAGCGTCAAGGTATATATGAAAGACAGGTCTCAGCGGGAGGCGGTAAACGCTCCTTGGCTCGAGATGTTCCCCGATGAAGACGACCGTCCAGCCCGTCATGCAATAGAATACGATGCCTTTCCTCCCGGTATTTTGGTACAACTGGAGGTCGTGGCTGTGTTGGATTAACCAACCGCGGCCCGGAACCCTTTTTAAGATTGATTCAGGAGACCTAGTTGCAACCGGAAAGTAGATTTGTGGAGACTAATGGGGTAAACCACCATTACCTGGAGTGGGGTGCCGCCGATAAACCCAGCGTCTTGATGTTTCATGCCGTTGGCATGTGCGCGGGAATCTGGAATCACGCTGCAAGAGACTTGGCTCTAGACCACCATGTTTACTCATTCGACCTGCGTGGGCATGGGGACACGGAGCACCCTGATGGTGAGTACACCTTTATGCAGATCGGCCACGATACCGCTTCAGTGATTCAGGCTTTAGGACTCGAGGGGTCGATATGTATCGGCCATTCCGCGGGCGGTATGTCCCTGTTGATAGCTGACTCCCTATTCCCAGGGATAGTCGGGAAGGGCATCTTAGTGGACACCAGAGTAGGGGACAGTCCCATGGCCTTGCTCTCGCCGGAGGACCAGAAACTTCGCATTGAACGGACGCTGCAGAAACGCACTATCTGGGAAAGCCGGGACATAATGTACGAAGCCTATCGGGGCCGCCGCGTGTTCAAACCTTGGACTGACGAAGTATTCGCCGATTACATCGACGGTTCGACTAGGCCCCTAGGAGATGGCAGGGTTGAGTTGAAGTGCGATCCAGTCGTAGAAGAGAACTTCTACGCGAACCGTAGGCATCTCGACACTTCTAAGGTATTGCGGGGCTTGGGCGGCGAGTACATCCTGCTGGTAGGGGCGTATAAAGGCGCCCAAACACCTCATGATCCCGCCGTGCAGCATCTGGGGAAAGAGACCAAGGCATTCACGGTCAAAGAGCTCGGCGCAGGATCCCATTTTGTGCCGATGGAACACCCTGACTTGGTGCTCAGAGCGATCCGAGACTTTATCGACTAACTCCGATTAGACTTACTTTGATTTAAGAGGTAAATACATTGGCTGATGCGGAAGGTGGGTTCAGCCCGCAAACTATAATCGATCACCTGAAAGCCAATAACGTGACCCACGTGGTCTGGCTACCTGATAGCGAGACGAATTTTCTCTATGTACTCTTACAGGAAGAGCCCACTTTGGATCTGATTCCAGTTAGCCGGGAGGGCCAGGCGTTCTCTACAGCGTCCGGACTGTCGGTGGGTGGAGCCAAACCGGTCATCCTGATTCAGAATACAGGCCTCATGGAGTCGGGTGACTCCTTGCGCGGCTGGGTGATGGGCATGAATATTCCGGTAGTGATGATGGTCGGGTACCGGGGATGGACGCGTCACGGCGTGGATACCGACACCGCCGCCACATATACCGAGCATTTCCTACACGCCTTTGGCGTCAAGTACTATCTGGTTGAAAGCGACGCCGATGCCGACCGAATTCAGGTCGCATTTGACCGCGCTGAAGCGACCAAACAGCCGGTGGCCGTGTTGATCGGAGACGAGTATCACGGTTTCGTCCAGCGGTAAACATGGGCTACCGAAACTAAAACTTCATACGTAAGAATATAGAGGACTGATGTTCCAAACAGCAGATATGTTCAAGGCCTTCGCACCATTCCGGGGAAACGCCGTAGTGATCCCGGGTCGTGGCGGGCGGCACTGGATTAACCTAAGCGACCAGCCAGACCGTGACGTTCCCCTGGGTGACCCTGCCATGGGTGGCCACGCTTCTTTCGCATTTGGCCTCGCGATGTCCCGTCCTGACGAGAAGATCATTCTGTTCGACTCGGAGGGCGACATCCTTATGAACATGGGCGCGCTAACCACCATAGCCGAGAAAGACCCCAAGAATTTCTACCACTTCGTGCTTGACAACGGCGTCTATGCCACCACCGGCGGTCAGCCGGTGCCAAACGCCGAGAACGTCCAGTATGACGTCATAGCAAAGGGGTGTGGTTATCCGTCCACCTATTCCTTCGAAAACCTAGAAGATTTCACCAACAACATCGAAGAGATTCTTAGTAAACCTGGCCCCGTATTCGTGACAATGAAGGTCGCACCAGAGGTGGAGAACACCCCTATCAACCAGCGGGTACGGTGGCAGAAGAAGACCCGGGACCAGACCATCTCCGATCTGCAAAAGGACCTGGGTCCCCGGAGAGTTTAGTTTGCTGGAATCGGGGGACGCAGTTAAACAGCCACTGACGGGAATCCGGGTACTGGACCTGTCCGGAGACCTTGGTGTGTATTGCGGCAAGTTACTGGCAGATGTGGGTGCAGACGTAATCAAAGTGGAGCCCCCCGGTGGGGACTCGATGCGCAGTGTTGGCCCATTTATAGAAGGAAATAGTTCTTCGGAGAACTCCATCTACTGGCGGCATTACAACACCAACAAGCGCAGCATTACCCTCGATATATCATCGGATGAAGGAAGCACTCTGCTTCGTCGTTTGGCCAGCGTTGCCGATGTGGTTGTGGAATCGTTTCAGCCCGGCTATCTGGACTCTCTTGGTTTGGGGTACCAAC
>Ga0209034_10001848_pt1 | contig 10145 bp, 6 predicted proteins | sample MarorgKNORR_S2LV_2_FD_188219 | JGI IMG/M metagenome (GOLD analysis project Ga0209034, IMG submission 188219) | Marine microbial communities from the Southern Atlantic Ocean, analyzing organic carbon cycling - 250m_A/KNORR_S2/LV (SPAdes) (version 2) | ecosystem: Environmental > Aquatic > Marine >...
ATGATAAGACAGAATTTGGTGAGAAACTTTCAGAATCAAACGATGAAAATAGTGCAGTTTACACCATTAAACTGAATGATACTGCAATGAATATTATCAGAGAATTCAAATCCTAATTAGATAACATATCTTAAAATTAGTTATTTTCTCAATTTTGGGTTTATAATCGCATCTAACGCATTACCAATAAAGACAAACGCAAGACCTGTAATCGCAATCATTATTCCCGGTGGGGCAATCCACCACCACATTCCTCTAGCTGCTGCACCATATGTATTTGCATCATGTAAGATTTGTCCCCATGTAGGAAACGTTGGATCGCCAAGACCCAAAAAACTTAGACCAGCTTCCGTTGTAATTGCAGCTGGAACTGATATTGCAACACTTGCAAAAGCATATGGTAATAATTGAGGAATAATATGTTTAAAAATTATTTTTGAGTTTTTTTGTCCCATCATTTGTGATGCTTCAACGTATTGTCTAGTTTTAATTTGAAGTGCCATGCTTCGTGAAACCTTTGCTATACCAACCCAACCAAAGATCATCAAAAATCCTACTAGCACAAATATACTATTGCTAATTGTTACAGCAAGAATTATCAAAAAAGGTAGTGCTGGAAGTGCATAGATAACATCATTAAACCTCATCATAACTTCATCTGTTTTTTTTCCTTTAAAACCAGAATATACGCCATAAATCAAACCAGCTATTACGGAACCAACAGCTACAGCGATACCAATAAACAAAGCAAGTGGGGTTCCCCACAGAAGGCCAACTGCCAAATCTCTTCGTAACTCGTCTGTCCCCATCAATCCATATGCTTTTCCGCCAAGAATCAATTTGGAATCAATGACATTTGCTTTTTTATCTATACTATAGATATTTACTAAAAATAAATAATCTCCCTTTAACACTTTTCCATCCATATTTGCAAAGATTATATCTTCACTTGCTGTATTTTGGTTATAGAATTCCATTTCAGAAAAATGAAGATGTACATTTTTCTTAATACTACTGTCAGTTGAAAAAATTCGTTCATGATGAATAACTTTCGTATCCGAGTATGGTAATGACTTAGACAAAAGAAGTAATTGTGATTGGTCCGGTCTGATTACAGTAATTTGTAATAATTGTGATCCTGAATACTCAGCATTAAACTCATAAATGAAATCGCTTGGAAAATCATCATAATAATATTGTACAGCAAACTGTTGTGATACTAATGTTATAACACCTTCCTTAGTTACTGTTGCTGGATTATCCATTATCATATGTTCAGGAATTTTTTCTGCTACAAAATAATTTGTCCATTCTGGTACTGATGTCTTTGGATATGATATCCAACTACCTGGATTATTCCATTGCTTGAATGTGTCAATAGGAATTGTGATAATAGCCACTAATGATAGTATAACAAGACTTCCCAAAATCCCAATACCAATAAGACCAATTTTACTCCTAACAAACTCTCGTTTTATTTCAGATGAACTTACAGCACTCATTCTGTTTTCACCCTTGGATCAAAATAGCCATAAAGTAAATCTGCAACAAGTATACTAATCAAAAATAATACTGTTAGTACATATGTTGCACCGATTATGATCGGTAAATCCATTACACTGATAGCCTCAAAATAAAGTCGTCCCATTCCCGGCCAATCAAATACGGCTTCTGTGATTATAGCACCACCAAGGGAACCTGAAAGACTTAGCGCTAGAATTGTAATTATTGGAGGTGCAGCATTTTTTAATGCGTGCTTATAGATAATTTTCTTTTTATTAATGCCTATAGCTTTTTTTACTGTGATGAAATCTTCTTGCAATGTTCCTACCATAAAATTACGTACAAGATACGCCCATGCACCAAATCCAATCATTACGATTGTAATCAGTGGTAACGTCATATGATAAAGTAATGCAAGTATGTAATCAGGGTCTGTTGGAAGTATAGAAGGTGTTGCTCTTGCTGGGAAAAGTTGATAGGTAAATGCAAATAAAAAGATCATAAGCATTCCTATCCACCAAACTGGGAAACTACTACTAACTACTGCAAACATTGAAGTTATTCTATCAATAACTGAACCGACTTTACTTCCTGCTAATGCACCTAAAAATATACCAATCATAGAAATGATTATGGTTGCCGTAGTGAAGAGTAAAATAGTTTTTGGAATCTTTTCTAATAATATGTCACCAACATTGGAAGAGCCAGAATCACTTGTAAGAAACGTCGCATTTCCAAAATCTAGAATTAATATTTTATACATGGTAAATCCAATTCTTTGTGGGGAATACCATGGATTATCGAGCCCAAGTGTTTGAATTCGTTGGTCAATTTGCTCTTGCACGAATTTATCAAATTCTTCAACAGTTGCAAATCTTTCAGATATAGTAGGATTTTCCGTAATTTCTGCTCTTACCTGATACACAACACTTTGTTTTAAAATAATGTCCATATTAGATCCTACTAAAGCTATTGTCAACAGCAATGTTATCATCAGGACGCCAAACATTGTAATACATCTGGTAGCTATGTATCTTTTCAGACCCAACAAATTAGTTAAGGAAATTTAGTTTATAACTTCTAGCAAAAACTTTTCAAAGGATGAGAAATAAATCATATTTATGATATGCGCTAATTGTGAAAACCATAAGCATTTCGAGTGTATTGACTGCTTAAATGATCACAAAACTAACCTTTGTAATTGTGATTGCCATGACACTCAGCATAACCATGATTAAAAAATTAATTTAGCTAATCATTAACATTTTACTCATATATCACTATTTTGAAATAAAGTCGATCTAATATGAAAAATCAAGATTCATAAAGAACCAAAACAACATTCGTAAATCACGAAGGAATTATGACAACATTTGGAACTCTTGAATATGCAATTGACAAATATTCTGGATCATGGACATGGAAGATCACTGGAGTTAGGGCTGTAATGATGATTTCAAAGATTATACCAGAATTATGGTATGGTGATGGTCCAAACCAAGTTATTATTCCAGATAATGAAAAAAATGTCAAACAGATCAGATTAATTTTAGAAAGATACCCATTAGAAATATTATCAAAATCTGTTTGGCAACGAAAGGCATTAGCTAAAACCATTAAAAAACCAACTGGGATAAAAATTGAAAAACTTTCAAAAGCTATGCCCAAAAAACAGTTTCGTGGCAAACTATTGAATTTTCAGAAAATGGGGCTAGATTTTCTTTTGAAATCTTCAGGTAATGCATTACTTGCAGATGATATGGGTCTTGGTAAAACTGTACAAACATTGGCATACATAGCATCAGAAAAACAATCATCACCTACGCTTGTAATTGCTCCACTTGTTACACTAACTAATTGGCAACGTGAAATAGAAAAATTCATGAAAAAAAAGAGTAAGAATGGCCGTCTTATTGATAATGATACACCAACTATAACAACAATACGAACAGGTAAACAAAAAGAACTTGGCAATTATGATTTTTATCTCATAAATTATGAATTATTATATAAGCGTCAAATTGATTTATCAAAATTAAAAATTCAAACACTTGTGTGTGATGAGGTACAACACCTTCGTTCTAAAACAACCCAAAAGTATAGAGCAATCAAAAAAATATCTGCAATGAAATCAATCAAATATAGAGTTGGTCTGTCTGGCACACCAATTTATAATCATGGTTCTGAAATATGGCCAATAGTTGATATCTTAAAACCAGGACTGTTGGGCAGTTTTAAAGAATTTTGTGAGTATTTTTGTTATCAGGATGAAAAAGGAAGAGCTATTGTGGTTCCCAGTAAACGTGATAGTTTACGCCAGATACTACAAAGAGATGTAATGCTTCGTAGAAAAAAAGCAGATGTATTAAAAGAGTTGAAGGATAAAGTAAGGTATAAAGAAACAATTGATGCTGATGAAACTTACTATAAAACTGAACTGAATAAAATTTGGAGTAAACTTGAGGAGGAACAAAGAAGTGCAGAAACTGAATTTAGTAAATTTGCTTCATATCAGAGAGCAATTCAAAGTGAAAGGCAAGCGGCAGGTGTAGCAAAACTTCCACATGTAATTGATTTTGTAAAAAATATAATGGAAATTGAAGAAAGTGTTGTGGTTTTTTGCCATCATAAATACATCCATAAATTATTACATGAAAGTTTACAAGAATTTAATCCTACAGCAATAATTGGTGGTCAAAGAGATAAAGTACGACAGGAAAATATAGATCGTTTTCAAAATGGGGATACAAAATTAATTATTGTTGGTTTACGTGCAGGCAATCTTGGAATAAATCTGACACGTGCAAAATATGTTATATTTGCCGAATTGGATTGGAGTCCTGCAATTCATAGGCAAGCTGAAGATAGATTGCATAGAATTGGGCAAAAAAATACAGTTTTTGCTTATTATTTGATTGGTAAAAAGACACTTGATGAGCATGTTGCTAATATTTTAGTTGATAAAAGTTATGAAATTGATGCAATAATGGATGAAAGCCATGAATCATATGAAAATAAAGAAAAGGCAAAATTAATTCTTGCACAAATACACGATAAGATTCACGATAAAGTTAATTCAAAATAATCAGCGTAGGCCTTTTTTTCCAATATCTGTTCTCATATACTTATTTTTCCAAGAAATTTTACTTGCAATATTATATGCATTTTTAATAGCTAGTTCCAATGTGTCACCTAATGCAGTTACACCTAACACACGACCACCATTTGTTATTATTTTTTCATCAACTATTTTTGTTCCAGCATGAAATATGAGTCCATCATCAGATACTTTTTCTAGACCAAAAATTTCATCACTCTTTGGATATGAATTTGGATAACCCTTTGATGCTAGAACAATACAAACCGCTGATTTATTTTTCCATGAAATCTGCGGTAACTTTTCTAACGTACCATTCACACTTCCAATCAAATATTCAAAAAGATCCGAATCCATTCGTATTAAGATTGGTTGGCATTCAGGATCGCCCATTCTAACATTATATTCGAGAACAAATGGTTCATCGTCTTTCAACATTATGCCAGCATAAAGAAATCCTTTGAATGTAATTCCTTCATCTCTTAATGACGAAATTGTTTTATCAATAATTTTTTCTTGAATTTTTTGTGAGATATCATTATCAATGATTGGTGTTGGAGAATAAGCACCCATTCCACCAGTATTTGGTCCTTTATCATCATTAAACGCTCTCTTATGATCTTGGCTTGTTGCCATCGGCATTGCAATTTTTCCATCTGACAATGCAATATATGATGCCTCAATTCCATCAATTCTTTCTTCAATTATGATATTATTTCCCGCATCACCAAATTTTTTGTCAACAAGCATCATGTCTATAGATTTTTTAGCTTCATCTTTGCTGCTACAAACAATTACTCCCTTACCAGATGCTAAGCCATCAGCTTTTATTACAACATTATAATCAATTTTGTCAACGTATTCTTTTGCTTTTACTGGATCATTAAACACTTCAAATGCAGCGGTAGGAATATTATTACGCTTCAAAAATTGTTTGGCCCAAATTTTACTAGCCTCTAACTGTGCAGCTTTTCTTGTAGGTCCAAATATTTTCAAACCTTTTTCATTAAAAAAATCAACAATGCCCATTGCAAGTGGTGCCTCTGGACCGACAACAGTAAAACAATCATTCTCAGAAGCAAATTTGGCTAATTCATCTAAATTATCAGCAGTAATCTGTACATTGTTTAATGTACCACCATTTCCTGGCGCATGAAAAACTCTATCAACGCTATCATTTTGACTCAATTTCCAACCAATAGCATGTTCTCGCCCACCAGAACCAATTACAAGAACATTAACCAATACTTGAAACTTGTTTATGATCTATATATTCGAAGTCAAATGAATTTAATGACCTGATATTAAATCAAACAAGTACGTCATATGATAGATGACTTCGTCTCCGTTTGTCATGTTAGCTTATTCATCGTTTGCTTAATTTTTCAAGCGGGGACCACACCAGCCTGCAACTGTTATAAGAGATAAATGCACGAATGCGATATATGGAATTGACAAGTGAGTTTGATCTAAAAGAAATTGAACGTATGACAAAAGAGCATGTTTCAAAGCTTGATTTACAAAAAATGATTGATGATTCATCAGATAAACGAGAAAAAATTATGTTCATTGAGGGGCCACCTACATTAAATGGTGAACCGCATGCTGGTCACCTTAGAGGTCGTGTCTTCAAAGACCTGTGGTACAGATTTAACACGCTTAACTCAAAAAATGTGATTTTTAACGCTGGATGGGATACGCAAGGCCTACCAGTGGAATTGCAGGCTGAGAAAGAACTTGGAATAGCAAAAGGCAGGAAAGCAGATAGAACGGAGCAGGAAATCAAGGATCTTGTTGTTGGTTGTAAAAAAACTATAAACAAATATTGGAAAAAGTGGGTGCAAGTAGACAAAGAACTTGGTGTATCACTAAATCAAGATAATGCATACTGGACGTATGAGGATAAATTTATTGAAAGAGAATGGAAATTACTCAAACGTGCATATGAAAATGGAATTTTGACAGAAGGGAAAAGAGTAGTTGCATATTGTCCTCAATGCCTCACATCACTAAGCCATGCAGAAGTGAATCAAGGATACCACAAGGTGAAAGACCCATCATTATTTTACAAGGTAAAGCTCAGAGATGAAGATAAATTTCTCATTGTGTGGACAACTATGCCATTTACACTTGTAACAGATGCAATGATTGGTACTAACCCAAAGGAAGAATATGTTGAAGTTAAGGTAGAAAATGAGATTTGGATTGTAGGAAAAATTAGATTAGAAGAATTGATGCAAATGAAGAAAATAGAAGACTATCAGGTTCTCAAAACAATGCTTGGTTCAGAGCTTGAAGGAAAAAAGTACGTACATCCGCTGTTAGATCAGATTCCAGAACTTGAGGAACTTGCAAAAAAAGATAATTATCATATAGTAGTATCCGAAAATTTTGTTGATGTAAACACAGGTAGCGGTTTGGTACACTTGTCTCCTGCAAACGGAGAAGATGATTATAATATTGCAGTTAAGAGAAAGGTAGACATATTCAGTCCAATAGACGATAAAGTATACTTTACAGATAGTGCGGGTCAATATTCAGGACAGTTTGTTCGTGAGGCAGATAAGAAAATTGTAGAATCTGTTGAACAAAAAGGTGCGTTAATAAGAATTGGTACAATTAATCATGATTATCCATCTTGTTGGAGATGTGGTGAGGATCTAGTATGGCTAGCAAGAAGAGAATATTTTTACATGTTAGATAAATTGGGTGACAAAGCAATCACTGCAGCTAAAAATGTAGAATACTTTTTTGAACAACCGAAAAATAGGTTTTTGGAAATAATTAAAGAAAAACATCCATGGTGTATTTCCAGAGAAAGATTTTGGGGATGTCCATTGCCAATCTGGAAGTGTACTGAATGTGAAAACATTGAAAGATTATTTTCAAGAAAAGAAATTGTTGATGTAGCTGATGATCTTCCTGATGGACCTGATTTTGAGCTACATAGACCATGGATAGACCGAATTTCTATCAAATGTAAAAAATGTAATGCAATGATGCAACGTGAGGAATTTGTTTTAGATACTTGGCATAATAGTGGCGCTGCACCTTTTGCGTCATTAAGCGATGACGAATACAAAAAAACTATACCAGCTCCATTCTTTACGGAGGGTATTGACCAGACACGTGGTTGGGCATATACTCTATTAATCGAGAATGTAATTTTAAATAACAAGAATATATCACCATACAATTCATTTCTATTCCAGGGCCATGTTCTTGATGAAAAAGGCAACAAGATGAGTAAGAGTACAGGCAATGTACTTGATGCAGCTGAGTTACTTGACAAATATCCAGTAGATCTTGTAAGATTCTATTTCATGTGGAAATCTAGTCCGATTGAAACTTTGAATTTTAGCACAAAGGAGCTGATGTCACGACCATATCAAATTCTTAGTACACTTTTTCACATTCATTTGTATTTTAAACAGAATAGTGAATATGACAAATTCAACATCAATGAAACAACTGTTGGATGGGCAAAGAACAATGACATGCTTACATCTACAGATATTTGGTTGTTATCAAAACTTCAAAAAACAATTGAACTATCGACAAAGTCAAACAACCAATGCAAGTTCCATGAATCAGCAAGCACAATTGAAGATTTTCTAATCAATTCACTAAGCCAAATTTACATTCCGATCACAAAGCCAGAACTTTGGAACGATGATGAAACTAAAAAAGACAGAAGACATGTTATCTATGCAATTATAGCCGAATCATTGAAGGTTCTAGATATTCTGATACACCCGTTTTCGCCATTTACAAGCGAGTATCTGTATACGACCATATTTGGAGACAAAAAATCAATACTTTTGGAGACATGGCCAAAATCTGAGCACGCATTAGTTAATGAAAGTATTGAAGAAGCATTCGATATAATGAATGAAATTGTTTCTGTTTGTGCGGCTGCACGAATGAAGGGAAAATTGAAAAGAAGATGGCCACTAAAGCACGCGATAATATGTGTAGAGAAAGGATTGCAGAAGAAAATTGAACTATTATCAGAACTATTACAATCCCAGCTAAATGTGGAAGATTACAAAGTTATTGAGCTTGAAAACCATGAGGGAATATCAGAAATGCTAGAGATGAAAAAATCTGGTGTTCCAGTGATCCCAAAGATAGAGCTTAACCGAAAAACCATTGGCCCAAAGGCAAAACAGAATCTTGGTAAACTATTAGAAATTTTTTCTGAAACAAAACCTGATGAGATAATACAAGGGCTCGAAAAAGACGGTTCGTTTAGATTTGATGTTAATGGGGCAAAAATTTCTTTAGATACAAGTGATTTCATAATTGAGTTTGATGTTCAAGAAGGTTTTACATTCTCAAGAAGAAATAATCTGATAGGAATCATCTCAACTGAAAGAAATGAAGAATTAATGGCAAAAGGTCTAATCAAGGATCTTGCCAGAAGACTGCAGGCGTTAAGAAAGGAGAGGAGTTATAATCCAACTGATGTGCTGAATACAGCCTCTATATTGGATCTTGATGAAGAATCATTAGATATGATAAAAAATAAAACTGAAGATCTTTCGTTTTTGGTCAGAGTTAAACAAGTAAACTTTACACAAACATGCAAGAAATACAAAGATGATGACATAGATGGTCAAAAAATTAGGATTTCTGTTGAATAATAACACAACAATCATCATAAATACAAAAAATGTATGGGGTAATTATGACCAAGCAGATTAGTCTTGATTCCTGGTCCATCCAACATATGGTTGATCTTCTAAAAGAGGGTTCACAGACAGTTGCCAAAACTAACATGCCTATAGTACTTTACCGTCAAACTATGGAAGAAGAAGAGGATTCGTATGAGGAGATAGTTTGCACATTAACAAATGGCTATGTCATTGAACAATTAATAATATCTGGAGGAATGGTAGTGCCAACAATCAATCAACAATCTGTATTCAGATTAGAGGAATTTCCAGATAGGCTTTTGAGAAAAAGTAAAGATTTATTCCAAGAAACAGTTGATCTTTTAGAAAAAAAATTAAAGTGATAGGATTACTGCTACGATTATAAACTTCCAAATACGACAATTTTTGTGCGATTATTAGAATATCAGGCCAAGGAATTATTCAGGGAATATGGGATTAGAATTCCAGATAGTATCGCCTCAAAGGATATAGAAAGTGGCAGAAAGGATGCTAAGAAAATTGGGTATCCATTTGTAATAAAGGCTCAAGTTCCTGTTGGTGGTCGTGGAAAGGCTGGCGGTATTCAAAAATGTCACAATGAAGATGAATTTGAATTGAAATATCCTCAGATTCTAAATATGACTATCAAAGGTGAAAAAACTCGTGCTGTTCTGCTTGAAAAAATGTCAGAATATGAAAAGGAAATCTATCTTTCATTGTTTCTCAACAGGAGCAAAAGATGCTACACAATAATTTCATCAGCTGAGGGCGGAGTTGAGATTGAATCAGTAAAGGATCAGGTTATTCAAGAAGTAGGATTAGGTGATGTGACAAAAAAAGTTGCTGAAGACGTGGGAAAAAAAATTGGTCTTGCTGAAAACTCAATT
>Ga0209034_10001852_pt1 | contig 10129 bp, 9 predicted proteins | sample MarorgKNORR_S2LV_2_FD_188219 | JGI IMG/M metagenome (GOLD analysis project Ga0209034, IMG submission 188219) | Marine microbial communities from the Southern Atlantic Ocean, analyzing organic carbon cycling - 250m_A/KNORR_S2/LV (SPAdes) (version 2) | ecosystem: Environmental > Aquatic > Marine >...
GGTGCCTCAAGATCAAGTCGCCGCTTTCGACTCCATCGTGTCCGCTCGAGATGGGGTTGTCCCTGAAGTTGGCCCAGTAGCTGTACAACTGCATGTCCCTGAGATAGCTCAACGAGGCGAAGTCCTAAGGGCTTACCTAAGAGCCGAAGGTTCAACGCTGTCAGATAATGTCGCAGAGTTGGCTATGATAACAACTGCTCGTGAACTCGATTGCCAGTTTATTTGGCACGCCCATGCAGCCGCCGGTCGCCGGGCCGGCCTAAGCGACGCTCTAGTAGACGCGTTGCGAGATAAAAAAGAGCTTCCCGCTTTGTCATCTGTAGAATCAGCGGTTATCAACTATGGCAGGGAATTCTTCCGGACCCGCCGAGTCTCTCAGGCTACGTTTGATGCCGCTTTGGGTGAGTTCGGCGCTCGAGGGTTAATTGAATTGACGAATTTGATGGGCTATTACTCGGTGCTTGCTTTCAACATCAACGCTTTCGAACAACTTCCACCCGCTTCAGACGAGCCTTTCTTGCCAGTGTAGTCAAGAAACTCAAGACCGGATGATATTGCATCGACGTTAACCGACACGCCGGTCGGCTCTACATAATCCTTAATAGCCGTACATCGGTTACTACAGATAACTTGATTAGCTGACAGCACTTGTCAATATCTATATATACCAGACCAACAATGGACGGGTCTCGTGAGAGCAGATAACTATCACCGGGAAACGATTACTTACGATGAACTCCAATAGTGAGGAGAACCAATTATGACCGCCCAGACGAATCCAGATATTATCGGCAGACTTGAGGTGCTTGAAGCCCGGGTTAGGGCCGTGGAGGACACTGACGCGATTCGGAACCTGAAAGCCAGATACGCCGAACTGTGCGACGACAGCTACAACCCGGATGGGATAGCGGCCCTGTTCGTTGAGGACGCGGTATGGGAGAGTGGCCCGCTCGGACGGTTCGAGGGAAGAGATGCGATCCGCGAATTCTTCCTGGGAGCGTCCAAGATATTCACTTTCGCGATCCACTACAGCCTGAACTCCCAAATCGAAGTCTCCGGGGACACGGCCAAGGCACGCTGGTACCTGTTCATGCCTTGCACAGTAGGAGACGGAGACCGGGCAATGTGGCGGGCGGGCATCGACGATGAGGAATACGTTCGAGTTAACGGCCAATGGATGTTCAAGAACAAAAAGTCCACCGGCGTCTTCAATACACCATTTGACGCTGGTTGGGCTAAGGTCCGTTCCGCTTAAGATTCCCGTGACCATGCTTCGAAAGAGGTTACCATGTTAGATATTCTGATCAAAAACGGGCTCGTAGTTGATGGCAGTGGCAACCCTGGATTCTTCGGATCAGTTGGAGTCGAAGGAGATACGGTTCACGTCTTCCGTGGCGAGTCTTCGGACTCAGAGGCCGCCCGGACTATCGACGCCACAAGCAAAGTCGTCTGCCCTGGGTTCATAGATGTGCACGCACATTCTGGCCTGATGATCCTGGCGGAACCTGAGCACCACCCAAAAGTGCGGCAGGGGATCACCACAGAATTGATCGGAGTGGATGGTAATTCTTATGCACCTTTCCCTTCCCACGACGATTTTTTGGCATTCATGGAACTGAATTCAGGCCTAGACGGATCCCCTGAACTGCCTGGAACGTGGTCATCGGTATCAGAATACCTCCGCATGTTTGATTCCAAAGTAGCGGTCAACATCGCCTACATAATCGGAAACGCACCACTCCGCATTTCCACGGTGGGATGGAACGAAAGACCCGCAAGCGATGCTGAGGTATCGAGCATGCGAGCTATGCTTAGGGAAGGCATGGAGGATGGAGCATTCGGCCTCTCTACCGGACTTGATTACCCACCAGGGAGTTACGCGGACACCGACGAGTTGGTTGCATTGGCGGCCGAAGCAGCCCGCCATGGCGGCATCTACCACACTCACCTGCGCAACAAACTTGGAGATACCTTCTTGGATCCGGTAAAAGAAGCATTGGAGATCGGAAGACGGGCGGAGATACCCTGTCATCTCACCCACTTCTATCAAAAAATGACTCATTCAGGAAGCGCGAAGCTCTTGTTGGAATTGGTCGATGGCGCAGCCCAGACCCAAGACGTGACCATGGACTGCTTCCCTTACGCCTACAGCAGTACCCGCCTCCTTATCTTGATTCCCGAATGGGCCTTTGATGGCGGCCCGGAGAGAGTCAAAGAGGTGATGCGCTCATCTGATGGCCGTGAACGCCTACGTAAAGAGATCCTCCCACGAAGCGGCTCGTTCACAGATCTAATGTTAACCAACTTCAAGCAACCAGATAACCGAAGATTCGAAGGCAAATCCCTAGCGGAGACCGCTGACAAGATGGGCAAAGGGGTAGTAGACACTATTTGCGACCTACTCTTGGAGGAAAACCTGGGAATCTCTTACGTTTCTCCAGGGCCAAGCCTAACCACCTTGCCTGCTTTCATAACACACCCCCGGACCATGATCGGGACCGACGCAGTTCTGTTGGGAGAATACCCCAATCCCCGCACATACGGTACATTCCCGACGGTATTGTCCGATTACGTACGGGAAGAGGGAAACATGACCCTTGAAGAAGCCGTTCGGAAGATGACGTCAATGGCCGCGCTTCGGTTGGATATCCGCGATAGAGGTATGTTACGTGACGGCATGAAGGCTGACGTAGTAGTTTTCGACCTCAAAACCGTGAAGTCGCCCTCCACTCGTCATGAGCCCAAACAGTTCCCGGTAGGCATAGACTACGTTCTCGTAAACGGCTCTGTAGTCGTGGACCAAGGCAACCACACAGGAGTCCTTGCCGGGCGGGCTCTACGCCACGGGAGCGCCTTACACTAGGGACCTAGAACATGTGGGAAGGCCAGGATTCCAGTTTGATCGTGCGACCTGTCTTCGCGGACTCCACCATGGCTTCCGTAAGCTGCACCAACTTCAGCCCGTGGATCCCGGAGGCGATCGGGTCTCTGTCTTCGGCGATGGCATGTTGGAAGTCTTCGATATTCCAGGCTGGGAGTGCCACAAAGTCGGGTTCATAATGAACCGAATTGTTTACTGTCTTGCTGGAGACCTGCAATTCACCCTGAAGACGAGGCCACGATCCGTCTGACAATAACAACTTGCCTTCGCTGCCATAAAGGGCAACGTCGTTTTGAAATTCAGGCAGGCGCATACCACAGGTCATCGTCCCGATGGTGCCACCATCGAAGCGCATGGACATGGTGGCCAAGTCTTCCAGCGGTCGTTCCGCCGTTTGTCCGTCGGTGATAGCCGCCAACTCCACGACCTGTTGTCCCAATAGGAACTGCAGGTCGTCTATTGCATGGACTCCAATAGTCATCATGGAAAATGCTCCGCCGACTAGGTCTGTGTGCGTCCACCAATCGCGGAGCCCAGATCTAGGCTCGGACCGGACATTTCCCCTTTCGCCTTGACCGATCTGGGCCTGCGCCAAGGCTACCGTGCCCAAGGCCCCATTCTGCACCAGCCGACTTGCCTTGATGTGGCCTGGATGGTGCCGCAAATGCAGGCCGAGGCCCAATTTAACTCCCCGGCCTCGGCACACTCGCAACACTTCGGCGCCATCGGCAACGTTTAAAGACAGTGGCTTCTCCACCAGCACATGCTTTCCCGCGCTCGCGGCCATCTTCGTATATTCAGCATGCAGGTGGTTCGGCGAGGTTATGTAGACGGCATCTACCCTAGAATCTCCGAGCACAGCCTCGACGGAGGTATATGCGGTATCAGCCCCATGTTTCGTTGCAAACGCATCAGCCCGCCCTTGGTCTCGACTGTGTACGGCCACCAATTCCGCACCTTCGGCCCGGTTTATGCCTGGCGCTCCCCTGGAATCTGCATAGTCACCACAACTGATTATTCCCCAGCCGGTCGACACAGGCGATCCTATACACCTACAGAAATTGCAGGACGTAGCCCCTGGCTCGGCGAGGCCTTCTCGTAACTGTCAGCTACCTGGAATAGTAACCCCTCTTCAAAGGGGCCGGTGATGAACTGGACTCCGATAGGCAGACCTGCTCGGTTGACCCCACAAGGGACCGAGATGGCGGGCAGCCCGACCGCGTTCAAAGGACTGGTATTGCGAGATATAAATCCTGAACCAGGCCCTCTAACTCGATGATCTTCACCATTGATGTTGATATAGCTAGCGTCGATCCGAGGTGCGGAAACCGGAGCAGTTGGAGTGATTAAGAAATCAACTCTCTGCATGACCTGGAGATACTCCTCCTGAATCAATCGCTGGACCTTCAAGGACTTGGAATAGTCTTTGCCCAAGACGAACTGCCCAGGAATAGTTCTATAAAGGACGTCAGGGCCATAGGCTTCACGATGGTTCTTCAGGAACGGTTCGTGAGTCACAACGCCGTCGGCCATCGCTGAAATGCGCATTGCGCCGATATATTCCATAGCGGGCAGGCTTACTTCTTGAAGCTCTGCTCCCAGTTCTTCTAGAGCAGCGATGCTTCCACGTACGGCCGTTTCAACCTCGATATCAAGCATGTCAAAGAAGTGATTGGAAGGAACTCCCATCTTCAAGCCTTTGAGTCCCTTGCCCAGATAGGAGCTGTAGTCCGGCACAGGCACCGGTACCGTGCTTGGGTCCAACGGGTCGTTCCCGGCAAGGGCTTGAAGCATCAAAGCACTGTCGGCCACTGATCTGGTCATCGGGCCAATGTGATCACCGTTGAAACTAGTGACCATCAACCCCCGCTGGCTGACTCTTCCGTAGCTCTGCTTTAAGCCTACGACACCGCAGAACGTTCCCGGTAAGCGAACCGAACCTCCGAGATCGGTGCCCAGCGACGCGAAGGTAACACCTGCGGCTACATTCGCCCCGCCTCCTCCACTAGAGCCGCCCGGTATGTGGTCGACCCCCCAAGGGTTATGAACCGCGCCGTAATGAGGATTGTTTGATGTCGCCCCGGCCGCAAACTCCTCAAGGTTCTCTTTGCCGATAAAAATCGCGCCGGCGTTCCGGCAGCGAACAACAACCTCAGCGTCTTCTTCGGGTACGTGATTAGCCAATACTTTTGAACCCACGGTGGTAGTTATCCCACCGGTCGCCAGATTGTCTTTCAAACCAATGGGAATTCCATGGAGCGGGCCCCGGTAGTCTCCTCGGGATAAAGCGCCTTCAGATTCCCGAGCCTGTTCCATGGCCTGGTCGTGCAATATGGTGATGAACGAGTTCAACGTCGGCTGAAGCCGGTCCGCTTCGGCTAAAGCTGCCTCGGTCAGCTCCACTGGGGAGATTTCTTTATTCTGAATCTTAGGGGCCAATTCGGAGATGGTCATTCTCAGCAGATCGACGTTCGGCATAATCTCTACTCCTTAAAAGTCTAGGCCCTGTCAGATTAACTGCGCTCAGGTAGTTGCATCAGGCGGCCCGATAACGTATCCGAAAGGTCTAACGATTCAAGCTTTGTCAGCTCGCTGAAATAGGTCTCCAACTCTGGGCGGACCAACTCCAGTTCCTCGTCAGACAATTCCAACCCGTTGTAGTCCCGTATCATGGCCTTTAGGGTTTCATTCGGGATTGACATCTTTATCTCCTGCTACGGTGTTACGAATCGCCACAACTCGACGGGCAAATTCACGTATTTATAGGCAAGAGTTTAAGATGGACTGATTCAAAAATCCAGCGACCGTCGGTAAAGGTGCATATACCAAGTTTTACGGCTCTGTATCGAAGATATTTCTGGCAGCGCAAACATCTTCGCCTCCACATCCTTGCGACGCCAATCTTACCGCAGATATACTCACCGCCATCCAGTCTCCAGGTTACTGATATCCCCTGCTAGTCCAGGCACCGGATAAGAGAACAGAGAAACAGATTAGATATATCGCAACTCAAAGCACAGATTGAACGCTACTTCTATTATGATTGTTACGGGCGTTCGCTAGCTTAGTTTTAGGAAGTGTTGTATGGCCGGTCGAAACATCGATTATTCCACCATTTTTAACAAAACCCTCCCTTCTCCTTCAGGCAAGTGGCAAGGGCATCCTAAATACAACTTTGTCGGTGGTCATAGCGACCCAGATCTAGTACCCATGGACGGGTTCATCGAGTCCGCTGCAAATGTATTCAAGGGTGACCCGAAAAACATCGCCATGTACAACTTCGAAGGAGGCCCTCAGGGAATCCTTTCGTTGAGGAATTTCTTAGTTGGTAAATTATCCGCAGAGCGGGGAATACATGTCACCGCCGAAGAGGTCCTTATTACTTCTGGGTCCGGCCAAGCCATCGAACTGATCAACGAGATTCTGTTGGATGAAGGAGACACCGTAATAGTAGAATCCTTCACCTTCTCTGGTGCTTTGTCGTACCTGAAACGACGTGGAGTTAATTTCGTTGGGGTCGATCTTGACGAGAATGGGATGCGGATGGACCACTTAGAAGATATCCTAGCCGATCTGAAAACAAAAGGGATCCGACCCAAATACATCTACACGATCCCAACTCTACAGAATCCGACTGGCACCGTGATGACCATGGACCGCAGACACCGATTGCTCAGCCTCAGCGAGGAGTATGAAGTCCCCGTATTCGAAGATGAATGTTACGCGGACCTTATATTTGAAGGAGAGTATGAAAAAGCGATAAGGGCGCTAGATGATTCCAATCGAGTATTACATATAGGATCGTTCTCTAAATCTCTCGGGCCAGGACTCCGGCTCGGGTATATCGTTGCTTCGTGGGATGTAATGAGCAGGCTGTTATCTAGAAAAACTGACGCTGGAACCGGTGTTATGGACCAAATGATCGTCGGTGATTATTTCTCAAATCATTACGATGCCCATATCCAAGACATGCGCGGCGCCCTAAAACGTAAATGTAACGTACTAAGCGCGGCTTTACGGGAGCATTTCGGTCCTTTGGTCGATTTCGAAGAACCTCGCGGTGGTATGTATTTATGGGTCAAACTACCTCCAGGTATTGACTCCCGTGACTTGGCGCAGACAGCTCTTGAAGAAGGGATCGCCTATAACCCGGGTCCTGACTGGTCTGCAGATCCGGACTCAGCAGCAAACTATATCCGGCTCTGCTTCGCCCTTCCCAGCGAAACCGAAATATGGGAAGGAATCGAGAAGTTGGCAAAGGTTTTTCAACTCTAATAAGATACTCTTCAGTCAGCTGGTTGGATCTAGGCCAGGCTTGCAGCGATCATTCAAGAATAAATCGAGCAATGGAGGATGTACCGAAAGAACAATCGGTACAGAAAAGAAGACCAATGATTTACAACGCAGAACGAGGTGACATATCGATCGCTGTCGGAGGTGACGCCATGATCACAAGGCGTATGACCGCCTTCAACGAGCCCAATTTCTTAGACCTCATCGATATCCTAAAGAATGCAGATGTCTCTGTAGTCAATCTGGAAATGCTTTTCCATGACTATGAAAGCAGTTGGCAATTTACCGATACTACCTACACAAGGTCAGACCCGCATAATCTATCCGACCTGAAATGGATGGGTGTCGACGCAGTCACCACTGCAAACAATCATTCGTTTGATTTTTCTGAAGGCGGTTTTTTAACCACACTTCGTCACTGCAAAGAATTTGATCTGCCGGCAGCAGGCGGCGGTACAGATATCGACCAAGCCCGCGCTCCAGTATATGTAGATTCAGCTAGAGGTCGGGTTGCCGTGATGTCCGCGACAAGTACATTCAGTGAACAATCTCGGGCAGGGGCGGGCCGCCCTGATTTTCCAGGAAGGCCAGGTGTCAACGCATTGCGACATGATGTGGTCCACTCCGTTGAGCGCGACGTATTTGACGCTTTACATAAAGCGAACCAAGAATTGGGTTATGAGGGCTTAGCCACAGCGAAACGGGAGTTCGGGTTCCGAGGGAACGAAAATCCGACCGATCCGTCCACAGAAGTCAATTTCCTTGATAATCGGTTTGTGTTGGGCGAGGAATTCGGCGTTCGAACATCAGTCAATGAGAGCGACAGGTCTGGGATAGAAAATTGGATCAGAGGAGCCCAGAAGCAAGCAGATTGGACGATATACGGCTTTCACTGCCATGAGAGCGGACAGGCCGGGGAATTCCATGGCCTGAACCGACTGGCGCCGCCGGAATTCATGGTGGACTTCGCCCATTGGACCATCGATCAAGGGTGCGCGTTATTTGCCGGCCACGGCCCACATCTCTTAAGGGGTATAGAGATCTATCAGGGTAGGCCGATCTTTTATAGCCTCGGTAATTTTATCTTCCAAAATGAAAGTGTATTGCGATTACCCGATGAAGCTTACCGGCGTTTCGGACTGGGATATGATCAAACTCCAGGTGATTATCTAGACACCCGGTCAGGTAGTGGAACAAGGGCTTTTGCAGGAAATCCAGTATTCTGGCAGTCCGTCGTTGCAGTTTGTAACTACACTGCCGGCGACTTGAAAGAGATTGTGCTGCATCCGATAGATCTAGGATATGGCCGACCGATACCTCAACGTGGCAGGCCGGTTTTAGCGGAAGGAGATGCCGCGGAGGAAATCCTGATATGGTTAAAGAGTGCTTCAGAACCATTCGGGACCAAGATCGATATCGAAGGCTCTAAAGGTTTCATAAGGTTGTAAACAATCGCTATTCAGATTTCTTGGACTGATGCTGCGAATACGACATAGCCCAGTCTTCAAGTTGGCCCGGTTTCCCTGTAGATCGGGTCCAAGATGTCTTAATGGTAGGCCTACTATTATCAGCCCTATTGGAGGGAAATAATGACTGATCAAATCCTTCTACGGAACCAGGTTGACGGAATCTTATATCTCACCCTAAACAACCCTGATAAAAGAAATTCCCTATCAGGTCATTTGCTAGAGGGATTGAAAGATGGTCTTGATGATATTCAAGACGATTCAAGTGTAAGAGTCGTCGTTATACGGTCCGAAGGCCCTGCTTTCAGTTCGGGGCATGACCTGAATGAACTGATCAATCGCGATACGGAAAGTTATGCCAGTCTTTTTGCTACTTGTACGTCCGTGATGGAATCTATACGGCTTTCTCCAAAACCCGTTATAGCCGAAGTTCAGGGACTAGCGACAGCTGCTGGCTGCCAATTGGTCGCTACTTGTGATCTTGCCATTGCTTCGGAAACCGCCCTTTTCGCTACACCTGGTGTCCAGATCGGATTGTTTTGCACCACTCCGGGTGTAGCTGTTTCGCGCGCAGTTCGTACTAAAAAAGCGATGGAAATGCTGCTTACTGGAGCACCAATAACGGCGGACGAAGCTGTGGAATATGGCCTCATTAACCGAGCGGTTCCAGCAGATAAGCTCAAGGGCGAAGTCGAAGCACTTGCTCGAACGATAAGCAACGCCAGCTCTTATACGGTGGCTTTAGGTAAATCTGCTTTTTACCGACAAAGAGAGATGGATATTCCAGCTGCTTATGAAATGGCCGAGAAGGTTATGGTCGAAAATCTACTGTCCGCAGATGCTCACGAGGGTATAACAGCGTTCTTAGAAAAACGCGCGCCACTCTGGACTACATAAATAATCTAAAACCCGACCCGAAACCAAAGAGACCCGACAGATGTCAGACGTCCTGATCTTAAAACAATGGGCCCACAATCTGACGGGTTATGAAAATACTCATTACGATTAGGACAGTCAAGTTTATTGCAGTAAGCTTCGGGTCCTAGCAAATCGGCTATGAACCGACAATCGAGATTCAGGTCGCCGCTATTTTCTCTCTTCCGGTTCCCGATTATTGTGGGTATGTTCGGCGTCTTGATCACTGGTTGCGAAGCACCGGGTCTACCGATTCCCGTAAATACCCCACTTCCTACATATACGGCCGCCTTCACACCTACACTTACGCCCTTGCCCACGGCCGCTTTCACACCTACACCTACACCTACACCCACACCTACACCTACGCCTGCACCAACTCCTGAAGATTATGCTAATATTTTTTCAGTGACATTTAATAGTTCTTACAACAACAGTAATGTTAATAACGGTACTGTTACTGGAATAAAAGGCGGATCTTTAAACTTGGTAGGATGTGATATTTCTGGAACATATAATCTTGGATCACCTTGGCTTATTGTTGATTTTAAAGATACTTCTACTGGTGAAACAT
>Ga0209034_10001854_pt1 | contig 10119 bp, 8 predicted proteins | sample MarorgKNORR_S2LV_2_FD_188219 | JGI IMG/M metagenome (GOLD analysis project Ga0209034, IMG submission 188219) | Marine microbial communities from the Southern Atlantic Ocean, analyzing organic carbon cycling - 250m_A/KNORR_S2/LV (SPAdes) (version 2) | ecosystem: Environmental > Aquatic > Marine >...
AGGTTTGCAATATTGGGGCGTCCGAACGTTGGCAAATCATCACTCATCAATGCCATATTGGGAAATGACAGGACCATAGTTTCAAGTGTACCAGGCACCACTCGAGATTCGATAGACATACAATTTCATTTTGACAACGAGCCGATTTCCCTCATAGATACTGCAGGAGTCAGGAAATCTGGCAAAGTCGAATCGGGTATCGAAAAATATAGTGTTTTACGATCAGTTAATGCTGTGAACCGCAGTGATATCACTTTGTTGGTTACAGATGCTTCGGAACTGGCAACTTCTCAGGATTCTCATATCACTGGATTAGCTTGGGATATGTGCAGAGGTATAATAGTTGTAGTTAATAAATGGGATCTCATACCCGATACCGATAGATACGCGAAACGCAGAGCTGTTCGAAAAGTTAGGGAATGCCTTCATTTCATGCCGTATGCCCCTATATCGTTTATATCTGCAAAGACTGGTGAAGGTGTAAACAGGCTTTTAGACGGTGCGGTAGATCTGTTTGAAGAGCGAAAAAGATGGGTCCCTACACGGGACCTCCAGTATTTATTAGCGGAAGCTTTGGTTGATCATAATCCACCACCTGTTAAAGGGTATCGCGGGCAACGGCTGCAAGTAACAAGGTTAAGACAAGTCGATATAAACCCTCCGACGTTTTTATTTACTGTAAATGAGCCTGGCCTCGTTCATTTTTCTTACAAACGGTATCTGGAAAATAAAATTCGAGATACGTTTGGGTTCGACAGAACTCATTTGAGGTTGGTATTCAAAAGACACTGACATGGCCGATTAACCCAACACTCTTTTGTGTGACAGTGCTGCCGATTTTAATACTGTTGATAGTAGCTGGAGTCATGCTATTACCATCAGCATCTAGATGGGTACAGTATATCTCTGTCCTATCCCTCTCATATTTCTTGGGATCGATACCGTGGGGATATTTTGTACTTCAATGGTACAAGGGTGTTGATATTCGAGATCACGGGAGTGGTCGTACAGGTATGTCTAACGTCCTAAGGACTTCCGGTAGGAGGGGGGCAGTTCCTGTTTTGTTACTGGATCTGGCTAAAGGTGTGGCGGCCGTTATATTTGCTAGATATATCTTAGGGTCAGGTTATGGCGAAGTTTTCGCTGGATTAATGGCATTAGTAGGCCACAATTGGCCAATATTTCTTAGTTTTAGAGGTGGTAGAGGAATTGCTACCGGGTTAGGAGCTCTTTCTGTGATGGCACCTGTATCGGCTCTTATTGGCGCTTTAGTTTTTATACCGGTTACGCTGTTCACACGGTATCTTTCCCTAGGATCAGTATTAGGAGTTATATGCGCTAGTGGGTCCCTGATTGCTATGATATTTATCGGGCTGTATTCATTAGAATATGGTGTATATGGTATTACAGCAGGGACAATAATTATTTGGCAACATAGAGATAATATTAAACGTCTATTTGAGGGGACTGAACGAAGGTTAGGTACACCTGGTACTAGAATACAATGATAAGCTAGTCCGCCATTGAGCTGAACCATGTTCGTTCAGTAGAGCAATTTTTGCATTGCGATTTAGTTCATGAAAAGAAAAGCAGCTATTGTAGGCACTACGACTTGGGGTACCACCATCGCGATAATGCTCGCGAAGAATGGTGTTCCTGTGACTCTCCTTGCTCGTAATGAAGATGAAGTGTTTACACTCGTTTCTGACGGCGAAAATAAACGATTTTTACCAGGCATAAAATTTCCTGACGAGCTATTAATCTCACATCGTACTCAAGATGTCGTTAGTGATGCTGAGGTAGTTATTATGGCTGTTCCATCGTATGCACTCCGTCATAATGCAGCACTCGTTAGTTCGTTCTTAACTGTCGACTCTGTAATCGTTAGTGCTACTAAAGGTTTAGAAATTGGTTCCAATAAGCGCATGTCTGAAGTATTAGCAGAAGAGTTAGTGTGTTGCGATGTTAGTCAGATATGTACTTTGTCAGGGCCTAATCTAGCTAAAGAGATTGTTATGGGAAGTCCTGCTTCAGCGGTGGTAGCCGGTTATGATTTAGATAATGTAAATAAAATTCAAGAATTATTTAATTCTTCACTATTTCGAGTATATGGCAGCAATGATATTGTTGGAGTTGAACTAGCGGGCGCTCTGAAGAATGTAATTGCACTAGGAGCAGGATTTTGTGACGGCCTGGGTATTGGAGATAATGCTAAAGGAGCTTTAATCACCAGAGGCCTTGCTGAGCTCTCGAGACTTGGTGTAGCGATGGGCGCACAACAGATTACTTTCGCTGGTCTTGCTGGAATAGGTGATATTATTGCCACTTGTTCGAGCCCACTGAGTAGGAATCATTATGTTGGCCAACAGCTAGCGAGTGGAGCAAGTCTCAGTGAGATAACACAGTCAATGGACAATGTTGCGGAGGGTATTAATTCGACTATGGCTGCTAAGGAAATCGCTCTAGATCTTGGCGTGGATATGCCGATTGTAAATGTGACGTATCGGGTTCTTTTTGAAGGATTACAGCCTCAGATAGCAGTGTCAGAGTTGATGGGCCGACCAGTGGGGTCTGAATGGTGATTTTCGGACTAGCGGAGTTCTTCGGGTAGCCGAAATGATATATTCTCTTCGATTCCCGGTATAACTGTTATTTTCAATGGGTCTAAGCTTTTGATCACTTCATCTACTAGTATTTCTGGAGTCGATGCTCCAGAAGTAATTCCTATTCGATAGCTGGTTTTTATCCATTTGGCATCTATTTCCAATGGGTCGTTAATCAGATATGCAGGTACTCCCAGAGATTCGGCTACTTCTCTCAGACGGTTACAATTGGAGCTATTTTCCGCCCCTATGACCAATACCATGTCTACTTTGCCGGACATAGTGAGGACCGCATCTTGTCGATTCGTAGTCGCATAGCATATGTCATTACGAACCGTAGCGTTACTAAACGTATTCTGAATCTCTGCTATTGCTTCTGATGTGTCTTGAACAGACAGAGTTGTTTGGGTAATGATGGCGACATCCGTGGAACTATCCCATTGTGGAATCAGACGATCTTTGCTGTCGCTGATTAATGTCATGGGCGCTTGTCCCATTGTTCCTTTGACTTCTTGATGTCCCTCGTGACCTACCAGTAAGACTCGCTTACCTTCGTTGTGGTATTTTTTGGCTTCGTTATGGACGCGGGTGACGAGGGGGCACACCGCATCTATAATTTTTAGCCCCCGTTCTTTTGCACTCTCAAAATCTTCGGGAGGGGATCCATGGGCAGAGAATACGACGACCGATCCAGCAGGTATGTCATTAACTGACTCGACGGTTATGGCACCTTTTTTTTCTAACTCTTCTACCACGTAGGGATTGTGGACGATTTGATGTTTTACATATACAGGAGGCCCAAATTTATCTAGGCATAAGTTTACTATATCAATGGCTCTAACAACGCCTGCGCAAAATCCCCTTGGAGATCCTAGAACTACTTCGGCAATCCTGTCCATTAATTCTCCTTATTGGTTGGGCGATATAGAAGGTTATTTAGATTCTTTGATAAGGTCTAAATATTTGTAGCCAGATCCAGTATTAAGTAAAACTACTGTCTCGTCCCTACTAATGAAACCGCTTTCCAGTAGTTCTTTCAGACCGACCAATGTAGCAGCGCCTTCAGGGCAAGCTATTATTCCTTCTTCGGTGGCTAGTTCATACATAGCGTCTACCATGTCAGAATCTTCTACAGCTAGTGCGGTTCCTCCGGTCTCTCTAATAGCCTGTAAAATGAGATAGTCTGCAAATGGTCCCGGCACGCGTAAGCCATCTGCGATTGTGGTTGCGTTAGGCCAAGGTTCGGCAGTGTCCTTACCTTCATTAAAGGCTTTCACTATTGGCTGACAACCACTAGCCTGTACTGCTATGAATTTAGGAGGCGTTCCCGATACCCAACCTAGTTCTAGTAGTTCTTGGAACCCTTTGTACATGCCAATGATTCCAGTACCGCCACCAGTCGGGTAAATTATAGTGTCAGGCATTTTCCAGTCAAGCTGCATGGCTATTTCTAACCCCATGGTCTTTTTACCTTCCGCTCTATATGGTTCTTTTAACGTAGAAAGGTCAAAAAGATTTTGTTCTTCGGCAATCGTGACTGCAATTCGGCCGGCGTCGCTGATTAAACCGTCTACCAGATTTAATTCTGATCCTGCCATGAAGGATTCTTTCTTATTGGCCGGAGGTGCATCCTGAGGCATAAAAACTTTTACGGGTAAACCAGCTCGAGCCCCATAGGCCGCAGCTGCGCCCGCCGCATTCCCTGCTGAAGGCATGGTGAACCCGTTTACTCCTAATTCATACGCTTTGGAAACAGCTGCAGATATACCTCGAGCCTTAAAGGTACCAGTAGGGTTAAGGCCTTCTTCTTTTATCAGAAGTTTGCTCATACCGAGTTTAGCACCGAGCTGCTTTGCTTCCAGGAGTGGAGTTCCGCCTTCTCCTAGGGTCAGTATATTTTCTGGGTTCACTACCGGCATTAATTCCGCGAAGCGCCACATATTTGAAGGTCGATCGATCCAATCTTCTCTGGTTTTGTCTGCCTTTAATTGCTCTAGATTGTACCTGGCGAATAACACCTTATTGCAACACGGACTTATTTTGCTAAGTTGGTCATGTGGGTATGTTTTACCGCACTGTGTGCATTCTAGATGGTCGATGTAGCTAAACATGATATAAGGACCTCCGCTATGGGTTTAATAATGATACAGCATCTTGATTGATTAGGTAAGGAAGGACTCCTTGAGGTTACTTTTGCGGCTATATATGCTGTGCTATAATCGCCAGTGCTTGGAGGGACGATGGCAGAATATCAATATATAAACTTGGATAAAAATACCGACGAAGGTATAGCTACACTGACTTTGAATAGACCCGATAGGCGGAACGCTCTTAATGATGTTATGCAAGATGAGATTGGTGACGCTATAGATGACGTAGAATCTGATGAGTCTATAAGAGTATTGATAGTGACCGGCGCAGGCAGAGTATTTTGTGCTGGAGGGGATTTAGAGCAATTGCGTGGCGGGAATGAGCCAGGAACATGGGTTACAGACAATGTTGATGACATACGGAGAGCATTTAAACGTACGCAAAGGTTTATGCTTGGTTTGCAACGCATGGAAAAGCCAGTAATAGCTATGATAAATGGTGCTTCTGTGGGCGCTGGATTTGATCTAGCGGCGGGTTGTGATATTAGGATCGGAACTCCTAGAGCTAGGTTTATGGTTGCTTATGTTCGAATTGGATTATTTCCTGGGTTTGGAGGGACATGGCTCTATCCGCGAATGCTAGGAAGTATTGGTAAAGCTGCTGAAATGCTATTTACCGGGGACTTCCTAGAAGCAGAAGAGGCCCATCGTCTAGGTTTCTTGAATCATGTGGTACAAGAAGATGATTTATATGAATTCACGATGGAGATGGCTCGGAAAATAGCTAACGGACCTCCAATAGCTATTAGACTTTCAAAGCTGATGTTATACAAAGGTCTAGAGTTTGATCTCGATACAGCAATGAAAATGGCTGCTGCTGCTGAGACCATTACATTGACTTCAAAAGACCACCTCGAGGGTACTACTGCATTCAGGGAATCTCGAGAGCCTAGGTATGAGGGTAGCTGATGGACTTGGTGATTGACGAGTTAAAAGTGTTCGCTGGAAATGCACACCCTGGTTTAGCTAAGTCGGTTTGTGAATATTTAGGTATACCTGTGGGGCAGTCTGAGGCCTTTAAGTTTGCTAATGATAATACATTTGTAAGGATATTAGAAAACATAAGGCAACGAGACGTTTTTATTATTCAACCTACTTGTGCACCAGCGAATGACAATCTCATGGAATTGCTGATAATGATCGATGCATGTAAAAGGGCGTCAGCTGGCAGAATTACAGCTGTTGTTCCATATTATGGATACGGAAGGACAGATAAGAAAGATCAGCCACGGGTTCCCATAACGGGGAGACTGGTGGCTGATCTATTGACTGCTGCTGGGGCTGATAGAATGCTCACACTAGATTTACATGCAGGTCAGATTCAAGGGTTTTTCAATATACCAGTAGATGAATTGACAGCCACACCCATACTGACTAATTATTTTAAATCTAAGGAATTATCTGATTTAGTCGTGGTTGCTCCGGATGTCGGCATTAGCAAAAGAGCACGTGACGTGGCTGAAAGTCTAAATGCGCCATTAGCTATCATAGAGAAACGTAGAATCGGGAATAATGACAGTACTGAAACGTTAAATGTTATTGGTGAAGTAGACGGTAAGGTTGCACTTACATTCGATGACGAGATTTTGACGGGGGGAACCATCGTAAACGCGGCTCAAGCTTTAGTGGATGCGGGGGTCAAGGAGGTCTATTGCTGTGCTACTCACCCTGTATTCTCAAAAGAAGCCCCCAAGCTAATAGAAAACAGCAAATTTCAAGAAGTGGTAGTGACTGATACTGTCCCTGTTGCAGATGATAAACAAAACGGCAAGATAAAGGTTTTAACAGTAGCATCTCTTCTTGGTGAAGCGATATACCGAATTCACAAAGGTCAATCAGTGGGAGCCTTATTCAACGACTAGTAATAATCTATGATTTCCAATTATCCTTACCTCTGATTTCTAGTACCGGCGACTTCATTCTTCTTATTTAAAGAGAGGGAGCTAATGGCCGAGTGGTTTGAAAAACGCACCTTAGGTAATCTGTTAGATCTAGCTGTCACACTGTTTGGTAGCAAAGAGGCCCTTTCATTTGAAGGTCAGAGATGGTCCTTTGTTGAACTCCGGGCCGAAGTAGATATTGTCGCTAGAGGTTTGATTGGCATGGGAATTAAACCTGGGGATAAAATTTGCCTTTGGATGACTAATTGTCCCGAATGGGTATTCGTATTTTTTGCTGCCGCAAGAATTGGGGCGGTTCTGGTTCCAATTAATACGCGATTTCGTGTTACAGATATGGAATATGTGCTACGCCAATCTGATTCTAGTACATTAATAATGATGGACGGGTCGGGTCCTGTAGATTATCTGGGTATGTTAAGAGAAGTGTGTCCCGAGATAGATTCGCGCTGTGAATCTGAACTAGTGACACACAAATTTCCAGAGCTTAAGCGAGTAGTGGTCCTAGGCAATAATCATCCAGAAGGCGTGGTCAATTGGGAAGATATGTTGACTGGCTTATCGGACCCTCAGGAGTACGCTATCGCCCAAACTCATGTGCAACCTGACGATACAGTTCTTCTGATGTATACATCAGGGACTACGGGTTTCCCTAAGGGTGTTATGCATTCCCATAATATACAACGCACTTTGGTGGATGCAGCTAGTAGGATGGGGGTGACTTCGCGAGATGTGATATTGATGTATCTTCCGTTATTCCATTGCTTTGGTCTATATGAGGGACCAATAATGTCAGTGGTGTCTGGAGCTAGAATGGTATTAATGTCATCTTTTGATCCAGCTACAGTTCTAGACCTTATTGAAACTGAAAATGCTACGGTACTCAATGGATTTGATACACATTTTTTTGATATAACTTCTCATCCCAATATAAATACTACAGATAAAAGCAGCTTAAGAGTTGCCTTATTGGCTGCTGGTATGGCCAGCAGTGAATCGGTTGCCATACGGACCCAGAAAGACCTGTGTCCTACAATAACTGCATGGGGTATGACCGAAGTCGGGGTGGGGGCGACGCGCTCTTATTTAGATTCTTCTGTAGATGATAGATGTTTAGCGTCTGGGCACCCTCTACCGGGGTATGAATTTAAGATAATTGAACCTAATACCGGAGAAGTCCAGTCATTTGGAGCTCTTGGAGAACTGTGCGTTCGTGGCTATTCATTAATGCAGGGCTATTACAAAAAAGAACAAGAAACGAATGAAGTTATAGATCAGGATGGATGGTTACATACCGGTGACGTAGCAGTTATGAGAGAAGATTTACGTATGAGGTTCCTGGGTAGATATAAGGATATGCTAAAAGTTGGTGGTGAGAATGTAGATCCTATGGAAGTAGAAGCGTACATCCTTTCTCATCCTTCGGTAAACAAAGCGCAGATTATCGGTGTGCCTGACAATCGGCTTAGTGAAGTGCCATGCGCTTGCATAGTTTTAGAGAAAGGCCACAGCTTAGAATTGGATGAATTGGATCAATTTTGCAGAGGTCAAATGGCCAGCTTTAAAATTCCCCGGCAATTGATACTGATGGATGATTTTCCGATGACGTCTAGCGGAAAAGTACAGAAATATCGGTTACGTGAACTAGCTGACGAATACTTAGAATAGCATTTTCTAGTATGGAAGAATCGGATATATCCTAGTTGCCCATTCTGAATTCAATAGGAGTAAAACACAAAATGTACGATCTTGTATTAAAATCCGGCACTGTAATTGATCCGAAAAACAATATCAATGGTAAAAAAGATGTAGCTGTATCAGACGGTAAAATAGCATTAGTAGAAGAGAATATCCCATCGGATTCGTCCAGTAGGACAATTGATGTTTCTGGAAAAATCGTAACTCCAGGATTGATAGATCTGCATACACACGTTTATGACGGAGTAAATGGCAATGGTGTAAAAGCAGATTTGGGAGGAGTTCGGGCTGGAGTTACTACGATGGTGGATGCTGGAAGTTCAGGGTGCGATACATTTGGGGGATTTCCGGAGCATATTATTCCGAATAATCATACTGAAGTGTTGCCATTTTTGCATATATGCAGAACCGGACTCGCTACTACTCCAGATATATTTAGTCCTGCTAGTATAGATTTAGATAAAACTATTGCGACTGTTGAGGCCAATAGAGATGTAATTCGAGGAATAAAAGCGCGAATGGTTTCTCCTGCTTTAGAGATTATGGGTATGGAGATGCCTCGAATGGCTAAACGTGCTGCCAAGGAATCGGGAGTCAAATTAATGGTTCATATTGGTGACACTGAGCATCGGTATGATGCGGATGTTATAAGAGACCTTCTACCGATATTGGAAGAGGGTGACATAGTTACTCATTTATTTACAGCAAATCCTGGTGGGGTAATTGGATCTGACGGTAAACTTGTTCCCGAAGCGCAGGAAGCTAAAGACAGAGGAGTTTGGCTGGATACAGCCCACGGCCGAGCAAATTTCAGTTTTGATATAGGAGCTCGAATATTAGATCAAGGATTAGTTCCTCATTGCATTAGTACTGATTTAACTCTACCAGGTCGTCAGAATACCGTTCACAGTATGACGGAGATGATGACGAGGTTCTTGGCTATGGGGTTTACATTAGATCAAGTTGTAGCAATGTCTACGCTTAATCCCGCCATGTCTTTGAACGAAACCAACCGCTTGGGATCACTTGGTGTAGGTATGCAAGCGGATATATCCGTACTAGATATAAAGGATGGTAACTGGATCGTCTACGATGTAGTTGGTGGGTCGCGGACGATTGATAAAGCTGTCATTCCGGTATTAGCCGTAAAACGTGGGGAAGTATTTGAAGCTGGTTGGGGCCCAAGAACTTGGGGATGGGACCCTGATCAAGTTTAAATATGGTTCTCAGGCGTTTAGGACTTAAGCTTCTTTGGCAAGGATAATAGTTTTGAAGTGGTAGGTTGAGTGGTAATGTTTTCTGATATGAGAGAAGCTAGAGATTGGTTGCCGGCCACTATAGGAGCGACCCAGTTGCGCAATTCCTTTAGGGTTGGGGTATTATTATCCCATTCTGGAATTAAAGTGTTTATAGCGTCCCATTGATTGCTCCGTTTCGATTTAGTCATAACCATGCCCCCGGCTTCTTGCACGGCGATCGTTCCTCCGAGCATATCCCACATTCTTGGTGCGCCAAATATGGCATACTGAAACACCCCGATTGCTGTCATTGCTAGCTCATATGCTATGCTGCCAGTGACTCGTGGCTCTCCTATAGGCCCCTTAAACGAAGATCTAAATTTATTGAATTGTGAAAAAGATCCTGGTAATCCTATCAATCGATTGCCAATAGGTTTGTCATTACTGGTAACGGAAACGCGGTCTGTATTAGCGTAGCATCCTGCATCTTTTTGACTATGGATTATCAAGCCATCAGCCTTACCTGGCCAAG
>Ga0209034_10001856_pt1 | contig 10114 bp, 10 predicted proteins | sample MarorgKNORR_S2LV_2_FD_188219 | JGI IMG/M metagenome (GOLD analysis project Ga0209034, IMG submission 188219) | Marine microbial communities from the Southern Atlantic Ocean, analyzing organic carbon cycling - 250m_A/KNORR_S2/LV (SPAdes) (version 2) | ecosystem: Environmental > Aquatic > Marine...
CCAATTCAATAATATGTTTATGTTCAAATAGACGTGCCATGATCATATCATTATAGCCACTAAAAACGCGGGCGATATCTTTTACGGCTTCCCGTTTCCCTATCCCAATATCATTTGGACCTAAATATAACGCATGACCACCTAATCGGGAAAAACCTGTTTCAAAAGATACACGAGTTCGTGCAGAAGGTTTGGCAAAAATCATAGCTAATGAATGATCTTTAAAGGGTTTATAGTCTTCCCTATTTTTAAGTTTGGCTTTGATCTCTTTTGCCAGATCAAGAGTTTCCCAAATTTCATTTGTCGTAAAATCTGTAATATGCAAAAAATCGCGTTTCATATTATTTTCTTTTATAATATGTACTTGCTCAGATCTTGGTCTTCAGCAATATCATTCAACTTTTTTTCTACTAATTTCTTAGTAATTACAATGGTCTTCTTACGGCCGCTAGATTCGTTAAACATGTAATCATCTAACAAAGTTGTCATTACAGTATGTAAACGGCGAGCACCAATATTTTCCATTTTAGAATTAACCTCTGCAGCAATATTGGCAATAGCGCGAATCGCATCTGTTTCAAATTTTATTGTTACATTTTCTGAGCCAAGTAAAGCCATGTACTGTTTTATCAATGAGGATTCTGGATGTTTTAAAATTTTTACAAAATCATTCACTTTTAGTTTATCCATCTCAACACGAATAGGAAATCTCCCTTGCAATTCGGGTATCATATCCGATGGAGAAGAAACATGAAATGCTCCAGCGGCAATGAATAGTATATGATCTGTTTTAACTATGCCATATTTCGTTGGCACACGACTACCTTCTACTATAGGTAGCAAATCTCGTTGTACGCCTTCACGGCTGACATCCGGTCCAGATCCACTGCTACCGGCATCCACAATTTTATCGATCTCGTCTAGGAAAACTATACCATTATTTTCAACCCGAGATTTGGCTGTACGAACCAGTTCATCCTGATCCATAAGGTTATCTGCTTCCATTTCAATGAGAATATTACGAGCTTCAGATACAGGAATCTTCCGACGTTTCTTTTGACCTGGCATCACATTTGAAAGCATCTCTTTAATATTCATGCTAATATCATCACCGCCCAATGGACCTACAACTTGCATCATGGGGCTTGATTCTTCTTTTACATTGATCTCAATATTTTGGTCTTCAAAGTCTCCATTCTGTAATTTCTTCCGGAGTCGTTCCCGTGTTTTTTCATATCGTGCTTTTTCAGCACCAGTACGCTTATGACTCCCATCACTAGGAAATAATGAATCTAGGATTCCTTCCTCTGCCAGAGTTTCAGCCATTGACTGGACTTCAAATTGTTTTTCCCGTTTCACAATGGAGATAGCAATATCCGTTAGGTCTCTCACAATGGACTCTACATCACGTCCGACGTAGCCAACTTCCGTAAATTTACTTGCTTCAACTTTCACAAATGGTGCTTTTGCTAACCTTGCTAGTCGTCGGGAAATTTCGGTTTTACCTACACCTGTAGGTCCAATTAGAATAATATTATTAGGAACAATTTCATTTCGCATAGTGCCTTCAACCTGTTGACGGCGCCAACGATTTCGCAAAGCAATAGCTACAGCTCGTTTTGCACCAGCCTGTGCCACAATATACCGATCCAATTCAGATACAATCTCTTTTGGGGTTAAACTGTTCATTTTTCTTCTAAAACTGTAATAGAATCATTCGTATAGATGCATAGGTCCGCTGCGATTATGAGAGATTTTTCAACTACTTTTTTTGCAGGATAGGTAGTGCTTTTCAAATATGCTGTTGCTGCCGCCTGGGCAAATCCACCGCCAGATCCGATGGACACAATGGGACCATCGGGTTGAATCACATTCCCATCACCGGATACTATAAAAGCATTTCGTTTGTTCATGAGAGCCAACAAAGCTTCTAGATTCCGAAGGTATTTATCCATTCGCCATTCTTTTGCTAATTCTACAACGGCCCGAGTAAGATCCCCTTCATATTCATCCAGCTTGGATTCAAATTTTTCAAAAAGCGTAAGTGCATCGGCAGCGGCACCCGCAAAACCACCAAGTATAACACCTTTTTCTGTTTGAAACTTCCGCACCTTAACAGCTTTTTGCTTGAAGGCCATATCTCCAAAGGTTACCTGGCCATCTCCACCCAAAGCTATTTGCCCCTTTTTACGTACTCCAAGGATGGTGGTTGAACGAATTTTAATATCCATTTATTTTCCCATCAAAAGTTTGAAAAGGCGAGAATTCGAGGGCAAAACTAGAGTCGTCTTATCATCTACAATCTTTTTATATGCATCAAGAGTACGTACGAATTCATAGAATTTCGGATCAGCAGAATAAGAGCGTGCATATACATCCAGTGCTTTTGCATCACCTTCACCTCGAATACGTTCTGCTTCTTTATACGCATCTGCCAGAATAATCGTTTTTTCCTTATCTGTAGTCGCACGGATTTTTTGGGCTTCTTCTTCACCTTCAGACCGGAACTTATTGGCCTGCCGTTTCCGCTCTGCATCCATCCTTGCATAGATTGATTCTTCATTTTCATTGGGAAGATCCACACGGCGAATTCGTACATCCAAAACTTCAATGCCATAATCCATAGTCGCATTATTACTTGCTCTAGTTACCACTTCCATTAGCGCTTCACGGTTAGTGGTAATGATCTCATCCATATCGTGTGTTCCCAATTCACGGCGTAATTCTGAATAGACTATGTCATCCATTCGACTGAGTGCTGTTGGAATGGCTTGAACGGTTTTCAAAAATTGTAATGGCTTTACAATTTTCCATCGGACATAATTATCCACAATGAGAGTCTTTTTATCTTTACTTAATATCTCTTCGGGAGGTGAATCATATTCCAAAAGGCGGTCATCAAAAGTAATTTTTTCCTGAAAAGGAAAGGGCACTTTTATATTCAATCCCGGCTCTAAAATAGTACGTACCGGTTTCCCAAATTGAAGAATAACAACCTGTTCTGTCTCATCAACAACAAATACAGATGTGAGTCCTAAAAAAACTATCAGTGCACTTAATATTATCATAAATTTTTTCATGATTATTTATCCCCCTTTGCTTTAAGGTTAAGGAGGTTAATCAGGTTGCCGCCGCCTTCACCATCTGGCACAATAATTTTTTCTTTATTTTGCAAGACCTCTTCAACCGTTTCTAAATACATGCGTGTTTCTGTAACGCCTTTGGCTTTGCGGTATTCTTTCAAAATAGCACTAAACTTGGCCACATCACCTTCAGCTCTGGCAATACGTGCTTGTTTATATCCTTCCGCTTCTCGAATCCTGGCCTGGGCTTCACCACGGGCCTTTGGAATCACATCATTGCGATATCCTTCAGCTTGATTAACCATACGATTTTTGTCTTCTTTTGCAGATGCAACATCTTTAAATGCCGCAATAACTTGTTCCGGTGGACTCACATCCTGAAGTTGAACCGCAACCACCAAAATTCCAGTGCTATATTTATCCAAAATACTTTGAACTAGTTCCTTTGTTTCTTCTTGAATCATGAACTTTCCAGATGTCAGTGCCTCATCAATGTTATGACGGCCAACAACTGTACGAAGAGATGCTTCAGATGCTTCACGAACGGTTAGTTCCGGTTCAATGAAATTAAAAGTATAGGCCACTGGATCCTTGATTCGGTACTGGACAATCATTTCAGCATCCACGATATTCTCATCCCCTGTGAGCATTAGGCTCTCGCGCTCTACAGTCTGGTATTGTTTGTTACCAACCGTACGAAATCCTATTTCAATCCGCTTCACTTCTGTGACTTTTGGTGTGGAAACAGTTTCGATAGGATACGGAAAATGGTAATTCAATCCCGACTGTGCAGCTCTTGAGTATTTACCGAAAGTCTGTACGACACCAACTTCATCTGGACCAACAATGTAAATACCTGTGAGTAACCACAGAACTAATGCTATTCCAGCGATGGGCAGAGCGCCCATAGATAATACGGGAACCTTAATTTCTTGGTCCCCTACGATAATTCGTTTGTATTGCATTTTACCCCTTTGATTTAATGAGTGAGTTGCCGCCTTAATCTAGCGACAGGAAATTGTAATTGTTCTCTATATTTTGCCACGGTCCGCCTTGCCACAGGAAAGCCTTCTACCTTCAGTTGGTCTGCCAAATCAGTATCGGTGAGTGGTCTATCTTTATTCTCATCTTCGATTAATTTCTTCAAAAGATCCTTAATAGCCTTTGTGCTCACAGCCTTGCCGCTCTCCAATGTATAGCTTTCCGTAAAAAAAGATTTCAATTCAAATATGCCGTAGGGTGTATCCACATATTTTCCCCTCGTAGATCGGCTAATGGTGGATATATCCATTGCTACATCATCCGCAATGTCTTGGAGCTTCATTGGGGTCAAGGATTCTACTTTACCTTCAAAAAAGAGCTTCTGCCTAATAATAATTGCTTCCATAACAGATGTTAAAGTATGACGCCGTTGCTGAATTGCTTGAATAAACCATGAGGCTGAATCAAATTTTTCTTTTAAATATTTTTGTGTTTCTCGGGAAATATCTTTTTGATCTAACATGGTAACATATTCATTGCTCAAACTAAGATCTGGAATCCATGAATCATTAACGATCACTTTCCAAAGACCATCCCGTTCAACAGCCAGTAGGTCTGGAATAACCATATCAGTTCCCCTACCAATCTTACCTTCTCCTGGCCGAGGGTTAAGCGCTGTTATCTCATCAATGATCTCAACCAAAAGACCCTTTTCAATATCCAAAGATTTTTGGAGACTATCGTACCTATGGTTAGCGAAATCATCAAAATATTCTGACACGATCTGGTAAGCAATAGTTTTTTCTTTTCCTTGGAGTTGTATTAAGAGACAATCCTGTAGATCTCGCGCAGCAATCCCTGCTGGTTCTAATTGTTGTACTTTTTGAAGCACACTTTCCACATCATTATCAGATTGATCATAGCGATCTGCGATTAAGATGGGATCCACAACTAGATATCCATTTTCATCTAAATTCCAAAGTATCTCTTCAGCAATAGCACGTTCCCAATAATCAAGATTTAATCCATCAAGTTGGCGTACCAATCCTTCAACGAAATCCACTTGTTCTGCCATTGGGATATTCCGATCTTTGGCTTGATTATTATCATAAATATTGGCCGGCTCATACTCGTCAGGATCTTCTTCATAATCAACCTCTTGTTCCGCTGCAACAGTTTCTGGATCTTCATCAGATTCGGACTGATCTAAAATTGGATTACTCTCCAATTCATCTAATATTTTTTCTTCAAGATTGGACACATTAAGTTGGAGAATTCTGGCCTGGATAACCTGTTGAGGTGACAGCGTTTGGCGTATAGATTGACGTTGTTTTATTTTTGGCATTAGAGCGTGAATCGCTCTCCAAGGTAGAGACGCCTGGCTTCTTCATCATTAGCTAAAAATTCTGATGTACCAGACTTTAATATTTTTCCATCAAATAACAAATAAGAGCGGTCTGTTATTGACAATGTTTCTCGGACATTGTGGTCCGTTATCAAGACACCAATATTTCGCTCTTTCAATGATTTAACAATAGATTGTATATCTTCAACTGCAATCGGATCAACTCCTGCAAATGGCTCATCAAGTAAAATAAAATCGGGATCAATAGCCAATGAGCGGCTGATTTCTACACGGCGGCGCTCCCCACCAGATAAGTTATTCCCTTTATTTTTGCGAATATGTTGAATAGATAAATCATTCAATAATTTTTCAACTTTTTCTTCTTGAGCATCTTTGGACAAATTTGTCATTTCCAAAACTAGGCGCAGATTATCTTCTACAGTAAGTTTTCCAAAAATGGAAGGCTCCTGGGATAAGTAACCAATCCCGGAACGGCTACGTTGGTACATGGCTCGGTCAGTAATATTATTTTTATCCAAGTAAATTTTACCCTTGGTGGGTTTGATCATACCTGTGATCATGTAAAAACTAGTGGTTTTTCCTGCACCATTTGGGCCAAGCAATCCAACAATCTCACCTTTTTTTACATCTAAATCCACATCTCTTACGACCCATCGTTTTCCATACTTTTTATGTAATCCTTTGGCACTAAGCTGTTGGTGACTATTTTTCATCGTGAAAAATTCCGGTTGGCTTCAATATTTTCCAATTATTCAATTCAACATCAGATTCAAATCCAATGCCATACAGTGTATCTTGTTGTTCTGTAATAAAGGTAACCCTATCATCAGTGAACACTCGTTCTTTCACATTATCCCAAGATAAAGTATCTGTGAAAAGGGTAACTCCACTATCTGATACAACTACTACATCACCTATAGCAATAAGGTAATCTCGATCTTCTTCAATTTCTGCAACTTTTGATTTCAGATTTGTAGTATAAACCTCTTCTTCATTAAAAAAATCAGCATCTACATTTTTATCTAAAAGAATGTATTGTCGCTCGTTATATTTTTCTAAATGTCCAGATCTAATAACCGCCCGTTTTGCACCCTCATTTGTAAGAGTGATAGTAGCATTCCAACTTTCTGCATCTGGTAAGCCTTCTCGGGATTCACCAGATCGTTTTACCTCTGAAACCTCGCAGCCAATGGCAAATACCAATAGAAAAAGAATAGTTTTCATTACTGATTCTGCACCGTTTCTTTAAGGGATTCAATCACTGTATCTAGTCGACCCTGTTTGGCTAAAATCCATTCCACCGCTTCACGGAAAGCACCCTGGCCACCAGATTTCCCCGTAACATAAACTGCTGCTGCTTTACACATTTTGGATGCATTTTCTGTAGCAATTGGTACTCCAACTAAATTCATGACCGGGATATCAATCAGATCATCTCCGATATAAGCAATTTCATTGTTAGATAGATTATATTTTTCTTTCAGAGCTTCATAGGGTGGAATCTTATTCAAGGTCCCGTTATAGACATCTTCAATTTTAAGCTCAGCCGCACGGTCGGCCGTCGCTTCTGAAAAACGGCCGGAAATAAGAGCTAATTTTAATCCGGCAGCGCGTATAATGGCGACTCCAGCTCCGTCATTGACAAAGAATCGTTTCAGTTCAATACCATCTTTACCTTTGTAAATAGAACCATCAGTCCAAACACCATCTACGTCAGAAATAATCATTTTAACTTTTTGAATATCGTAATCCATTATTTCACCGCTTTATGAACATTTATTAAGATTTTGAGTAAATCTTTTAATTCATCCAGAGGCCATTGAGTGGCAGCATCAGACTTTGCTTCTGTTGGGTTATCATGGATTTCCATAAATAATCCATCGCACCCTGCAGCCACAGCCGCTTTAGCCAAAATTGGAATCATATGTCTTTGGCCATCTGTAGTAGCCTTACTACCGGGAACCTGGGCAGAGTGAGTGGCATCAAAAATAACTGGATAACCCGTTTTTTGCATGACCGTGATAGCTGTCATATCTGAGACTAATCCATACCCAAAAGATGAACCTCGTTCCGTGAGTAAAATATTGTTATTACCAGTAATTGTAACTTTTTCCGCACTATAAACCATTTTCCCCGGGGCTAAAAACTGGCCTTTTTTAATATTAATGGCTTTACCAGTTTCACCAGCAGCAACGAGTAAATCCGTCTGGCGACAGAGGAATGCGGGGATCTGCAATACATCAGCCACCTCGCTAACTGTTGCGCATTGACTAGGAAGATGAACATCCGTCAAAATGGGCACATCTACTTCATTTTTTACATCTTCAAGAATTCTTAACCCTTCATCCATATCTGGACCACGAAATGATCCTGCCGATGATCGGTTAGCTTTATCAAATGAACTTTTGAAAATAAACGGTACGTCAAGTTTTTCAGTTATAGAATAAATGGCTTCTGCCATTTTCAAACTATGATCTCTCGATTCAATAACGCACGGTCCACCAATTAAAGGTAAACCACCATCATCAAAATTTATTTGACCTACTGATACATTATTATCCATTATGATTTACCATTCAAATTATTAACTGATGCTTTGATGAATTCACGGAAAAGTGGATGTGCTTTACTTACACGGCTTTTCAGTTCCGGGTGAAATTGTCCTGCCACATACCAAGGATGATCTGGTAATTCTACAATTTCTATTAGGTTCAGTTCCAAATTTATACCCGAAATTATTAATCCATTTTTTTCTAAACGATCTTTATAACGATTGTTTACTTCCCAACGGTGACGATGACGTTCTGATATTTTTTTCTTACCATAAGCAGCATAAGCTTTAGTTCCTACATCTACTTCACAATCATAGGCGCCTAATCTCATGGTACCACCTTTTATTTTGATTGCACGCTGTGACTCCATCAGATCAATAACGGGATAATTTGTTTTCTTATTAAATTCTGTACTATTGGCATCTTTCAATCCGCACACGTTGCGAGCGAATTCGATAACTGCACATTGGAGCCCTAGGCAAATACCCAAGAATGGTATTTTATTCTCACGAGCATATTTACAGGAAAGTATCTTTCCTTCTGAGCCACGCTTCCCGAATCCAGGTAAGAGTAAAATCCCATCCATCTTTCCAAAGATTCGATCAGCATCTTTATCATTTCTCACGTCTTCCGTACCGACCCAGCTAACATTAACTCGAGCATCATTTTCTACACCTGCATGAATGAATGCTTCAAGAACACTTTTATATGCATCTGGTAGCTCAGTGTACTTCCCGCACATGGCAATCTTTACTTGGTGTTTAGGCTTTTTAAATTTTTTAATAAATGTTTCTAGATATGAGACATCCACTTCACCAGGAAGTTGGAGCCGTTCCATAATAATGTCACCCACCTTTTGCTTATAGAGGGTTAAAGGAACTTCATAAATACTCTTTACTTCTGTTCCTTCAATCACATGATCCGGGTTCACATTCCCAAAAAGACCAATCTTTTGTTTTACTTCTTTTGTCAGAGGATATTCAGTCCGAGCTAGGATCATATCAGGTGTAAGACCAATCTCCCGAAGTTTCATGACAGAGTGCTGGGTGGGTTTAGTTTTTAGTTCTTCACTGGCCTGGATATATGGTACCAACGTCACATGCATAATGGTATGATTGTGGTAACCGACTTCCAAAGATAATTGGCGAATAGCTTCCATAAATGGTTGAGATTCAATGTCACCCACAGTGCCACCAACTTCACATATAACTACGTCATATTTTTTAGGTCTATTTACTAGTTTTATCCGTTCGATAATTTCATTTGTAATATGAGGAATAACTTGGATAGTAGCACCAAGATAATCACCTCGTCTTTCACGATCGAGTACTGTGCTGTATACCTGACCGGATGTGGCATTATTATTCTTGCTCATATCTACATCGATAAAGCGTTCATAGTGACCCAAATCGAGATCAGTCTCTGAACCATCATCAAGAACAAATACCTCCCCATGCTGGTAAGGGTTCATTGTTCCAGGATCTACATTCAAGTATGGATCCAATTTGAGAATGGTAACACGCAATCCTGCACTCTTTAATAGATATCCAATGGAAGCAGCAGCAATCCCTTTCCCTAATCCGGAGATAACACCGCCCAAAACAAAAATATATTTTACAGGGGATTTTACCATTTATGTTCCATAAACTGTTTTAAGTCGTCTATTGTATCGATACCTATATTTACTTTTTCTGTAAGGATTACCTTAATAGGAATTCCGTTATCCAATGCCCTGTATTGTTCTAACTTCAACGCCTGTTCATTCGACGAGGGTGCAAAGTTAATAAAATTTTCTAAGGCTGCTTTTGTATAAGCATAAATACCCATGTGATGGTAGTATCCTCCTGCCTCAGTCTCAACAGGTTCACGTCGAAAATTTACTGCAAATCCATCCTTATCAAGGAGAACTTTTACCGTATTAATATCTGTGAGTTTTTTTACGTCCATATTTTTCCCCGCCATTGTTGCCATTTGGATGGATTCATCCGAAAATTGAGCGACCAACTTATCGATACAGGTTGGATCAATTGCCGGCTCATCTCCTTGAATATTTACTATTACATCTGCATCCAAATCCTTAACTACTTCTTGTATACGATCTGTTCCGGAAACATGTGTATCTGCCGTCATAA
>Ga0209034_10001859_pt1 | contig 10104 bp, 12 predicted proteins | sample MarorgKNORR_S2LV_2_FD_188219 | JGI IMG/M metagenome (GOLD analysis project Ga0209034, IMG submission 188219) | Marine microbial communities from the Southern Atlantic Ocean, analyzing organic carbon cycling - 250m_A/KNORR_S2/LV (SPAdes) (version 2) | ecosystem: Environmental > Aquatic > Marine...
CTTAAAAATTCAGAAATAGATGCGCGTGCAGTTCTTATTCCTTAAAATACCTGTTTCAAATCATCAATTCATGAATTGTGTAAAATGTCATCATACAGATGAGGCTCATGAAACATCAGATAACAACTCTCTTCTAAAACGCGGTAAATGTATGATACCATCTTGTGAATGTGTTAAATATTCTGATGCAATAAAAAAAATTGACGAAGATTTGCTATAAAAAATAGTTCATATATGAAGTAATTAATAATATTCTATGGAAAAGCATATTCCGCTTGATAGCACAATAAAAGATCTTGACGATATGATGTCAAGAGTTAATGGTCTTGAAGTTTCATCTACTGATGAATACCAGAAGAGAATGGCAAGTGTACTCAAGACACTTGTACAAGGTGAGATAAACTTGTTTAAGGAATTTGAACATCTCAAAAAGGCAATTGATCTCCTTACTTTGGAAATGTTTAAGATAAAAAACAAAAATTAGTCTGCTTCAGGCTCTGGCTCAGGCTCTGGTTCGTTTATTTGGGCTGTACTGGTTGACGTATCTTCAGAACCATCATTAACTTCGTTACAAATTGGCTTGTACTTGGTAATTATCTTCTTTACTAACTGATTTCGTTGAGGTTGACTAGATTCCCACATTGGATAAATTGAGAGATAAAGATCTTCTTCCTTTCCAGCATATGACATCCAACACTTGAATTGATCATTTTTTATAAAAAAATCCTGTGCTTCAGTTTTGTCTGACTCCGCAACATAAATCATATTAAAAACATCTTTGTTCTTGTAAAAAATAATGTATACTACTCTATCCATTGGTGGCCCCCATTCTGATAATTTGATTGGTCCTAGGAATTCATATTGAAGAATTTGAATAGACAATTAGATTTGGTAGATTCCTCCACCTTTTTTATTTTTCCCTTAATTTTTAAATTTGTGACTTACATGGATCTCCTTAAGGATTAAATGCCACTAGTTTAGATTGATAGATTGTATGAAGGAGCCTCACCACCAAAAAAAAGTTGGGATAGGCATGATAATGGTTGCAGCATCATTAGCCTTAATTGGAATGCTTCAGCTATTCATAGGTCCGGACGTTCTTTTTGGGGATGACATACAAAGGCAACAAGTAGAAATTTTTGAGGATTGTAAGGCTAATGATTTTCAAGATCCACAATGTGCAAAGTGGTTAGATGAAATGCAGTTACAGGAATGTAGAGAAAACAAGGATATAGAAAGTTCTGAGTGTAGTAAGTATAGGACATGGGTAATACAAGATCAAGAACTGGAAGAAATATTAGAAAATGCTAAGAATAATGAATAAATAGATTACAGATAACCGTTTGAATAATCATCCCACATATTTTGCTTCGTGGTTAGTTTGTTCATCTCATAAAAGGCTCCAGATATAATACCTGCATAGAAAAATGTGTAAAGAAATACCTGTGAATGAGATGGATCAGTCTGTGTTAGGCTAACTGAAACCATTGAAAAGAAAACAAATGTTCCAACAAATGAAATAATTTTACCTAAATAACCACTTCCCAACCCCACAATTTTTCGAGTTGCAGCTGCCATCAAAACTATACTGGATACAATCATGAAGGTTATTCCACCATTGTATTTGATCAGTTGTGTTACTGATTCAACTATATCACCATCAAACAAATTAGAAGGCATCATACTACCTCCGTGTAATGCAAAATTCACTGAACTGAATAAACCACCAATAACAAAGAAGAACAGAAACATCTTAACAATTCCACGCTTTAGAGGACTTCTTGACTCTGATGGATTCATAACCCGTTCAGTAATCTTCAATCCATAAAGAAATCCGATCATGAAGGTTGGGATAAACATAACATATACTACCGTAGGGGTTTCGTTCGTGATGCTCTCAATCATTGGTTGAAATACAACAAACAATGTTAGAGCAGATATAGCAGCTATAGAGAAAATGATAAAAGTGGAATGACGAGAAAATATTGAATTAGATTCTTCTGTATCTAACCAATTTGACATACGAAATACTGACAAAATATGAATTAAACTGAAAATGAAAAAATCGTTTAGTAATTGATCAATTCTGTTTACCTACACATGCATTGTCACAATAAATATGCCTAAAATCCTGAGGTTAATGGATTTTTGGGTTTAATTATTTCACGTAGAACGATTGTCGCAAAAGAACCCCTAGAAAGTGAAAATGATACAGTGTCATCTTTCATTGCGTAATCATCACATTTTATGGAGGAATTTCTGAACCCTCCCTCGCTGCTTATTTCTTGCATCTCTTTAGAAAAAAAATCTTTATGTGTGATTCCCTCATTACGTAAAATCTTTTCAACGTAATAATGGAAACGGGTTTTTTTATAATACGAGTAACCAACAAACGGAATAGATAATCTTTGTGAAGGATCATTCTCAAATTTTCCTAATTCCCCATTTTTACTGTAACAAACATCGTCAGATTGTGGAAAAAATAATTCTTCGCCAGCATCTAATGACATGCTCAACGTATGATTAAAAATATACGACTGGTATGACTGAACAAAAAATCGCCTAATTGATAATGGTAAAGCACGCAAAGTCTTAACTGGATCACTATGTTCTATCATTTCCTTTAATGCAATCTTTTCAAGATCCATACCATCCGGGAGTATTTTCAGGGCTTCAGAATATCTTGTTGCATCAGACATTAATTCTCGCAATTTGGTATTTTCAACTTTGTCATATTCAGAAGTATAAGAAAGTAAAAGATCAACAGCACCAGTAAAATCTTTTTGTATTATCGATTTTCCTATCAGATGCGTTACGGGTCTACGTGAACCAAATCTTTGATAGCCATAAAAATTTAAAATTTTATCAAATTCATGAAACTTAGATAGTTCATTTGATGCCCCATCAATTCTTATCTGAAAATTATTACCAATCATTTCTTTTTTTGATAATACTTTATCAGTAAACCCAATTTTTTTTAGATTGTACTTTGGATCACTCACTTCAAAATGCTGATTAGTTTTGTATGTAGTAAATACAAACTGTTCTGTTACTGCAGAAGCATCCTTAAGACCAAGAGATTTCAATCTAATTCCATGCTTTTTAAAAATCTTATTTAGAGCATGTGTTGTATCAATTCCTTTTTTCTGTAATTTGTAAACAGCAAAACCACTGTCTGAACATATCTTAGAATTAGCCTTTTCTGTTATTAATTCTGAAACAACGAAGTCTTCTCTCTGCTTTCGTATCGTTCCCCCACATCCAGGAAAATTTGTCGTATATTCTAATATTCCAATCTCAGAATCGATTTTTGGAATCACACTATTGTCACGATGATAAACTTGGAAACTGCGATGTCATCAGTGTATGCGCCAAGAAGGACCTTATGCGTACCTGATAATGCATGTTCACTTGCAATGACTTCTACTGAGATAGTTGTTGGGGCATCAGAGAGTGAAAAATTATTTAATTCAGGTTTAATAATTATGTCTGAAAATGTGGATGTTGAGGAATAATTTACATTAGCAGATAGCCCAATATGTTGGCTAGATGTTTTAGTTACTTGGAGTGTAACTGCTGTTGTTTCACCTTTCCCCAAAGTGATTTGATTTGCATTGATAGCTATAGAGAAAGGAAGTGGAATTGATGTATCTACAACACCAATATTATTTTCAACCCACTCAGTAAACCAAATTTTTTCACCATCAGCTGCAAAATCAAAGACTTGCGCAACTCCGCAGTAATCAATTCCTTCACAATCAGACCAATTTGCATTTCTTGAAGGAACAGTATATTCTGTCAATATTTCAGTGAATGGATTAAATACACCAATTCTGTTTGCGGTTTGCTCATTCATAATGAGATTACCATCATAATGCTCAATCCAATACGGTCTTGACACTGGATTTTTTATTATGCCAGATGCATTGCCGTAAGAATCAATCGTAGGAATGGATGTTGTATATTTTGTAAATTCCTCAGTTTTAGGATCAAAACTGAAAAAGTAATTGCTTGATGTATCAGCTAACCAAATATTCTGATCTGGTCCAACTGTTACACCATTTGGTGTAGTAAGCCCTACTGGAAAATTATACCATTCAACAAAATCTTGTAAAAGTAGACCCTGAGTCACCTCACCTTGAGTTGATTGAAATTCGTATCCAGGATAATCAAACTTCACTAGAATGCCTTGTCCACTTGGAACCCAATTTGTATACCAAACATTCTTCTCTGAATCAATTGCAAAATCACTGGTAACCGCATCTGGCATAATGGATGGAATTGCATAGTGACGTAATCCTTCTCTGTCCTGTGCATAATCTAAGAATGAAAGTTGACCACCAGAAAAATCATTAATTATAATTTTTGAACCTTCGATAACTAATTTTTGTGGGAGTGATGACTCACCTTCTTTTGTCTGTGAGTAAGAAATTCTGTCATATGATTCTGTGTCTATTGAGAATTTCCATATTGCATCTGTCGTCTCATCAGTAAACCATATACTACCATCAGGAAAATAATCCATTCCCCACATCATGGAACGCAATTTTGCTGGCTCTACGTTATTTTCAAGTGCAGTCATAATGAATATTTTTTCTACATCTTCCCATTCTGTGTTATCATATTCAGTAAACGTCTCTGTTAGTGGGTTAAACTTTGCAACCTTACCAGTATTTGTCTGTGCAAACCATACCATGCCGTTATGATCCACTGTGATTGCAAGGGGTTGTGTGCATGCAGTAGGTATTTTGTATTCTTTTACATATTCATTTGATAATGCTTCTTCATTTGTAGAACAAAATTGTAATTTTTCACCCGGATTATAACCTAGATCCAAGCCAAGTGCATCAGGATCAAATGCTTCAAATTCTTCAACAGTTGGAATTTGAAAGTCGCCTTCAACACTAGGAGTATCGAACCATTGTGCTGGATTTATTGCTATTGTAACTCCAGAACTTAACATAATTCCTGCAACAACTGCAAAAAATATTATTCCTTTTTTTCTTGTATTCACACTAAAAATCTATGTTAGGATATTATATCTCATTCCAATTAGTATGAAAATATTATAAGAGTTTTAAATCGCCAGTGATCTTATCGATTTTTTCTTCAGGTGCAGGACCAATGGATATGCAAGTTGTTGTTCCTGGAGCAATTTGTGTATGACCGGCATCAGTTATCTCAGACCAAGGCAAATCAAATTCAATTGCGCTTCGTTTTATTTCCTCAAGTTCTTTGAGATTTACAACTTTCAGTACAACCTTTTCTTGCCCATCCCACCATCTTGAAAACCATTCAGGATTAGATTTTCGAACATGCTCCGCACCCATCACACACGCATGACCAACTTGAGCAGCTATCTTCCCCTTCCCCATATCAAGATCAGTTCTAACCACAATAACCTGTTTTATTGCCATATACAAGCAAGAATGACGTGTTATGAAAAACTTTGCAATTTATTCGAAACATAATTGTATTAAGGTTCATTTTGTGTCTTTGTGGAAGAATATGACGTAGTAATTGCGGGTGGCAGCATTTCTGGATTAATGACTGCTAGAGAGATAGCAAAAAATGGACATTCTGTTTTAGTTCTAGAGGAAGGATTTGAGGTTGGAACACCTGATCACTGTGGTGGTTTGGTGAGCAAATCAGCATTAAATGATATGGGAATAGAACCAACACAAAAAGCATTTGATTCAATGATAAATTCTGCACTGATTTTTTCTCCAAATGGAAAACAAATTGAAATTAATTCAGGAAAACAGGAAGTTGCTGTAGTTAATAGAAGAGAACTTGACAAACAAGTAGCACTGCAAGCTCAACAAGCTGGTGCTGAAATCAGGGTTAAAACAAGCTTTAAAGAAAAAACTAACCGTGGAGTTAGAACATCAATTGATGAAATTGGCTGCAAGATTTTAGTTGACTGTCGAGGGATTAGCGCTTTGATAAATAATCAAAGAGATGGAATTTTACTATCTGCACAATATGAGATTTATGCAGATTGGATAACAAATGGCAAAGTTGAGGTATACTTTGATCAAATAAAATATCCTGGTTTTTTTGCTTGGATAATTCCATCCGGAAAAGGAGTTGGTAAAGTGGGTGTTGCTGGAAAAGAGATCAATGTATCAAATACAATGGAACAATTTCTAAGAAGCAAAGGAGAGTACTCAACTATAAGAAAAATTTTTGCGCCAATATGGATAAAAGGTCCTATCAAAGATTTTGTTTCTACTAATGTAGTAATAGTTGGTGATGCAGCGGGGCAAGCAAAACCAACTACTGCAGGTGGAATTTATTCCTGTGGAATGGGTGGATTTTTGGCAGGAAATGCAATTACAAAATATTTAGAAACAAACAAGCACTCTGATCTTTTGCAATATCAAAAATTTTGGCATGATAAATTTGGTAAAGAATTTGAAAAACAACGTTTAGCTAGAAAAATCCTTGAGAAGGTTGATAACAAAACAATTGACATGATCTTTGATACAATAACGCCAGAGATCATATCTGAAATTTCAAATAAAGATGATTTTGACTTTCATGCAATATCTATTGTGAAATTACTTGGTATTCGTAAATCTCTAAGCGCTGCTCAAAATATCATGAGTGCAGAAATCAAACGTGTGTTAACGAGTTATTCACATACGAAGACGAGCAAGGTATAAATTCATTGATAGATAGCGATTTTATATGTCAACAAATCTTGAACTACCCGTATGTAGTTGTTGCCACAGACATATCATGCCTAATGATAAATGTGTGAAATTCGATTGTCCTAACTGTGATAATGGTGATCTTATTTGGCGATGCGAAAGTTGTAGGCTGGCAGTAAGAAATTATACATGTTCATCCTGTAACTTTCAAGGACCTTAAAAATTGGCTCAATTATTGTTGATCACAAAAATCCTTCCTAGTGATGCAGAAATTGATTTAGAAAAATTAGTAGAAGTGATTAAGGGATCATTGAAGGATGGTATTAAACTTAGAAATCACCAAATTGAACCACTCGCTTTTGGTTTACATTTTATCAAAGCAGAATTTATCTTAGATGATAAGGAAGGTCAAATGGATTCACTAGAGAATACAGTAAAAGGCGTAAAAGGAGTAAGTGAAATTGAGGTTATGAATATGAGTAGAATGTCAGTTGATATGAAATAGGTGATTTCTTGTCGAATGAAAAAAATTTATTGCAAATGAGAGTTGGAGAATCTAAGCAAAGAGATGTTGGAAAGAGAAGGGCTAGAATAGGTCATAATGCTATGGATTACCTACATGTTGCCCCTGGTGACGTTATTGAAATAAAGGGAACTAAAATCAGTTGTGCCGTCATATGGCCATCTGATGAGGATGAAAAAAATCCAGATTCTATTCGTCTGGATGGACAGACTAGGAAAAACGTTGGAGTAGCGCTTGGAGATATAGTTCATGTGAAAAAAGCTAAGGTAAAAAATGCCAAGACGGTTAAACTTTCACCAATAAACGATGTTGTTACTATAGATAAAGAATTTACTGACTTTGTTAAAAATAGACTAAAAGGACTCCCATTGAGTATGGGTGATGAAATCTCAGTAATGATCTTAGGAAACTCTATGGAGTTTAAGATTAACAAAATTACACCGAAAGGAGTTGTTAAGATTGAACGTTCTTCAACTCTAAAAATACTTTCTGAGACTACATCTGACAAAAGAAGTCGTATCACATACGAGGAAGTTGGTGGACTAGGAGATGAAGTTAAGGCTATGCGAGAGATTGTAGAACTGCCATTAAGACATCCAGAACTTTTCAGTAGATTAGGAGTTGAACCACATAGTGGTGTGTTACTTTATGGCCCACCAGGATGTGGAAAGACACTTCTTGCTAGAGTAATTGCAAGTGAGTCAGATGCTAACATCTATTTAATTAATGGACCTGAGATTATGAATAAGTACTACGGAGAAACGGAAGCTAAGCTTAGAGAAATATTCAAAGAAGCTAAAGATAACTCGCCTAGCATTATATTTATTGATGAAATTGATGCAATTGCACCAAAGCGAGAAGAGGTTTATGGTGATGTTGAAAAACGAGTAGTTGCACAACTTTTAGCGTTGATGGATGGATTGAATGATAGAGGTAATGTAATTGTACTTGGCGCATCAAACCGCCCCGATAGCGTAGATCCTGCATTACGAAGACCTGGAAGATTTGATAGAGAAATGGTGATTTCTGTTCCTAATGCAGATGGTAGATTAGAAATTTTGGAAATACATACACGTGGAATGCCTCTTGCTGCGGAGATTGATTTGAAAAACTTGGCAAGTGATCTTCATGGATACACAGGTGCAGATATCAAATCGCTGTGTAGAGAAAGTGCTATCAAGGCAATTCGACGTTATCTACCGGAAATTGATCTTGAAAATGAACGTATACCATCAAAAATATTGGAATCTATGGAAATAAAATTACGTGACTTTTATGATGCAACGCTAACTGTAATCCCAACAACAATGCGAGAATTTTATGTTGAACGACCAAAAGTTTGGTTTAATAATGTAGGTGGATTAAATGACGAGAAAAAAATATTAGAAGACAACATGGTTACAGCTATCAATTCACCCAGTAAATTTAAAAAAATGGGTGTAAAACCACCAAAAGGTGTATTACTTTATGGACCACCTGGTTGTGGAAAGACACTTCTTGCTAGAGCATTAGCAGCTGAATGTGGTACAAATATGATTCTAGTTAGGGGTCCTGAGATATTATCAAAATGGGTTGGTGAGTCTGAAAAGGCTATTAGAGAGATTTTTCGGAAGGCAAGAGCATCAGCTCCCTGTGTAATTATTTTTGATGAGCTTGATTCACTTGCAAAATCCAAAATCAAAGATGAAACAAATCGTGGAGAAACAATACTCAGTCAAATGCTGACTGAAATGGAGGATAGTGGAGCATCAAATATAATTGTAGTCGGAATTACAAATAGACCTGATTTGATTGACAACTCAATGTTACGTAACGGTAGACTTGATATTGTTTTATATGTTCAACCACCAGATGAAAAAAATAGATTAGAGATAATTAAAATATTAACGGATGATATGCCGCTTACAAGAGATATTAACTTGAATGAGATTGCAGTATCTACACAAAACTATACTGGAGCTGACTTGGCATCACTATGTAGAGAGGCAGCTGTTAATGCAATGCAGAGAAATTCTGTAAAGATAAGCGGTAATGATTTCGCTGTAGGATTAAAGAAAGTAAGACCATCAATTACTAAAGAAATTAGTAAATGGTATAGTGATATCAAGGCAGAAGTTTCAAATATAATTCCAAAACCAGCTGGCGACACATTTTATCGATAAAATTGACTATAAAATATAAGAGTATAGTAATGGAGAAAATTAAGGAGGTAGGTTCTATTACTGATAAAACACTTGCTAAGAATCTAACAAAAGATGGATATAATCTATCAGATGGTCTTTTCAATAAAACATTACTTGATATGGAAATAATGGGACTAATCAACGTAAACTGGCTCACTAAAGATACGCGTAGAATAGAGATTGTTTCCAGTAAAGAAAAAGAAGATGAAGTTGAAATGCAGAATAAAAAAATAGTAGAAAAAGACTACGAAAGTAGTTTTCCTGAATCTCAAGATAATGTTTAATTAGAATCTAAAATGAAAAGCTGCATCTAGGGCAATTCCTATAAAAATGATAGTAAGATAAGGTGCAGTTACCTTGTATGCTTTCCATGCAAAATCTGATGTTGGTGTTTTTGTTAGCTTGTAATGATATGCTAACATAAGACCGCCTGTAATGGCAGCAATTATGGTATAAACAATACCCATACCAAATGCATATAACATCAACGAATAAGGTAAAAGTATAATCGTATTTGCAAGAATGTATTTTGATGTTCTCTCCATCCCAATCAATACAGGTAACATTGGAACATTTGCTTCTGTATAATCATCACGTAATTTCATTGCAAGACACCAAAAGTGTGATGGTGTCCATACAAAAACTAAAAATCCTATTAAGAATCCTAGAATATCAATTGACCCAGTAGCTGCTGACCATCCAGCCATGGATGCGGCACTTCCTGCAAATCCACCTATTACAA
>Ga0209034_10001862_pt1 | contig 10098 bp, 13 predicted proteins | sample MarorgKNORR_S2LV_2_FD_188219 | JGI IMG/M metagenome (GOLD analysis project Ga0209034, IMG submission 188219) | Marine microbial communities from the Southern Atlantic Ocean, analyzing organic carbon cycling - 250m_A/KNORR_S2/LV (SPAdes) (version 2) | ecosystem: Environmental > Aquatic > Marine...
CATGTTGTGGGCGCCCGATAGAAATCAGCCCACGCGGTCAACTAAGCTATAGCCGGTGATTTCACCCCACCTTTGAAGAGCTACAGAATCATTGAGATGGAAATCTCAAGAACTTGCCTGGGTCTGCCCCGAAGCTAAAAAATGGTAACCTGCCAGCCCAATCCCGAGCTGCCCATTCATATTTTAGGCCAAGCAACATCCAGTGTCCTGGAGCGCCTACAACAAGTCCCGGGACTTGAACATCACCATGAAGATGTTAGATTCCCACTGCACTATTGGTCGTTCTCGCATGATGGTAACCTTTGATGCTGATGGCAAGGCGCACTTTCGACCACTGACCAGTAACGAGCTGTTTAATCATTATCGTCTCGGATTGACCAGGGGATATAAAGCTTCCACTCGTCCAGAATCACCCTATTTTGAAGTATCAAATAGGGATTGGGGTCTGGAGCTCTCGGCGTAGTACCCAACCTCATTTTTGCCTCAGCTGGAGTACGTCCAGCTTTGTGGAGATTGCACCCGTTGCAGGCCGCAACCACGTTTTCCCAGGTGTGAGCGCCCTGCTGCCGTTTGGGGATGACATGATCCAGCGTCAAGTCTCGGGGTTTCTTCCCGCAGTACTGGCAAGTGAACTTATCTCGCAGGAAAATCTCTTTCTTGGACAGTTTTCTAGGAACGAATGGCCGCTTAACCATGTAGTCCAAACGAATGATTGAAGGGGCGTCTATATCACGGTCCACTGTGTGCAAAAAACCCACATGGCTCTCTAGGCGCTCGGCTTTCCCTTTGGCGAGAAGCACGATGGCCCGGCGAACGGTGCAAATGTTCACGGGCACGTAGTTCAGGTTCAGCACCAGAACTGGCGCACGAATCAAAACGGCAACGTCCACCGTCTCCACCGCTTCAATATCTGAAGCGTCGTGAACAGATCCGTTCTTAGCTAATCTTTTTATTTCCGCCTGCTTAACCATGTCGGCCGGCTACTGGTCCTCCCGTACCGCATTTGGAAGCTCCCTCTGGAAAAGCCAGGGGAGCGCTAGGGGGGAGTTGCCACCACACATGCGCACAAGGCGCGTATAAACCCAACCTACGTTTAACCAATGGGCAGAACCAGTGAGCAAAACCCAAAGGAGAAGCCATTGGCCACCATGGTAGCACATAGGTTTAAACGGGTTGTCTAAACATCGAAGAGCCCACTGTTTTAGATAAATTACTGGGCGAATTTCTCCAATTCGTGATCCCAATCGCCTGGAATAACTCCAATACCCCGAACAATCACATCAAAGTTATCGGCGAGCAATACGCCCAGCTTAGATTCGTCAATATCCACCTCCAGGTCTTTGACGGGATATTTTTGCAGAGCCGTCAGCACGCCGGAAAGCAGTAAGAATCCAATCAGTACACCCACCGCCATCCCCGCCAGGCTGTTGACGAAGCCAAACAGGGGAATTACGCCCAGAATCTTCCGCGCCATGAAGTTAAGTATTCCACCGGCGACGAATAGGACTCCAAAAACCAGTATAAATCCAGCCACCGCCTGGGCATTCCCATTATCTGTGACAATGGAAAACATTCCTCCGATAGAATCCCCTATTCTGCTGGAAAGTGAGACGCCAATAACCAGGGAGATCAGGGGCACGAGAACTCCCATCAAGCCGGTGGAGTACCCCCAAAGAATAGTGACTCCCCAAACAACCAATATGGCGATATCAACCCAGTTCATAAATCCTCTGCCAACAGCCACAATAATAGTTCATGATCATTGCTAGGCTGAGTGTAGCATAAGGAAATTCTGACATACCAAGAGGATTACTGGTCGGATGCCACTGCGTTTCGAAGTCCTATTAACCCAACCAGGGCTAGCAAACCAAACACGTATGAGCCAATCACATCACTGGGCCAATGCACTCCCATGTAAACCCGGGATGCGCCCATAACCACCACAACTACGATTAGCCCAATCTGAATCACTCGACGCAACAACACAGGCTTCACCATCGATTCAGTTAAGTAAATCAACAACCCTCCCAGAATTACTGCAAGAAGTGAGTGTCCGCTGGGAAAGCTGAGACTAGATTCAATGGGGTCGAATATCTGATAATCGGGTCTAGGCCTGCCCACCAACACCTTTATCCAGTTTCCCATGCCTATCAGCACCAGACCGGCAAAGACCATAACCACGTCAGCATAACGGCGCGCCACAAGTAATAACGCCATCAAAAAAGCGGTAGCAGGCATAATCACCGAGACAACCCCAAAATTGTCAAATCCCTTTGCAATTGCATCCAACCAACCGGAGCGGAGAGATTGAAAGCGCAACAAAACATTCTCATCACCAGGAAACGTTGGGTAGGCCCACGCCAGGAAAAACAGGCATATGGTGCCTAATACTCCAGCAATCAACAACCAAGTTTTTCCCGTGATATTGCGTGGCAAGCGGTTTAAACCAAACATTCCAATCATTAAATAATTGTTTAAATCATGCGCCCAAATTTAACTACCCAGAGCCTAATCTAACTCCGATTCCGGTATATCAGCAAGGTAATTTAACTTGAAGTCCCGTGTATAATGCCGATGCGTGGCACCTGGTCTCCAGAACAGTGGATTAGCCACCAAATAACAGAGGTAGAAGTTGACCCACGGAGTCAATGTCATCGCGATAGACGGGCCTGTAGCCGCAGGGAAGACGGCTGTGGGCCGGGAATTAGCCCTGGTTCTGGGTTTTGCCTATCTTGATACAGGGATAATGTACCGAGCCATCACCTGGTTAGCCTTGAAAAACGGTGTTGACATTGAAGACGAATCGGCCTTGGGAGACCTGGCTCTAAACAACCCTGTAGGCCTTGTGAGCGACAAGGGCAACCAAGTATCTGTTGCCGGACATACCCTGGGTTTGGAACTTAGGGAGCCTGCTGTTGACCAAAATGTCTCCATAGTCTCCAAGGCTCTACCTGTACGCACAGAACTAGTGACCCAACAAAGACTGATCGCAGCCCAAAATAAGATTGTCGTGATCGGACGTGACATTGGTACAGTGGTTCTTCCTGATGCCGACTTGAAAATCTATCTGATAGCTGCACCTGAGATCCGAGCCAAGCGACGCTGGCAGGAGATGCGAGACCGCGGCCAGATTATGAACCTGATGACCGTATTGGACGAAACTATAAAGCGTGATGATATTGACAGCGGACGAGCCAACTCCCCCCTGAAATCCGCTGAAGACGCCTGGCAACTGAACACTGACGGCTTGGAAATTCAGGAAGTGGTACAGCAGATAGTAGAACGGACAAAAACCCTTTGAGATCGCTAACCAATGCATCTCTTATTTACCGGTTAGGACATTTTCTAGCTCAGTTTTGCTTTCGGACGTTCGGCCGTATGGACGTGGTTGGAACTGAATGTGTTCCCAAGTTTGGACCTCTAATAATCGTCTCCAACCATTTGTCATTGAACGACCCTCCACTCTTGGTGGCTGCGATCCCCAGACCCCTCTTTTTTATCGGCAAACGGGAACTATTCAAGAACCCCATATCCAGGATCTTGATGCAAGCGTTCAACGTGTCGCCCTTTGACAGATCGTCGGCTGGGATTGACGCCGTCCGTGTCCTAATGCAAAATCTTGAGCGCGATAGGTCTGTGGTAATCTTCCCTGAAGGCACTAGAAGTCCGGACGGCACCCTACAAAAGGGTATGTTAGGAGTGGTATTTCTGGCCTTGAGATCCCAGGCTCCCATCCTGCCGGTTGCAGTCACAGGCACCAATAAGTTTCCATTATGGCGGGTACCTTTCCCATTCAAGCGAATGAAAGTCAGCATCGGCCCGCCCTTCACCTTGCCCACGATTGAGGGAAATCCCAGTAGGGAAGTGATGTCCAGTATACTGGACATGGTGATGAACCGCATCGCAGAGCAATTGCCGCCAGAGCTTCGCGGCGTCTACGATAACAAAGGGAAAACCCAGGCCTACGGACATCCCAAATGATATCTGGAGAGAATCATGCAACAAGCATCAAAATTCGGCATTTACTTGAACTCCAATGACAATCAGGTGGTGCGCATCAACTCGCCTTACTGGATTCCGGAAGAACCTGACTGGGTGTTCTTGACCAACGAGGTCAACGCCACTCTGCTGAATATCCGTGAGATGGCCCAGGAAAGGGGCCTTTCCAAGGACTCAAGCTCAATCACTTGGGGAACCATCCCCCTCAAAGACTAGGCTCATCATTAATAAGACGCAGGGTGAGACCTAAATGGGCATAGGTCCCGTGGAAAAACTGCTAGTGAGACAACGGTTAGAGGCCCTGGAGGAGAATCTCTCCATCTACGCCAGCCGTTCAAGCCGGTCGTTAGGTCGGGAGAGGGAAGAGACGCCCTCGCCTCTACGTACCGAGTACCAGCGCGACCGCGACCGTATCATTCACACCAACGCATTTCGTCGCCTGAAGCATAAGACCCAAGTTTTCATGGCCCCCTCCGGCGATCACTACGTCACACGGCTGACCCACACCCTTGAAGTGGCCCAAGTGGGCCGCACCATCGCCAGGGCGTTGAATCTCAACGAAGATCTAGTTGAAGCCATGTCATACGGTCACGACCTTGGCCACACTCCATTTGGTCACCTGGGCGAAGAAACCCTTGATCAGGTATACTCGAAGGGCTTCACCCACAGCGCACAGAGCCTGCGCATTGTCGAACTTCTGGCGAGGGAGGGGGAAGGATTAAACCTGACCCATGAAGTACGCCAGGGAATAATTTCCCACTCCAAACCACGAGGCGATTTCCTGGATATCAAGCTGGACGAGTCACTCACATTAGAAGGCCAAATACTACGCCTTGCCGACTCGGTTGCCTACCTGAATCATGACATAGCAGATGCCATTCGCGCCGGAATGCTGAAGGTGGAAGACCTCCCGGAACGGGCCAACCGAGTCTTAGGAACAACCCACTCACAGAGACTCGACGCTCTTATAACTGGGATCGTGCAGGAGTCCTGGCCAGCCTCCGGATTATCCGACGAAGAGGTCAGCGGCAAACCTTTAATTAGCATGGCTTCTGAAGCCCGTGATGCAATGATGGAACTGAGGGACTATATGTTCCAAAACATCTACCTACCGCTGGGCAAAACCCGTCAGTCCGAAGTGGGCCGAGATGTAGTCAAGCTGCTGTACCAGTATTTTGTAAACAACTCGGAAGAAATCCCGCCACCTTACTTCAAACCCGGCGCAGACCCGGAACGCGCCGCAGTGGACTATGTGGCCGGTATGACCGACCACTACGCCATCCGTCAAGCAGAGAAACTCCAACCAGGCATCACACAAGACGTGTTTCACAACGTCCCATTAGAAGGCTAGGCTAGCCTTTTAACTACTTCCTGAACGAAGGCATAACCTCTTCTGAAATTATGCTCAGCTGGTCCTTGAATACTTCCAGGGGCATACCCATCACAGCACCTATGTTGACCCGCTCCACACCAGGGTATTTCTCTTCGATTCCCTTGAAGTGCTCAACTATATCTGCCGATGTCCCACAGAGCCAGGAACCGGCTTCTACAGCTTCGTCCAAAGTCGGCAAAGCGACACCCGGTGTTTTCCCTCGGTTGACCACTGACTCGTTTTGCTCCGGGGTCAGGGGCATTACTCCGAGAGGACCAGCGAATTTCATGGCCTCTTCAAAATAGGGCCGCGCTAGCTTGATGGCCTTTTCCTTGGACTCTGCGACGAACATGCGGAAACCTAGAGCCATATCCTCGCCCAGTTCCGTCTCCTTACCGTATTTGGCTCGGGCCGATTGCAGCATTACTAGCTTCTCTTCCAGAGCCGCAGGCGGATTGTTGGCAATCAACGGTTTGATTCCCATTTTTGCCAAGAAGTCGATTCCCCGGGGATTAGCGCTAACCAATGGCTGCCAAATTTCAACGGGCTGGGTGATCGGACGGGGCACCAGCGTCAGTTCCTTGAGTTGGTATCCTCGGTAGGGAACCTCCGGTGGCAAGGTGTAGTGTTTACCTTGGTGAGAGAACTTTTCCTGCCCAAAGGCTTTGGTTATGACTTCCAGTTGTTCCTCAAACAGTTCCCGGTTGGCCTCGGAGTCAAGCATGGGTGCTCCAAAAGTCTCAACTTCTCTGGTGTGATAACCGCGACCAACACCGAAGATAATCCGGCCTTTACTGAGAACATCGGCCATAGCAAAATCTTCCGCCAGACGGAGTGGATGCCACATAGGAACTATGTTGAACCCACAACCGAATTTAAGCGTTTCAGTTTGAGTAGACAGGTAAAGTCCCAACATGAGTAGGTTGGGGATCGCTTCGTAGCCCTCTGGCTGAAAATGGTGCTCAGCCATCCAGAACTCCTGAAACCCCAACTTCTCCAGATGCCTGGAAATATCCAGAGCCCAATCGAAGGTCTGAATCAGTTGATCATTGGAATACCACCGTTCATTAGCGGGCATACCTTCCAAGCCGATATTCTCATCGACAAGGTGACCGGCATAAGATGCCGAAAAATTTTCAATCATTAGTCTTACCTCAGCGTATTGATGAAACTAAGGCTCCGGACTCTGGGGCCTTAGACAAGGTTTTGTTTAGTTATAGGTACCAGGTATAGGTTTTTATTTAAGGCGCTATTCCTGCGGGACTTGACTTGGGGCTGGGTTGATCAGTTCGATTCCAATAGTCACCGGGAACACGCGCACCAATTCTTCGACAGTCCACTTCCCGTCCTTCTGGATGGTCCTCGTTGGCTCTGGCTCGTTAAGCAAGGTCACCAGGCCCTCCGTAACGTGGAATACGTGACCATTAACATGAGCAGCTTCATCAGACGCCAACCAAGTCACCATGGGCGCTATATCGTCGGCTCCACCTCGAAGAGTCAATGCTGCTCCGGTGCTGATTCCTCTAGCCGCACGCAGGGCGCGAGCGTCGTCGGGGATGCTGCCAATCATACGGGTGGCGGCGCTGGGCGAGATTGCATTGGCAGTCACACCATAGCGGCCCAGGTCTCTGGCGACCACACGGGTGAAACCGGCGATACCATCCTTGGCTGCTCCATAGTTGGCCTGACCAGAATTTCCATACAATCCGGTGGTAGAACTGAATGTGATAATCCTCCCAGATTTCTGCTGTCGAAAGAGCACACTAGCGTTCTTCACTATGGAAAATGTTCCCTTGAGGTGAACTGCGATAACGTCATCCCACTCTTGCTCAGACATGTTGAAGATCATGCGGTCTCGAAGAATACCTGCCACCGTAACGACGATATCCAGCTTCCCATAGTTGTCCAGGGCAGTTTGAATAATCTTCTCGCCACCGGACATGGTAGCAACTGATTCCAGGCAGGCAACACCCTCCCCTCCTTCGGCCTTAATCTCATCAACCACGTCTTGGGCGAAGGACGAGTCGGAGCCGGTACCATCCACATTGACCCCTGGATCAACAACCACAACCTTAGCCCCTTGGGCTGCCATAAGTTTGGCAACGCCACGGCCGATACCCCGACCCGAGCCTGTTACGATTGCCACTTTGTCTTTTAGCATTTCCGCCATCAGATTCTCTCCATCTGCTTAATTATCATTTTTAAAACCCGTGATTAAACCCTTTCCCATAAGAGGGTCACGGTTAGGTCCGCCTTGGCCCCTTTGATGGGCTGGGTGTTCAGGCGCAGGTTCTCGCCTTCAAATTCATAATTCCTGGTCTGAATATCGCCAACCCAGTTGGGAAACAACCCATTCTCTACGTTGTGGGTTACCAGGCTGTTGAGCTCGTCCACTTCATAGGTCCCATAGTAGGCGATATATCCTTCAAATGCTTTTTTTATCTCTTCTGGCGTGCCCTTCAGAAGATTCCCTGATTCGAACGCTGGTCTACCACTACCCGCAATTTGGCCTGAGAAGTTGCCGTGGTCGTTGTACATCAACTGACCTTCGGCTTTTTCACCGTAGGGATATGTGATGCGGCCATCGGTCCATTTCCCGTAGCAATCCAACAACCGCCATGTGGTTCCAGCAAATCTGTCTCGAGGCAACCGAGTTTACTCCCTGGCCGGAGCTGGATTGTCGATGTCCTTAGTTAGGACGTCGCGAGCCATCTCAGAGAGTTTATCCATTTCCCAGGTACCGGACGGTTCGTAGATTGCTCGCTCAGGCCTGGGCTGAGAAACCAACGAGATGGTGTCACCGTAGACCAAGAAGGTTTGGCCATTCACGTTATCGGCGAAGTCGCTAGCCAAATAGGCAACGAAAGGCGCGATGTGATCCGGATCCATGCTCGCCAAGTCCTCTTCCCCTGCGATGGGAGCCACACCGCTGCGAGCTCTGATTTCAGATGCGCTACCAGGTATGTCTGCAATCATACGGGTGCTAGCTCGAGGGGCAATGGCGTTGACCGTTACTCCGTAACGGCCAAGGTCCTTGGCCACAACCTTGGTAAACCCGGCGATGCCTGATTTGGCAGCGCCGTAGTTGGCCTGACCCGAATTGCCCATGAGACCAGATTCTGAGGTAAAGGTGATGATACGGCCGGAACGTTGCTGGCGCATCAAGATACTAGCGTTTTTCACGACAGTGAAGGTGCCCTTGAGGTGTACAGATATCACGTCGTCCCATTCCTGTTCTGACATGTTGAAAATCATGCGATCCCGAAGGATCCCAGCGCAGGTGACGACGATGTCCAGCTTGCCAAAATTATCAACGGCAGCCTGGATGATTTTCTCTCCACCTTCCATGTCAGTAACGGATTCCATACAGGCGATAGCGTTTCCGCCCTCTGCCTTGATCTCTGCAACAACTTGATCTGCAATGGACTGGTCGGCTCCGCTGCCGTCCACGTTCACGCCTGGATCAACCACCACAACGCTAGCTCCTTCTGAAGCCATAAACTTAGCAATTCCTCGGCCAATACCACGTCCAGAGCCGGTGACGATTGCCACCTTGCCGTTTAGCATTTCCGCCATTATTGCCTCCTTAGGCATTTGGTATGATTCTAATATCGGCAGTTATTCCTGCCGTTGGAGTTGCCGTTCGATCCTAAGCACTTAGCGAGAGGGCAGTGCCACGGTCGCCGAACCAGGGGTAGTCTTCTCGCCTTTTTCATTCTCTAGCCAAATATCGCAGTCAACAAGGTTCCCGCTTTTATCCTGGTATTTCTTGGTTACCACTCCCTTGGCAGTGACCGGAGTTCCGGGGATGTCCATACCACGATACTGGACCGCCAGTCGCTTTAGGTCGCCGTCTTGACCCATCCATTTGGTGACCAGATGGCCCAAGAACGCATTCTTTAGAGCACCATGCAAAATCACATCTTCTAAGTCGTTGTTCCTAGCGAAACTCTGATCGTAATGAATCTGGTAATAATCTCCGGAAGCGCCAGCATACTTCACCAGCTGCTGGGTGGTCGGATTTTTGACCACTTCTGGTAGTTCCATACCCTCTGTAACATCATCCCAATAAACCTGATCAGCCATGTTGGCTCCCATCACCCTCAAGGGTGTTTAGAATCTAGTTTTAGTATCGAATGGAGGTGCTGGTTTGGGTTGCGGCAACCTGGTCAAACTGATTCCGATAGGTGACCACGATTGAGGTGATAACCATCAATCCCATACGACCAGTACGCTCATTTATGTCGGCAATCTCAGAGATCGCAGTGATACGATCACCCGCTCGCACCGGCTGGAAATACTCCCAATCGCTGCCACCGTCCAACATCCGGTTGAAGGGCATATCGAATGGGTAGGATGGGCGGTCAACCCCAACAGAACGGAGAAAGGTTGGCGGCGCAATAAGTCCGCCGTACCGACTCTCCCGAGCCGCCATTTCATCATTGAAAATCGGGTTGTCGTCTTCAATGGCCTGGGCGAACTTGATGATGGCTCCTTTTTCAATATCTATGGAGCGAGGTTCACTCTTCTGGCCTATTGCTTGCTTACGCATTTCTTCGGTCAAAAATGACGCGGGAGTAGTCACGAAATACCTCCTAATCCAGTGCTCCGCAAGTCTACAAGTCACCCATAAAGGTGTCAAATATTATCAGCACAATGGCTAAGTATCATTCCAGAACTATTCATTGGACACGCCAGCCACGTCAAGATATAGTTTCCGTAACGGT
>Ga0209034_10001863_pt1 | contig 10089 bp, 11 predicted proteins | sample MarorgKNORR_S2LV_2_FD_188219 | JGI IMG/M metagenome (GOLD analysis project Ga0209034, IMG submission 188219) | Marine microbial communities from the Southern Atlantic Ocean, analyzing organic carbon cycling - 250m_A/KNORR_S2/LV (SPAdes) (version 2) | ecosystem: Environmental > Aquatic > Marine...
ACAAGGACACCGGATTTCAAATCCGGCGCTATACCAGGCTAAGCGACGTCTGCAGCAGGATTGCGAAACCGTCGCTGTCCATGAATCCTTTCGGACTCACAGGCCGTATGTACCGGGTCTGCACCATGCTGGTAGCCCCGTGGTCGCTTCTGGGTGAGTGAGTCCGATGAATAGGATCATGACGATGATGAAGAAGGCCGGGAACAGAGCGGTAAGAGTCAGTATCCCCGAATCTCCCTCTCCCCAGAGGTGCATGAAGATGGCTGCTATCATCATGAACTTTGGAATCGCGATTATCGTGAGTATCCACAGGGTCAGTTGCCTCTCTGTCATATCGAAGCCTCCTGCAGTGGGCCCTAGGTCCGCTCCTACAGCCGCCACCTCGATCAGGGTGAGCAGCATCAGCCCGGCGAAGTTCAGCCAGTATGCGTCTATACCCAAAATTTTGTTTGACATGTTTTCACCTCAGTACAGATAGAAGAATGGGAACACGAGGACCCATACCAGGTCGACGAAGTGCCAGTACAGGCCGAAGTACTCGATAGAGACAGCGCTCTGGGGCTTGTATGCACCGGTCCATGCCTTGTAGGTCAGGTAGGTCAGCCCAATTATCCCGCCTAACACGTGGGCACCGTGCGTGCCGGTGGTGACATAGAACATCGTGGCGCTGACCTTTATGTTGGCCACCATATGAGCCCCGGTGGCCTCATCGACGTAGTTGTGGGATTGGTAATGGTCGTTGCTGATCAGGTAACCTTCGCTGTACAGAGAGTGTATCTCATGCTCGTGGATTCCGAGGAATCCTATCTCCGGTACATGGAAGCCAATAAACCACTCGACCATCTTCAATGTCAGGAAGAGGACGGCCAAGAACCAGGTCGCTCCTAGGTAGCGGTAGACTCTCTTCCTGCGAACCTCCTCGTCGACACTGCCTTCGGGCTTGTGGGCCCAGCGCAGTGCCTGCACGATGGTGAACGACGAGATAATCAGCGCGAAGGTGTTGATAGCCCCCGGGGCTATGTGCCACCAGCTCGAAGCGATCAATTGACTCGCCGGCTCGTAGCAGTTTACTGCGACCCCCTCCACCCAGTCTCCGGACTCGAACACGGTGTCGCAGCGGGGGATTCCCAGCCTGTAGCGCATGTAGGTGCTGAACAGGGAGGTGAAGATCATCATCTCGGACATCAGGAAGACCCACACCCCCACCTTGCGAATCTGGATGTTCTTGAACGGGACTCCGCTGGAACGTGGCTCGTAGGTACCGTCGAATGACATGTCCTGACGCCACCATACGATGAATGAGGACGCGATAACGGCTAACCCGACGAATACCATCGGCAGGTAGCCGGAGTCGTACTCGCCGAAGGCGAACAAATTGCCGAACATCAGCAGGAAGATGCCGATGCCGATTGCCATAATGAGTGGGGCGAATGAGTTGTGCGGCGCACCATGGCCCCAGTCATGAGGACCCCATGGGCTAGGGTGGTGCTCGTCATGTCCGTAGTCATCGCTCAATGAGATCCCTCCTCTACTGTATCGTCAGCTACCATGAGCCTCTGGAACCACTTGCCAATTTTACCCGGCTCGTTAGCCACGTGTTCGTTGGCATTCTTCAGTGTAGGAATGTCGTGCGGGTCGAAACTAGGTGTCGGTGGCGGTGAGGAGGTCATCCACTCGAAGGACCAGCCGCCCCAAGGGTCGGCGGGGGCTTTCTCACCACGGACCAACGACTTGATCATGTTAGCAACTAGAATCAGGTTGCTGGCGAAGAACAGGAAGGCGGATATCGAGATCATCATGTTCCAATCAGCAGCCCACTCCGGCAAAGCTTGGAAGTCATCGGTGGTGATGTAGTAGGTGTGTGTCCTCCGGATCATCCCGACCACACCGAGTCGGTGCATCGGCCAGAACAAGGCGTTGTAGGAGATGAAACCAGTAAGGAAGTGCAGTACTCCGAGCCTCTCATCCAGCATCCTACCGGTCATCTTAGGGTACCAGTAGTAGATGGCGGCGAAGAAGCCGAAGACAGTGCCGCCCACCAGCACGTAGTGGAAGTGGGCGACGACGAAGTAGGTCTCGTGCAGATGAACGTCCATTCCCATAGACGGGAAGAACATCCCGGATATCCCACCGAGTGTGAAGGTGACTAGGAAGCCCAGAGTCCAGAGTGTGTGCGTGCGGTAGACGAGCGAGCCACCATGCATCGTCTTGAGCCAGTTGAACACCTTGATTCCAGTTGGGACCGCGACCAGCATGGTCGTCAGCATGGTGACGAACCGGAGGGTGGGAGACATTCCCGAGGTGAACATGTGGTGCCCGTAGACGATGAAGGCTACGATGCCGATGCCCGCCATCGCGTAGACCATCGACTTGTAGCCGAAGATAGAGCGTCGCGCACTCGTCGCAACTACTTCGGAGATCACTCCGAATGCAGGGACCACGACCACGTATACCTCAGGGTGTCCGAAGTACCAGAACAGATGACTCCAGAGTAACGGGTCTCCGCCTGCTGAGACGTCGTAGAAACCCGTCCCGATGGTACGATCCAGATAGACCTGAATCAGTCCGACCCCGAACGCCGGTATGGAGAGGAACAGCATCAGGTTGGCGACGAGTATCGACCAGGTGAAGAGTGGCATCTGGAACCAGCCCATCCCGGGCGCGCGCATTACCGCGATCGTGGTCAGGAAGTTGATTCCAGTGAGAGTGGATGATGCAACTAACATGAGCTGCCCCGCGGCCCACATGCTAACCCCCGCATGCGCAGTCTCAGTCACGACATAGGGCGCGTAACCGGTCCATCCGGTATCGGCTCCAGCGCCCGAGAACACCCCGGTGAAGATTAGCAACGCGGATACGGGTTGCAGCCAGAAAGAGAGTGCGTTGAGGCGGGGGAAGGCTAGGTCAGGTGCACCTATCTGCAGAGGCACGATCCAATTGGCGAAGCCCGCTATCAATGGCATCGCAGCTAGGAAGATCATCGTAGTTCCGTGCAAAGTGAAGAACTGGTTGTAGTAATCTTGGCTGATGAAGTCATTACCGGGGGAAGAGAGTTGCACCCGTATCATCATCGCCATGATGCCGCCGACCCCAAGGAAGAACAGCCCCTGAACAAAATACAGCGTGCCTATCTTCTTGTGATCGGTGCTGGTGAGCCATTCTGTTATCCAAGGAGCGAATTTTTCCCACTCGAAACCATCCGGGTTGTTGCGGTAGAAGACATAGAGGACGACGATACTCAGCAGTACTGAAGAGACCAGAATCAGAGTAGCCAGCACCTTGAACGGGTCAACAGGCGGAGGCGGAGGGGGGCCGAAGCCGAGTACGGTTGCCTCGGCCTTGTTCCACATGTCGCCGCTGGAGCCAGAATCACCCTCGTTGCCGTTAACCGAGTTGGTATGCAGCACGAAATCGACGTCCTTGCCGCTGTCCGGGGCCGTCCACTCGATGATCCAAGAGCTCTGGTCGTTGCCTTCTACGGTGTGCGTGGCTTCGCTGGGCCCCGTCAGTTGGGTGGATGAATCTACTGTCGCGAATGAACCATCGCTGGCCCAGAGGTTGAACCCGCCGATATTCGCGTTGCCCTCACTCCCAGGTCCTCCAGTGAAGGAGACCGTGACGGCGTAGGTCACCGATGCGTTGTAGGACTCTGGCAGCCCGGAGATGGAAGCAATGACGGAGTCGCTTGTATCCGTACCGTGACAATTGCAGCCAGTATCCTTCACACCGGAGATCCCGCTTGGCAGCGATGTGACCGTTGGAGCCACGACCATGGCCAAGGCCAAGATGGAGAATATTACCAGTCTACGTGACATCACTCCCTCCTTGCCCATAATCTCACCTAGCCGTTCACAGTGACTTGAGCAGTCATGTACGCATGGTTGTCTCCGCAGAACTCTGCGCACAGCATGAGGAAGGAAATCTCCTCAGTTGCAGGAAGCCAAAGATTAGTCTCCACTCCAGGAATGACATCCTCCATCATCCCGAAGTTGGTGAATTTCGGAGCGTGGGTCACATCCTGGGAAGTCAATGTCGCAAGGTAGGTCTCCCCGGCCTTCAGATTCAGCAAGGGTTTGGTCTCACCCTCAACGGTTGCGAAGTCGGTGGAGCACAGGTCTCCGGCCAGTTCCATGCAGTCGAACTCCCAGAACCACTGCTGTGCGTCGATGGACATCACATGATAGCAGTCTGACCGGACGTATCCACCCTCATCGACGTAATTGTTGGAAGACTCTCCCTCCATGCACTCGCTCCCGTGGTAGCCATCCGGACCAGTTTGACTCCAGACCGCGTCGAGTGGTGCCCACGAGATGTAAGTTAACCAGACTATGAGAATGAATGGCAAGACAGTCCATGTGACCTCAAGTCTCAGATTGTCGTAGTCTTTTGGGAAAACACCCACCTTTAGATCATCGACATTAGGACTCTCACCGTCGTCCGAGCGGTAGTAGAAAGTGTGGTGGTAGAGCCATCCGAATGTGATTGCTCCGACAAATAGCGACCATAGGATGTAGTCTTCCCATAAGGCATCGTATAGCGGGGTCACTCCAGCCATAGCTATCTCTCATCCAGACGCGTACGAAACACCCTCATAAGTATCGCGGAATCGACATCTGGAGAGGCAGCGAAGAGTAGTCAAGAAATGACTTCAAGGGGATACCGATTTAGGACTACTGAAGATGACTCTGAATTGGTTGCGAGAGGACTGATGATGCCCACGAGGAAGGACCTGCCTGACTGGGTCGACGAGCGAGCTCGGAAGGCCGGCCCGCCGGACCGTGAGATTAGATTCCGAGCGGCGGCCAGAGCCATAGCCGAATCCATCCTCAGGAACCGCCCAACGATAGGTTCCCCGGACTGTCCGGTGATGGTCGAGGGCATCAAGGACGAAAAGGCACTCCAGGTGTTGGGATTCTCCGGGACGATAGAGAAGGTGAACCGCGGCTGGGACCGCTCTCGATTGGTCGCTTATCTTCATGACACCTACGGTACCCGAAACACCGTCGACAGCGGACCACCGCTGATTCTGCTGATGGACTGGGACAGGACTGGAGGCAGATTACAGACTGGTCTCAGGGACAGGCTGATGGCCCTCGATGTCCCTGTTGACGAGGAACTTAGGAGGGTGCTTCTGAAGGTGATGAAGCCCGAAGGCAGGACGGTGGAGTCTCTGGCCCCACACGCCAAATCTCTGATTCCGATGATTGAGGAGCAACTCGAAGAACTGGGCTGACTACTCCTCCGGCAGAGTAGTCGGGGATTCCTTGACGGTATTCAGGACGAGATGAGTTACCGAACGTTCGACACCGTCGACCGACATGACGTTCTTGGACAACTCATCCAAATCACTTCTGTCACGGGCCCGAGCGACGACCATGGAGTCGAAGTCACCGGTCACGTCGTACACTCCATAGACGCGAGGGTCCTTGGCGATCTTCTCCTGGATCTCGATCAGACGACCCTTCTGTATGCGCAGCCCGATGACGACATTCAGGTCCCATCCAATCTTCTCAGGGTCCAGCAGCACGGTGTATCCGAGAACTACACCGGTCTCCTCGAGTTTGCGCACCCGATTGCTCACAGTGCCTAGGGAAACGCCCACTTCCTCAGAGATCTTTCGCATCGAGGTCCTAGCGTCTCGTTGCAGTACCGAGAGGATGCGACAATCGGTTTCATCGAGCATGTAATCACCGGGAGTTGCGGAGTCCGCGGTACGGCTATTGAACATATGCAGGCGACTAGGATAGTTGCTTGGTCGAATGTTCATCGAGATGGCTACTATTCCTCTTCTTTCTCAGTTATCGATAAACCCCGTTTGAGTGAGAGAATCCGGCGCTCTGCTTTCCCCATCATCAGACTCACCCGTACGCCGACCCACACCGGCACGCAGTCCCGGGTGGCTCGATCGATGAGAATGTGACCGCCTCTGACTGCATTCACTCCAGCCTCGTCAGGAGATGTCTCCTCATCTGCAAGCAAACCATCGATGAGTTCGCCATCGACCTCGCTTGAGGCATTCGGCAGTCTCGGAGCCAGTTCGTGTGCCGCCCCTGCGACGATTCTCTCGACAGCACCTTTTCGCAGGCGCGCGGCACTGAGTCCGAGGTGGATGACTTTGAGCGGGCGCCAGCGTCCGCCCGGAATCCTCGTCCGACCGCCGCGCCGGCTTCTTTCAGACTCCCAGACATCGTGCACCTCTGGAGTTGAAAGCAGCAGCCGCTTGCCACGCAGCCAGAGATTGTTCGGCAACGCCCCCCAAGCCGACTCCACTACCGAAGCAACCTCGTCCGGAATCGGGCGGGGGGAGTTGTCGGAGTCCGCCTTGACCTCCTCAACGGTCATCTTCACCTCGACCTCAGGAGCCGGACGCTCGGATGCGTCCTCGGACTTCTCCAGCACGGCGATGAAGAATCCACCACCTCCTATCTTGTCGTTCCACACGCGCATGGAGCGAGGTAGTTGCGAGGCGATGCCCTGCTCGCTTGGTGGCTGCATGGATTCAGGCATCTCGACGACAGCGACCTCACCGTCATCGTCCAGACTGGGCCAATCGGCGCGCCCTGCCTCGCCGGGCACATCAGGCAGCAACTCCCTGACCGACTTCATGTCGACGCTTTCGGAGTTGCGCAGCACCTCAGCCACAACCGCCTCGTCTTCGACTGGGTCGAGCGAACAGGTCGCGTAGACTATCCTTCCACCGGGCTTCACCAGCGCTACAGCCCGCGTCAGCAGGGCGACCTGCAGGTCGTGGAGGGAGCGTCCTCCGGAGGGGAGCCACTTCCCCCAGACATCGGGGTTCTTCCTAGTAGTCCCCGAACCGGTGCAGGGGACATCGACCAGGATCCTATCGAAGCCTGATTCGGGCACACGCGGGATGTACCGACCGTCGTGATGCACGACGACCGGGGTTCTGGATCCATGCCTCTGTACGTTAGTCACCAGCATGTTGACCCTTGAGTTCACTACCTCGTTTGCGAATACCGCCCCTGCTTCGCCCAGGTGCTCTGAGATCTGAGTCGTCTTGGAGCCAGGCGAGGCGCACATGTCGAGAACCACTTCTCCGGGTTGCGCGTCCAGAGCTATTGCTGGCAGCATCGAGACCGCCTCCTGACGAGTCAACCTACCAGTCTCGTGGAGGTCGGCCAGCATTTCTCTGATGTCGCCCTCGGCAGCACCTCGATTGAATGGCAGCGTCCAAGCGCTGCCGGGTCCGATGAACCACTCTATCCTCTCGGAACCTATCCCCTCCAACCAACCCTCGGTCCATTCGCTGTCGGACCTCAGTGGGTTGACGCGGACTGTCTCGGGCAGTCTGTCGAACGAGCCCGCGAGCCAATTCTCCGAATCGTCCCTCCACACTGAAACCGCTTGTAGCAGGACGCTCTCCCGCGCTAGTTGGTCCCAAGGCACCTCACTCTGGCCCATGGCCCACGGGCGAGAGCGCCACGCATCAATTACTCGATGGCGCTGTTCCGCGAGTCGAGCGCCCTGTTCGATTGGCCTTCTAGCACCGAACGGTGTCGTAAATGGTTAAACCCTCAGCGAAGCGCTCGGCACCCGTGGCGCAAGCCGCATGGGATGCACATGAGAGGATTAGGTAGGAGAATTGCTAGGAGTTCGGGAGAACCAACGAAGACAGACTTGAAGGGAGCGACTAGGAAACTGGTCGAACTGGTCGAACGCGCTAGGGCCGTAGGGAGGGAGCAGGGCCCCCTCGTGCCCGTCGAAGCGCTAGTGACCATCGAGCGCGACAATTGGATATGGCAGATCGTTGACCGCGAAGTCCTAGATATCCTCAGTCACAGGCTGGTGTTCGAGTCCAACAACGGGAAACGCAGGGAGATCCTGATGACGGCGTGTATCGACACCGCGATGAACGCGGCGTCGAGAATAGTCGAGCTCGATGGCGGGTGCGTCCTGATTGAGACGCTGGACCCCTGATTCGACCCCTATGGGGTCGCATTCTCCCTTCTCGTGGGCTTGAAATAGTGCAGGCAGGTGCGACGGCCGATGGCTAAGGAGGAGAAGCGCAGTGGAATCCAGCAGGCTGCTGGACTGATCCGCTACTTCGACGAGGAGTCCGAGGACGCCATACAGATCTCGAAGGGCTCGATTTACGCGGCCTGCATAATATTCTCAGTGGCCATCTACCTCGCCAATTATGGAGTGTGGTCTTGGATGTGGGCCACGCTGGGACTCTGATCACTCCTCTTCGGAGAGGTCGACGAAGGGAACCTCGTCGAGCAGGTGCTCAGCACCGACATCATCCTGCTTCTGGGTGTTCGGAGTGACTGAGTGCCGCTGAGCCAACCGCTCGGTCTCACGCACCTCTGTACTCGGGTCGGCCTCGATGATAGCGCTGGCCGCGCGTCCCAGCGCGCGCTCGACCGCCGGGGCATTGCGGTCCGCCAGAGCGGCCCGGGCCTCCTGCAGCGCATTGTCGGCGGCATCGAGAACTCCCTCGACTGACTGGTCGGAGCCCCTGAGTTTCCTCAGGGCATCCTCGAGATGGTTCACCTCCTCGGCCATGTCCTCCCTCGCTCGGCTGATGAGGCTCTCCCATGCTTCCTTGTGCTGTGAGGAGTCGCACTCGGAGGCTTTCTCGAACTGTCGCAGCCGTGAAGCCTCCCAAGGGTTCCTGCCGAGTGAGGCGACGAGGTCGTGGACGCACCTAGCTCGTAGCCCCAGAGGCCCCGTGATCTCGATTCTGTTGAGGAAGCTGGTCGCGAACAGTCCGAAGCCCCAGTATGCTCGGCTGGTGATGGTCAAGGACAACTCGTTAGCGCGCGAGGTCAACTCCCACTTCTGTTCGTCGTAGCCCGGCTGCTCTGTGAATCTGGGCGGGTCGTGGGGGCCGAGAGCCCGTAGCGCGGCTTGGGAAACGTCACCCAGGAACACCTTCCCCCCTGCTCCAGGCCAGCCTTCGGCGCGAAGATACCCCTCTTCGTCTATCGCCATCCTCGGTTGCCCGTCGCACACCTGTGCGTAGAGCACTGTGACGCTGGGGTCCGACCCCACAGGTCGTTCTGAGCCGTCAGTCACGGACCTCTGCGAGCGCGCGACGGATTGAACGTTGCGCGCTGGTGGGAACCGCTAAGACCCTCCAAACCGAGCGTATCTCATGCCGCGCCGAAAGTACGGAAGGCTCCAGAAGGTGGTCGAACACCCTCCTTCTGACAATTGCAGCAGGTGCAGAGCAGGGAAGCACTGCCCCATCCCGTCCCACCCGGGATTCTCCATGCCAGCGGACCGCGAGTGGCAGGGCCCCGAGTCGGTGGACAAACGCGGCAACAAGAAGAACCCGGCTAGGAAGTAGTCTCAAGGAACTCTCTGGTAGGGCGCCTCGCCGACTTCAGGCGACGACTCTTCGGCTTCGATGACTGTGACTTCGTCTGGATCATCGGTAGTGGCCCCTTCTCTCTGGGCACGGTGGTAGATCTCCCTCAGGGTCTGATCTCCGATCTCCAAGTACACCCTCGTCGTTGCAATGCTAGCGTGACCCAGTAGCCTCTGGATGGTGACGAGGTCGGCGCCGCGTTCCAGAAGCCCGGTAGCGAAGGTGTGCCGAAGCGTGTGCGGGCTGAGGCGGGAGCGCGGTATATCGGCAGCGTCAGCCAGCCTGTCCATCAGTTTCTGGACCGAGCGTGGGTTCATCCTGCGGCCCCTGCTTGAGAGCAGGAGTGAGCGCTGCTCATCCTCCCGTTCGCAGATCCCCATCCTAGTATTTCGAATCGGAGTCCAGCCCTCGATGGCCTTCACTGTTGCTTGGGTGAACAGGACCGTGCGGTCCTTCTCCCCCTTGCCACCTATCACCAAGGCGGACATGTCCTCAGTGTCGACATCATCTGTGTCCAGCCCGCACAACTCTGAGACCCGCAGGCCGGTGTCTAGGAGTATCGTCACTACAGGCTGCGCCAACGGGTCCTCTGACTGGCTTGCAGCTGATCTGACCCTGCCCAACTCTTTGCGCCCTAGAGTTCGTGGCAGCGAGCGACTCCGGTTCGGTCTCTGTATCCAGTCGGGCACCGAGTGCCCGACCCACTGCAGGAGATGCGAAGCAGCGGCGATTCTGGCGTTGACAGTAGCCGG
>Ga0209034_10001864_pt1 | contig 10085 bp, 9 predicted proteins | sample MarorgKNORR_S2LV_2_FD_188219 | JGI IMG/M metagenome (GOLD analysis project Ga0209034, IMG submission 188219) | Marine microbial communities from the Southern Atlantic Ocean, analyzing organic carbon cycling - 250m_A/KNORR_S2/LV (SPAdes) (version 2) | ecosystem: Environmental > Aquatic > Marine >...
TTTCAACATATTTAACCTGAATTGGGGGTGGTCCCTTAACTACCTTTTTATGCACAGGAATTAACATATGAGCAATGACAAAGCTAATATGGAGACCCAAGGAAAGCAGAAGAAATCCAGATAACCGGGTTCTGTCCAAAAGGCTATTTTTAAACCAGATTTTTTTTCTTTTACGCAAGGGCCAAACCTGAAAAAATACCATGCTAGGAGAAAAACATATCAAGGCATTATAACTCAATTTTTGGCCTTACATAGGCTTAGGAAATTACTATCAACAAGTTTTACCCGGTGTAGAATTCCCCTCACGCCTAGCTTTACACTTCTGCTGATACCAAAGATAGGCATATTCCACTTCAGGCGTATTATTGTTGGGAGAAACATAATTACCTTTAGAATCAAAGGGGACATGATCCATTTTCAACGCTCGGTATATTTGGTTCAGGTAAGCTGGAAAATTTTTGTACATGGGGATTTCTTTTTTTAAGAAAGGCATTTCCACATCACGAAACTTTACAAGTTTTTCACCAAACGGATGAATTTGCTCCAATCCTAATCCCTGCCCCTGATTACTCGCAAAATGGGTCAAGGACTCAAAATCTTCCCAGTCTTCCAAAGCATCCACATCCGAAACAAAGGAAGCATCTTCATGCAGGTTTGTAGTTATTGGAATGTTAAGTAAGTTGGAAATACTTTTTTGAAAATTTTTTCGCGACATTCCAAATTGATACTTATCTTCTGGACGAATTTTTTGAATTTGCGTTCGAAATGTAAAAATGTGATCAAATAAATAGGGCAAGGCCTTGATCAGTCTTATTGGATTATTAAGAGCCATTTTTATTCCAGCATGAATAATTTGGCCATCTTTACGAAACGAATGGAGATAATCTATAATTTCGGAATCCATTCGTTCAAAGTTTATAGGATATAAATTGGGCTCTTTTAGATCATGCAAATCTCTATCATGCCCATTTAGGATTCGGTAATGATAATTTCTTTTTATAAATTCAGAAGCTGGTTTCGTATTTAATCTCGGAAACATTTTTTGTCGTGAGTTCAGCCAAAGCACAATATTATTATCCTTATTACCTTTAAAACTCAAAACCTTTTCAAGGTCATATAAAAAAGGCAGATCACCTGGTTGGAATAAAACCAACTCGTTATTCGAAAGAGAAAGCTCATTTCTACCTAATTTTAAGGTATGAACAAGATTAAGGTGTTCGTCCTCTTCTTTGACAAAATGGATTTTTTTCCCATGAGAGCCAACAGTATCCAGAAAACGATCCAGAACTCTCCGTACTTCATCCGATCCGACAACAACAATTTCTTTTAGGCTAGAGCATAATAAATTTCCTAATGAATAACACATAACTGGAATGCCATGAATCAAAAATAAAAACTTAAGGCGATCGATCTCATCATCTCTAGATCGAAGAATTAGGTGGCTAATTCCACTTTTACCTGCTTTTATTTCATCTTTTGCTTTTGTAATGCTTAAATTGTCAGCCAATTTGCGCGAGTCGTATTTGTTATGGCTGAAGCTGACAATGCACTTTTCAATCTGAATATTATTATTTGCAAATATCATAAAAAATAACGGCTTAATCGGTTAGCAGATGGTATCAACCTGTTATATGAGCTGTAATTGTTAAAAAATCGCAGAAAATGTGAATTCCGATTCCTTAAAAACTAAGGAATTGCGATACGATTTCCATTTAAAACCCTATCCTATAATAATGCCTAGAATAACTCTAATAAACCTTTGAGAAAATTGACTTGATTTATATTTTTTAATAATCATACAATTGATAGAACCTTAGAAATTTAATTTGGCAATGAAAGCACCCATATAAAGTAAAGGGTTAGGGAACGATCAATTTAAGACCTTTTACTTACTGTAGCCAGCTAAAGTTTCTCTCTAAAATAAAGGATTTAGGAATGGGCGACAAGACTCACATTATTGAAATGATCGAACAGATGCTTGATGACACTCAAGATCAACCTCAATTGCAAGAAAAGGTTCTGGATTTGCGTGATGCCTTATTTCAAGCCCAACAAATGGCAGAGCAGTATGATCAGAAAATAAAAACACTTGAAGAAGCGATCGAAAAACTGAAATCACCAGCCCACCGCATTGGAACTGTCTTGAGCCAAGGCGAGGAGGACCTTGTCCGTCTTGTATCAGGCGGCACCGAGTACCAGGCCGCTGTACTCCCTGAGCTTATAAAGGAGGGAAATCTAAAAATCGGAGATCAAGTGGCCCTTAATGAAGGGTTTGTTGTCATTGCCAAATTACCTCTGCCAGATCACGGTCCTATGGCTAGAATCTCTGGGAAACTTCAAGGCGAACAATGGCTAGTGCAAGCTGCTTCGGGAAACACTGAAACTGTTGCCCTGCCCCACGCTGACTTGGATGGAACCAACTTAAAAGAGGGTGAGGAAGTTTTTCTAGATACTAACCAAAAGGTCATTCTTGGAAAACTTGCTAAACGCGAATCAAAACTGCTAGCCGAAGATGATTTTGAACAGGTGGAATGGTCGCAAGTAGGCGGACAAGACAAAGTAAAGGAAGAAATCCGTAAGGTTCTTGAATACCCCTTATTACATGAAAATATTCTAAAAGAAATGGAATATCAGGTACCAAAGGGCTTTCTTTTTTATGGCCCACCCGGTTGTGGTAAAACTCTAGTTGGAAGAGCAATTCTCACAGAGGTAATCAAAAAACTTTCGGAGCAAGAAAATTCAGAATTGGAAGGTCGATTCATACATGTAAAAGGCCCTGAAATCTTGAACATGTGGCTTGGTGAATCTGAAAGAAAAATACGCGAAATTTTTAAAAAGGCAAGGGACTACAAAGAAAAAGGCCAAGTACCTTTTATATTCATTGATGAAGCAGAATCTATTTTGGGAACACGTCAGGCTTGGAGAGGGTCCAACATCAGCAATACAGTAGTCCCCATGTTTTGCGCCGAAATGGATGGAATCCAATCTCTTCGAGATACGGTGGTGATTCTGGCCACTAACCGTCCGGATTTAATCGATCCCGCTATCATTCGCCCAGGAAGAATCGACAGAAAAATTAAAGTCCGACGACCCAACCGAGAGGAATGTAAACAAATTTTGCGCGTTTATCTCAAAGATGGTTTACCACGAGAATATGAAGACTTCGATAAAATGGCAGAACCATTTCTAGATAATCTTTTCACTCGAAATCCAGAACAGGAAGTACTAGTAATGACTCTGCGGAGTGGTGGGAATAAAAAAATGCACTGGTGTGATTTTATTTCAGGAGCCACCATTGAAGGTATTATTAAACGAGCCAAAGAGCATGCTATCGAAAGAGCAATTGATGGCGAAAAATTATGTATAACAGTGGATGACCTGACAACCGCATTGAAAACCGAATTCAAAGAAGGAAGCTTATTGCCTGCCGAGTCGAATTTAGAAGACTGGCTCCATCTTTTAGATATGGACTCAAAAAATGTAGTACGCGTTCGAAAACCTGATGAGTCTGATTCCGCTACAGAAAATACGATCCGTCGGTCTGTTATATGAAAGAGATCATCCCGCTTCTAGGCATTGAAACAGAATACGGCATTATCCGGGAAGATTTGGAAAACTCTGACCCTGTCGATGAATCCATGAAGCTTTTGAAAAGTTGCTCGCAAAAAAGTGTTGTCGGTAAATGGGCTTATTCCCAGGAAAACTCTCATCAAGATATGCGCGGTTTTAAAGTGCAGTCGCTTGCACAAGATGAAGAAGAAGATGCATTTTGTGCTGAAGATAGAAAACGACCCTACTCCTACCTAGAAATGAAATGCGATAGGGTACTGTCAAATGGAGCTCGTTTTTATAACGACCACACTCACCCAGAATACAGCACGCCAGAATGCAGTTCACTTTTCTCCCTAGTAGCTCATGATGTGGCAGGAGAAAAAATTGTAGCAGAAAGCACTAAAATTCGAAATCAAGAGTTAGGCGATAAATCTGTTCAGATCTTTAAAAATAATACTGACTACAGCGGACATAGTTATGGCACGCATGATAATTATCTTATTCCAAGAAAAATTCCTTTTGACCATTTAGTAAAAGGGCTGGTACCTTTTTTGGTCACTCGGCAATTGTATGCCGGAGCAGGAAAGATAGGTTCAGAAAATCCGAATTCAATTGGCTACAAGGGTCTGCAATTGGCCCAACGCTCTGATTTTATTGAAAAAATTTTGAGTATCGAAACTATGACCCAGCGCCCCATCATCAATACACGGGATGAGCCGCACGCAATACGTAATAAATACCGGCGATTACATTTGATAATGGGTGATGCCAATATGTCTTCTTATGCCACAGCATTAAAAGTGGGAAGTACCCGCCTTGTACTCAACCTGATTGCAAGCGGAGGAAAATTGCCAGATATAGAACTAGAAAACCCAGTTGAAGATGTGCAAAAGGTTTCATTAGAAAAAAACAGAAATGCAAAACTAAAAAAAACCTCGGGTGACTCTATTACAGCATTAGAGATCCAAGAAATTTATCTGGAGGCCATTGAACAAAATTTCTCAAATCAAAACAAAGAGTGGAGTTGGATCATTCAAGAATGGGGGAAAACTCTTAATGATTTCAAACACAGCCCAGAAAAGTTGTCTAATAGAATCGATTGGGCCATCAAAGAAAAACTTTTCTTGGAATTTATGGAATCTGAAAATTTTAGCTGGGACGATCCCATGTTACAAAGCCTGGATCTCGAGTATCATAATCTTGATCCCGATCGAGGTTTATATCGAGGACTAGAACAGGAAAATCATGTTTATTCCTTACTTACTGAAGAAGAAGTCAATTGTGCCATAGAGTTTCCTCCAGCAGGAACTCGTGCAAAAATTCGTGGAGATGCGGTCAATAAAGAAAGTGAAAAAATAAAAAGTATCCATTGGACAGGAATTGAATTTAAAAACGGTGATGTGGTCGACTTAACTGGCGTAATTAGCAAGGAAGACGTAGAAAAAACTCATTCGGCGAGCTATTAGTTTTTTCATATACGGAGATAAAACCAAGAATGGGATATAAGGAGAATTGAAATATGTTTGAAGAGCCTTATCGCTGGATGGAAGCAGTATCTACGCGTCATAACTATGTGCAGGAAAAACTGAAAATGGGGCAACCTGTTATATCCGTCCCCTATAATGAAGGACTATTGATTTTTGGTTTTGCCCCGCAACCTGGCAAGATCTATGAAGTTTATGACCGTATTGCCCTCGGGGGTCTAGGCCATCCTGCAGATGTGGAAAGATTACGAATGAATTTGCTAGATATGGCACACCTTGAAGGATTCAATCGATCTGCAAAAGATGTCACATCAGCCCGGTTACTACAATTTGGTATTGCCCCGGCACTAAAACAAAACTTTGAAGAAATTCAGCGCGCCCCGTATATTATTCGTATGCTTCTTGTAGAATTAAATGAGCAGGGTCGGCCTAATTTTTTTCGTATGAATTATGATGGGCATTGGGAAACTTTTAAAAATGGTACGGCTATAGCTGGCAACGAAAAGGTGATGGACTGGCTGCAACGGGAAATCCAAAAAAAACCCTTTGCCACTTATTCTCTTGATCAAGCTATGCAAGAAGGGATTAAACTTTGGAATGACAGCAGAAAAGTGAGCCCTAATAATGAAGACCAAGAAAACGATCTCCCGAAAACATTACAGGAAGCTTTTGACCTATGGTATCTCGAGGGAGCTGTTCTATCAGAAAAATCATTAAGCAAGGCTATTTACCGTCCACTGAGTAAAGATGAAATAAATAAATTGAAATCTTCTACCAGGTGATTATTCTTTATATAATAAAGGCACAATATACATAAGGAGCAAAACAATGGAGATGAACGATCCATTAAGAAAAGAAGAAAAAAAAGAGTCCAGTCCGGACCAGGAAAGGTCAGAGCCCTCCAGTCCTGATTCTTCACGACCCGGAAGAGACAACTTGCTAAAACGGATGAAAAAAGTTGACCCGAAGCAATCTGAAAAATATAAACAGAGAACCGGGCAATGAAATTCGAATCTGAACCCAGCACATCAGCAGGTGAGTTTTTTGAGCTAATCAAAAAATCGGGTTATAGCTGGCCTGCAAAAATTGAAGGGCTCGAGAAACCAAACGGCTTCACCGTGCCACAGGGAACAACTGTACTCGCCTTCCATTTTAAAGGCGGTATTATTGTTGCTGGTGATAGACGGGCAACCGCTGGTAACAGCATCATGTACGAGCTATGTGACAAAGTCATTCCTATTGATAACTTCACGTTGATGGCGATAGCCGGAGTTCCTGCAACCGCATTTGAAATGGCACGTGTGCTTTCTCACAACTTTGAATACTTTCGACGGTCACAACTACAACCTATGAGCGTCGAAGGTAAAATCCGTGCCCTATCTAAACTTTTAAAAGAAAATGTTGGGATGGCTGTTCAAGGCCTTGGTGTTGTGAGCCCGATCTTTGCGGCCTATGATAAATCCCAGGGAAAAGCTAGCATCCATTTCTACGATATGTTGGGCGCTGATTTTCGAATTCAAACCCATACTGCAACCGGATCTGGCTCACAAATTATCCGTGGCATTCTTGAACATGAAGATTTATGGGGACAAAAACCGCTGGCTGAAAGAACCCGTGAAGAAGCCATAACCTTGGCCATTCGACTGCTTCAAACGGCGGCCTTATTTGATTCAGCGACAGGTCAAGCCCGGCCAGAGGATGATATTTATCCTACCTTGGCTACTCTTACTGAAAAGGGATATCGTTTCCTAGAAGAAAACGAAGCTGCAAAAGTTTTTAAAACCTCCATGAAACGCGGATGAAATAATCTATGAAAAAAAGAATTTTTGGAATCGAGACGGAATATGGACTGTTAGTCACAGACAACAATGACGGTGACTTCCGTCTAGACCCAATGGAAATCGCCAATAAAATAAAGAACCATATTTTTTCTAAAAATCTTGGTGTCCTCGATTTACATTACCGCGCCAACGATGAACCTCCTGGTAATGGCGGGTTCCTGCGTAATGGCGGAAGGCTTTACCTGGATATGGGGCATTTGGAATACGCATCTCCCGAATGTTCTAATCTCGTAGACCTTATAACCTTTGACCGAGCAGGAGATACTCTTATTCAGGAAGCCGTAGAGGAGTTAGGTTGGGCTAGCAATGTTTCTATCATAAAAAATAATGTAGATCTGGAAACCAATGCAACATTTGGTTGTCACGAAAATTACCTTGTAGGAAGAAACTTTCCCTTTGATGAACGCAATAATCTAAAACTACTTTCCTCATTTTTAACAACTCGACAAATATACTGTGGTGCCGGACGCATTGGTTCCTGCGATCCGCATCCGTTTCGTGACTGGGATGGGGTCTCACCCCAGGAAATAACAGACGATCAAGTTGATTTCCAGATTTCGCAACGTGCCGATCATATTCCAAACGAATTTTATCGATGGGTACAATACAACCGAGCCATCGTTAACACTCGTGACGAGCCTTTATCTGACCCCAGTAAATATCGGCGAATACATTTACTTGTTGGCGACTCAACGATGAGTGAGTTTGCAACGGCTATGAAAATGGGAACTACCACATTAATGCTGGAGATAATGCAACTTGGGGTGGCTAAAAGAGAATGGATTCTTGCTGATTCTGTTCAGGCTATGCGCTCAATTTCCAGAGATCAGGAATTCAAGTGGAATGTGACGCTAGCTTCCGGCGCTCCCTCGAATGCTTTAGAACTGCAAAAGGATATTTTGGAAACCTGTAAAAAATACCTCTCAGGAAAAAATCAAGAAACAGACTGGATTTTGGATAACTGGGAGTCGGTTTTAACAGATTTACCAAAAGGTCCTGAAGCATTATTAGGCCGAGTCGACTGGGCCAGTAAATATTGGATGCTGAGTGAATTTAAAAACGAAGAAAATTTAGATTGGCACGATCCCTGGTTAAAAAGTCTCGATCTGGAATACCATAATTTGAATAAAGAGAACGGTTTATTTTGGGGATTGGAAGCAAGCGGTGATGGTTATCGCAAAACCACAGATCCCGCCGTGGATCATGCAAAGATAAATCCACCAAGAGGAACGCGTGCGCACGGCCGCGGTGAGTTGATAAAAATGCTGATCGACCAGCATTCACATATGGGTTACCTCATAGACTGGATCGGTTTTCGTCTAAGTAAAACAGATGATCCCTTCCTGATGCTCGATCCCTTCATCTCTTACAAAGAAGATATCCTTGAACATTTGAAACAATTTGAAACTGGAGATTTCTCCCCAAAGAAGCAGAGAGGAGTTGAGCCCTCCAAATACCAGAAAAAATCATCTTATGAGTAAAGACTGCTTGTTTTGTAAGATTAGCGCAGGTGCTATTCCTTCAGAAAAAATTTATGAATCCGATACCCTCTTTGCTATCAACGATATTAATCCACAGGCTCCTACTCATATTCTTATTATCCCACGAGCGCACCACTCTAGCCTTTTGGATATTGAAGAAGCCGACCATAAAATCATGGGCTCAGTGATTTCTGTCGCCAATAATTTGGCAAAGGAACGAGGACTCGACAAATCAGGCTATCGCCTTGTGATAAACTGTGGAGAAAGTGCAGGTCAATCTGTAATGCACATTCATTATCATATTTTAGGCGGACGCCCTTTAAAATGGCCGCCAGGTTAATATGGTAAACGTGGAACAACTCTACCAGAAACTAAAAAATATTCATGTTGGCAACCCCGTTTGCCAGTTTACGAGAGAAAACTGCCAACTTTTGCTACCCACCATCGAACGAATTGAAAACCTCAAGCAAGAAAAAAACGCTATCATACTTGCACATAATTATGTAGCACCACAAATTTTTTATAGCGTAGCCGACTTCACCGGCGATTCGTATGGTTTGTCAAAAAATGCCAAGGAATCGGATGCGGATATTATTGTCTTTGCTGCCGTAAGATTCATGGCAGAAACTGCAAAGATACTTAATCCAAAAAAAATAGTTCTCGACCCGAATCTAAATGGAGGTTGTTCGCTTGCTGATGGTATCACCGAAACCGATGTTGTTCAATTACGCGAACAGTTTCCGGATCATACCTTCGTCTGCTATATCAATACAACGGCCAAAGTAAAAGCTCAATGCGATGTTTGCGTCACCTCCTCCAATGTTTATAAAATCATCGAAAAAATACCAAACCAAAAAATTTATTTTCTCCCCGACAAACTGATGGGTGAAAACGTAATCCAAAATCTCAAAGAAAAAGGTATTAATAAAGATATTCAGTTATGGGAGGGGACCTGTTATGTACACGAGGAGTATCAACCAGAAAGTATCGATCACGTAAGAAAAAATTTTAAAGGCATCGAAGTCCTAGTTCACCCTGAGTGTAGTTCGGAGGTGGTCAACAAAGCCGACTATGTAGGTAGCACAAGCCAGATGCTCAATCATGTTCGGGAATCGGAACGTGATTCCTTCTTTTTACTCACAGAATGTGGGCTAACAGGTGTGCTACAATCCGAATTTCCAAAAAAAACTTTCGCTGGTGGGTGTACGATGTGCAAATATATGAAAGCCAATTCCCTCGAAGATATCTTGAATGTTCTTGAAAACCCCAGCCCACAAAGTACCATCGAAATCGATCCTGAAACGCAAAAAAGGGCACTCCAATGCGTTAATCGCATGTTTGAATACTCTGCCTACTAGCTTAATAAAGAATGAAGCAAAGATAGCTATTTTTACGTTAATATTTTCGTACTTTAAGTTAACGTAATATTAAATTGTCCGACCTTTTGGTTATTTATTTCCCTAAATGCAACAATACATTTTTGTTGTTCCTTTTTGGAATGTTCTTGTAACAATCGATCGTTCTCATTAAATCGTTCACCGTAAAAATACATTTGGGTTGTAAGAGGGGCATGTTGTTTAGACTGAATCGAAAAATGGATATGCGGTGGTCTAGTCCAAAACCAACTTACAGGATACGAACCTGGCTTAATGGTTTTAAATGCATATAAACCTTTGTCGTTTGTAACCGCTTTGCCCCAATATTGGAAATTTGGATCCAACCTGGCC
>Ga0209034_10001871_pt1 | contig 10076 bp, 4 predicted proteins | sample MarorgKNORR_S2LV_2_FD_188219 | JGI IMG/M metagenome (GOLD analysis project Ga0209034, IMG submission 188219) | Marine microbial communities from the Southern Atlantic Ocean, analyzing organic carbon cycling - 250m_A/KNORR_S2/LV (SPAdes) (version 2) | ecosystem: Environmental > Aquatic > Marine >...
AAATAAAGTGCGGGGGTCGCATAGTCTGGCCAATTGCGTCGGACTCAAAATCCGATCCTTAGTGGTACGTGGGTTCGAATCCCTCCCCCCGCACCATTTTCACAACTTAATTTGACACCTTTTGACTATTTTTCCTTCTATACAATGTTGTTTTACTATATCTTTGACATCTCTTTCGGAATCAGTTATTCTATACCAGATTCCTTCAGGATATACCACTACAGTAGGTCCTTGTTCGCAGAAATCAAGGCATCCGGCCTTATTTGCTCGAACTTTACCAGTTAATTTGTTATTGATAATTTCTTGTTTGAATTTTAGTCTTATATCACTACTACCCTTATCATGACAACATCCCCTAGGATGTTCCTTCTCTCGTTTATTTTCGCATATGAATATATGATGTTCAAAACCGGCTTTAGTTCTTCCCTTTGGATCCTTCATTCTAACCCCTTTTTCCACATTTCGTGAAATGTCAAGTCGTTAGTTAATTCAGGGTGAAAAGTCAAAGCCATATTTTTACCTTCTACACATCCCACGATTTCCTTTCCTTTCCATGCTATTGCTGTGGCTTTCTCTCCCACAGATGTGATTGCAGGAGCCCTTATGAAAACACCATTGAACCTATCCTTGTTTTCTAGAACAATACTAGCTTCAAAAGAATCTTTTTGCCGGCCATAATAATTTCGATTTATTCCAATGTCCATTTTTCCAAAGGTTTCATCATCACACTTACCTAATAGAATTGCCCCTGCGCACGTTCCCATTATAGGTAGATTCACTTCTTCAATAGATTTCCACAACCCTGAATTTTGAAGTAACTTTCTCAAAGTAGTCGACTCTCCACCTGGCATTATCAAACCGTGAATTCCGTTTAGATCTTTTGGTTCTCTTACTTCAATTACATCAGTTCCTAAATTACGCATACTTATTTTATGTTCAGACACTGCACCCTGAAGAGCCAACAACCCAATTTTCATTAAGGGGCTAATCTTAGGTCTTAAAAGAAGTTTCATCTAAAATCAAATGCCAAGCTTTATAATATATTCGCGTCATGGTAGGTACCCTTCAATGGGCATCGTCTCATTGATACAAGGACTCAACCAAGGTGTGTACATATGCAAAAAACTCATAATGTAAGCAAGAAAAATTGGGCTGCAAAGCTAATGGCTATTGTAGTCGTCGTGTCTATGGTCGCAAGCACTCTCGTGCTATTCGCTCCAGAGGCATCGGCAAGAACCGGAAGTGATTCTTACGGTTATACTTTTAAGGATAGTGCCGAATCAGATGGACCTACCTACAGTTGGATTGAAATCGTTCCCGCATTAGGCGGAGATGGTACGTTGCTTCTTAGCTCAAGTACTGACGCAGGTCAATCCGCAAAAGATATAGGATTCACCTTTGAATACTACGAGCAGGAATTTACTACTTGGGGTAATGGTGGAGACAATGGATATATCAATCTGGGTATGGCAGGCATTTCCTATTTGTGGACTCCTTACCACATCCCTTACGCATCACTGGGTAACGCGATTATACCAGGATGGTTTGATGGTGGTTTCTGTAGGGCAAGCAATCCTAATGCAGGTGTTTATTACGACACCATTGGAACTGCACCTAACAGACAATTAGTTGTCCAATATCAAGATCAAGGAGCATGGTATCCTTCAGTTTACCAGTGTCCAGGTTCAGCAGCAGCTAATGCTTTGACTTGGCAGGTTATTTTGAATGAAGGAAGCAATACAATTACTATGCAATACAAAGACACTCAGGGTGGTTACTCTAGTGATAATGAATACCTAACTTCTGGTATCCAGGGTAAACCTGGCGGCAGTGGTGACATAGTAGGTCTAGAATATGTCTACAGAAGATCACCAGCAGCTATCACAGATAACACAGCAGTAACTTTCACACCTCCTCCTCCTCTAAGAAATGATCTTAGGTTGAAGGCAGCTACAGTTCCTGACCCTATGTCATTAGCAGAGAACAATTATCTCGGAGCAACTGTTGGTAATTATGGTGTAAATTGTGACACTGCAGGTGAGTGTACTCCTGTAGCGGAAACGGGTATCGATGTTTCAGCTTCGATTTTCTCAGTTAAGGAAACTGTAAGCGAATACGCTTTCGATGACTCAGATTCTTTGGGCGGCAAGTCAGGTGGTTTTACAACTGCCTCGGTTCAGGGAGCAAATTCATGGACTACCGATGCCAATGATGGTAAAGGTAATCACAATTATGGTGATGAAGGAGGGCCAGATGATGGTTCATGGTCTTCAGGCCGTAAATCAACAACATTAGGTGGTATGTTCAATGATCAGCAAGGAATACACTATGATGGAACAAATATCTTAATTGCAGACAAAGGTTCAGATAGCATCAAGAAGCTAACAGTAAGTACTAATCAAGCAACTACAGTTATAGCTACGAATTATGCTAACCTAAATGATGTATTAGATGTTACAGAAGATGGAACTTACTATTACACTTTGGCTAGACCATCAGGTACATATTCGTACACTACAAAAATTTGTAAGTGGACAATATCTAATCCAGGTAGTACTCCAGTATCATGTAACACTAGTAGTGTAAGATATGGAACATCCATAACAGAATATGGCGGACAATTATTTGTTCTACAAACTTCATACAGTGCATCTTATCGTAAGGTAATAATTCTAGACACCTCTGATATGTCATTAGATGGCAACTTTGCATATTCAAGCGGAGTATCGGCATCTTACTATGCGCACGGAATTGATGCGGACGAGAGCACTGGAGACATATATCTGTCATACCGTGACTTCTATGGCCGTACAAGAGGTTATGATAGATCAAGTAGCGGAGATTATTCAGCTACGAGTTATACACAAACATACACATATGCTAGATATCATAATTCAGTAGAGGTTCAAGATGACTATGTTTATACAACAGGATACTACTATTCCTCCTATTATGGCGGAATGAAGAAGTACGCAACGGGTGCAACATCAGCATCTACGCTGTGGAGTTCATATACTGGAGCTAACGGCTACAAGGGTTCAATTGCGGTAACTAGTGATGGAGACATTTACGTCTCAAGTAATTATCAATACAATTACTACAGTTTCTCTAACTGGGATGACAAGATTTGGATACATGAAAAGAGTGCTTCTGGTACATACAGCGGCAGTCCAACAACAACCTTGGGACCAAATCCAGCCAGTATGAGTTATCTAAGCACTCCAGCAATTGATACTTCAGATGCAATAGGTATGACTATGGACTTCAAGATTTCATATCAGTTTTATTACAGATATGAAGGAGCATACTTAGAAGCTTCAACTGATGGCGGTAGTACTTGGGAATATGTAAATGGAGATGCTTTCGAGAGAGGTGGTTATTATGGTGGTAATATGTTTAATTACTATGCCAACCCAATGTCAACTACTAAAGATTCATGGACATATTATAACACAAATGATGCATACACTTACAATACCAATACTGCACCATGGAAATCTCAAACAGTTAATTTGGATTCCTATATTGGTCACAGTGATCTCAGATTACGTTGGTTAGTAGGTTTCAATCAGTATGACAATACATACTACTACGACTCTTACTTCAGAGTGGATGATGTAACAACTACTGTAAAAGAAGCTGATACAACATATGCTTCTGAAACTCAAACAATAGCATCCTTAGGCTTTAAGGAAACAGCTTCAGTTGATTTCTTTACAACTGCAGGAAATGAGTTCAAACCATCAGCAGAAGGTCTGAAGGTTGGCGACAAATTGGCTATAACTGTCAAAGTGGCTGACAATGGTGGCGATCAAGATATGTCCAATAATCAGATGGTTAGTTTCAGAGAAGTAAAATATGTTATTTTCGCAGATAACTTTGAAGATGGAACTATAGATAATTGGGAAACAGGCAAAATCAAATACGGCTCAGGAGATTCTTGGGACGTACGTGACCGTGATGCCAATGGTGGTTCATATTCAATGGATAGTGACTATAGAAGGACCAATGCAGTACCTGCAGATAACTACGTATCAACACCAAATTTGGATTTGACTCTTCCAGTCGAAGCTGAAATGCAAATGATGATGTCTTTCTATGCGTACTACACGTACGATGGATATCAAGTTCAAGTATCAGATGACGGCGGAGATTCGTGGGCTACGATAGAGCCTAAGGCAGATGATGCAAGACAGTATACAACAATTTACAACTATGCATACTATGCTAATCCACTACGTGGTCAGAAAGGTTATGCATACTATGGATCATCAACTGGATTCACTTATACACCAGATCCTCAGGGATGGCTCAAAGCTACGTTTGATTTGACTCCATACTGTGGAAACGATGATGTAAGACTCCGAATCGTAACAGGTTGGTCAACCTTGTCTACAGGTCCAGCATATTTCGAATCATTCTTCCGTTTCGATGATATAGCAGTTACAGGACTTGTGTACAATGATAACATAGGTCTAACTGGTTTTGAATTACCAGATCCACTGGGTGTTGATGCTACAGTTCCTGTAGAGGCTACTGTAATCAATGCAGGTATCAATGACCAAACCTCAGGTGCAGCAACTGTAAGATTGCAGTTAGGACCTATGGGATTGGAAACATACGACAGTTCAGATGATTTTGAAAGCTATGCTAATGAAGCAGCAGCGACAGCAGCAGGCTGGTCAACAAGTGATGACTGTGGTGATGGAAGTTGTCCTTACTGGGGCTACTATGGTGGAGATCCAGGTTTCATCCTAAACACCGATGAAGGTGATGGAGATGAGACTAATTCATGGGGTCCAGATGGTGGTGAATTCCAGATGTATTATGATGGTGGTAGCGCAGAAGTAGAAACTCCAGCCCTAGATTTCACAGACACTTCTAATGATTTGAAGATGTCTATGAAGCACAGGTACAATTTCGACTACTACGCTGGTTACACCTCGTATAACGGAGGACAAGTACAGATCTCAACTGATGGTGGTTCTACTTGGGCTACCTTCTTCCCAGAGGGTGGATACACTGGAACTATGTACAACTATGCAGGTTACGGTAACCCATTGTACAATCAACAAGGATTTGTTCACTGTGGAGATTGTAACGGCGTGTCCGGAGCAGCTTCCGATGATCAGGATAAGTACATTTCAACAGACTTCGATATGTCGCCTTATGTTGGCATGTCTGATGTTCGATTGAAATTCATTGTAGGAATGTATTCTTACCAATGGCCTGGCGACGGTGAGCACTGGCACATTGATTCATTGTCTTTCACAGGAACAGGTATGCAATCAGTTGCATATGAAGAAACTTGGGATATTTCAGGTAGCGGCGCCGGTGGCTCTTTCGTTAGCGGTGAAGCTGTAACTGTTGGAACAGATTATTACTTCCAAGTTCCAGGCGAGTACAAGATTGTGTTCGATGCATGGATAGGAGATAACCCATCCTCAGGAATTGATGAATTTAGTGGAGACAACAGCGTTGGACTTGCTAGAGAAACCATGTTTACAGTAGTAGGTACTACTGCAGACGAGACAGCTCTAAGCAAGAAGAATAATGAAAACAATGAGAGACATTATTCAAGCGGTTGGTATTCAACTAAAGATGGCGGACCTAAGGATAGTTTCCAATGGATACCATCAGCAACAAGTTCTAGCGAACGAAGTCATTCACCAGTATGGAATACCGGTGCAGATTCGTATGGAAGTCCTTATGATGGTGACGACACTAGTTTGACATCACCAGTATTCGATCTTTCAACAGCTACATCAGCTAAGTTAGTATTCAAGCATAAATATGCAATGCATGGATTTGAGTATCCTTATGCGAACTACTACTATGATAGTGGCCGAATTGAGGTTAGTACTGATGCAGGAGAAAATTGGGCAGGATTGAATCCATCAACCGGTCATGGATATGGTGGAGTAACATACAACTATGCTTACTATGGAAATCCATTAGCTAACCAGCAAGCATTCGTTATGTCTTCTGGTGGTTGGGTAGAGACACAGTGTAGATTAGATTCATACACTGGTGCAGGATTTGACCAAGTTCAAATTAGATTCCGATTGGGTGGAACTTTCTTCAATAATCCAACATCTTGGGAAATTGATGATGTAGGAGTTTACGGTCTTGGTTTCGACCTTGCCCAGACTTCTGAATCAAGTCCATATACTTTGGAAGTTGGAGAAGCATTCACAATGTCTACTTCTTTCAAGAACCAAGGAATGGGTGACCTAGGACCAAGTGGTCCAGTCAATGCAGCCTACGCGTACGCATACGTGAATGATATGAGCGGCAATGAACTTTGGTCTTCATCAGAATCTCTTGGAACTTTGGCTATGGCTTACTACGATTCCTTAGGTAACACACATGCAGGTGAATCATCTGCAGTCCACGAATTTGCATTCCCAGGAATGTCTACTGCAGGATTATACACAGCAGGTGTGAAGGTAGCAGATGCTAATGGTGATCTGTTAGCTGATTTGTTTATGGCTAACAACGATGCAAGTCACATGTTAATTGTTGGTAAGAGCGCAGATATGGGCACTCCACTATTAACTGGTGGAGCAAATTGGGCAGCCACAGATAATGAACCATCAGCAGTAGGTGATGGTGCTCTTGGTGTATCTTGGGATCAAACTGGCGTTGCAACTGACTCACTAGCTGTAAGTATTGCTGGACAAGCTACAGGATTTGATCCTGGCGCATCAAGTGTTCAGGTAGGTACGACAGTCACATGGACTAATGCAGATACCATAACCCACACAGTAACAGATAAAGAAGCACAATTCGATTCATTCGATATTGGACCTGGTGATAGTTGGTCATTAACTTTCACTGAAGTCGGTGCCTTCAACTATTACTGTAAGTATCATCCAATGATGGAAGGTTCAGTAACTGTTCTTTCCTCTCAGTCAGCTGACGAGCAAGCCAGAACAAATTACATCAATGTTTGGTCTGCAACAGCTTACTTGGTATTCTGGGCTAACCACGATATGTCACTAGATAGTGAAATCACAGTATATGCTCAGAAGAAAGGTTCATCTTTGGACGATGCAGATACTCTAGGACTATGGGGAGCAAATGGATTCGAGATAATGGATGGTTCCGACCATTCAGAAGTTGGTGATGCAGTAACTGGTAACTCAGATGGCTGGAACCCATACTACATATCCTTGGATTCAAAGAAACTCGGATACAACAGTCTTGATTACGACCCAGCAGATGACAACGCATATTCGTTTGTCTTCCGTGCAAGGGGAGTTGAGGGATCAGCTCACATAGGTGGTGTTGAAGTCATTAGAACTCTTGATACTGGATTCTTCTTAACGAAGGATGATGTCGGTCAATTAACGTATGATATATTCCCAAGCTTAGCAGTCGAAATGGATTACTTTGCTAAGAATATTGGTACAGTTGACAACACATTCCGTATGACTCCTGAATTGGAAGCTCAAGGTACAGCCTACGAGGGTGCAGCCTTTGATATTTCACTCAATGTCATGATGAATGGTAATGCTTTCGAAGATATTACGACATCACAGAATGAAGACGGCACTTGGACACACGAATTCGACATGAGTCCAGACGATGAAGCAATGATTACAGTTCGCTTCGGTGCACCAGATTATGACCAAGAAGCAGGGGAACCAGCAGGTAACCGTAAATTCGATGTTATAGTCAATGGATATGATGTAGGAAGCGATGAATCTCTCAGAGAACCAGTTGCGGCAACTTTGTTCATTAAACCATCACAGTTCGTGCTTGGTGAGATGACCTTTAACCGTCAAGGTGTAATCGAGGGAGATACTTTAGATATCACAGTTAAGGCATGGAATGAAGGTAACTACGCATCTGATGTGTTAGTGGTCTTCTACGTCATGGACTCTACTGGTGATGCATACTCTACTCCTGATGGAGTAAAGCGTATGTCTAGAGTTGCTTCGACAACCATACCACTAATGGCACCTCAGCCTGTATTGGAGAACAATGGCGTCTGGCAAACTTGGTATTTTGCAACAGGAACATGGGAAGAATCATACATACCTGGAACAACAGTTCAAGACTTTGAGACTGTTCAAATGTATGCAATGATCAACCCAGATGCAGAAGAACAAGATGTCCAAGCTGGAGTTAAGACTCAAGATGAGTACCTTAACCAGAAAGATGATAATGATGCAACTGGCAATATTGCAGTAGTTAAGGACAAGGCATCTACTCCATCTTTCGCAGTAGGACTCATTGGTCTTTCAGTAGCAGCCTTAGTAGCATCTATTGGCGCTTCTCTTCGCAGAGAAGAAGAATAGACGAAATAAGTCAATGAAGGAGGGAGAAGGCTTCGTGCCTTCTCCTATCCGATCATGGAAAGCCCCAGCGTCAGCTTTAATTCTATAAGCGACCAGTCTACAATATGTCTGAACCAGTGTCCTCCTTGGGGACTTTGATTCTAATTCTGATTGGAATCTTGGTAACCTATTACTGTATCCGTAATGGATTCATGGTTTCGCAGTCAATAGTGTTCGTCAACTTTAGCGTGTTCGCTACATGGTGGATAATGTTTCTGCTTAAACCCAGTATGGCAGTTCAGGCCTTTGTTTCGCTAGGATTTCAGCCAATGTATCTTGAATCTCCAGGATTTGAGTTATTGACGCTGATAAGTGCTATGTTCATGCATGGAGGTCCTATGCATTTACTAATGAATATGGTGATTCTGATACTATTAGGAGTTCCTTTTGAGGATCGTATAGGTTCTCGTTCATTCCTAAGGATTTATTTCATCAGTGGAATCATAGGTTCTTTGTTGATTGGATTAATTTCTGTATGGAATCAAGCAGATGACCTAGAAACCATCCATATTGGTGCTTCAGGGGCTGTTTTTGGCATAATGGGTGGATTTGTACTGTTATACCCTAGATTAGAGATTCCAATGCTATTAGGTCCTATATTCATGCACAGAGTTCCAGTATTCCTTTCTACAATTGTTTTTGTTGGGATGGAAACTCTCTACGTTGGAATGGGAACAGATGATGGGATTGGACATGGGACACATATGGCCTCTTTTATTGCAGGTGTTTTCCTAGCACCATATTATTCATCTAAAGATGAAGAATTAGAACCTCAGGCTGCTATTGATTTAGAAATACTGACCAATGTTTTTGAGAAAACAAAACTAGGTAATCATGAATTGCAGATGATTAAAGAATCCGATGAACCTGAATTATTAGATGCATGGGTCGAAAAATTTTGGGAAATACAAAAGTGTCCCGACTGTAAACAATTTTTAACTCCTGAAGCAGAGTGCTTAAGCTGTGGTAAGAATTTTCTAAACTAAGGATTTACGTAAAGTGAATCATAGAAGAAATACATGAATATAGTTGCTACAAAGCAAGTAATAACCATCACAGGCAGCCCAACTCTAATCCATTCTTTGGTAGTAATTTTATGACCGCCTCTTTCACTTATTGAAACAGTCATTACATTAGCGCTTGATCCAATAGGCGTTGCATTTCCACCAAAACCACAACCCATTGCTAAGGCCCAGTACAATGGTACTACATTTACTGCAGCTATTCCAGTCTCCGGATCAATACTCATTTCTCCCAAATTATGAATAATAGGAAGCATTGCTGCACAGAAAGGGATATTGTCAACTATAGCTGATGACACTGCAGCAACCCATATCATAACTATAGCCAATACAACAGGGTCACTTGTAATCGATCCATCTGGACCAAACCTAGCAAAAATCCATTCGGCAACAGCATCTAGATGCCCCATATGTTCAAGCGCTCCCACCATTGTGAATAAACCTGCGAAGAATAGCAATGCAGTCCATTCAACTTTTTCAACAACATGATGAACATCTGGTAAACTTAACATCATAGCAATTCCAGCTCCACCTAGTGCAATTGCTGAGATTTCTATATGTATACCACGAGGATTAAGCACTAGTTCATGTAGAGAAAATAATATGATTGTGCCGGCTAAGGTCATTAAAGTCTTATTCATCATACCATTATCTTTTATGACTGCCCATTCGTCTTCATTCAGAACTTCTTCCACGTTTTCAGGCTTTG
>Ga0209034_10001873_pt1 | contig 10070 bp, 7 predicted proteins | sample MarorgKNORR_S2LV_2_FD_188219 | JGI IMG/M metagenome (GOLD analysis project Ga0209034, IMG submission 188219) | Marine microbial communities from the Southern Atlantic Ocean, analyzing organic carbon cycling - 250m_A/KNORR_S2/LV (SPAdes) (version 2) | ecosystem: Environmental > Aquatic > Marine >...
AAAATAAGTATTGAGAATATGATGAGAATAAATTTCATAGGTTTCCTAATTGGTTAGTTTAGGAGAACCTTACATATACCACGATTTGGGGGATTTTACAAGGAAGTGGGTAAGTTGTGGAGGGTGTCTGACTGTGAAGAATTAATGGAGTCCTCTGGTTGAGTATCTAACACGGCTGTTAGGTTTGGACAATTTTTGGATGTGGTTTGTCAGAATCCCGGACCGGACAAGTATACATCTACGCTTGGCCAAGGAGTTCCAGTCAAATCTCGGATCATTCCGCTGATCTGCTTCCATCCCTCTTGCCCTCCGCCAAGAAACAGGTTGGTGACCTTAATATAACCACTAGAGCGATAAACTAGTGTATCCCCAAACAGGACGGCGAAAGCAAAGCCATGTTCAGATAGCCATGCATGGATGCAATTGAGCATCATTCGCACATAGCCTTTTCCTCTGTAATTTGGATGCACGCACACCTCTGCAATCCCACCAATATGATACATACTGCACTCGGTTTCAACCTGCTTCTCGTGTACACCAATGTGCGCAATAATCGCATTGTTCTCGTTACGTATAACCCACCGATGAGGATAGGGCTCCCGAAAAAACCGTCGATATTTGAAGACCACATCTTGTGGTTTGGTGAAACAAGTTTTGAGTAAACCTCGAAGTTCATGGTCCAAGGTGTCAGTTACATTGTCATCAGGAAGATATTCGATCTTTGGATTCATTCTTTTTAGCACAACTGCAGCTATCGGGGGCGTGAGTTTTTAGCGTCCGTCTTCATGGTTTGGAATTATTGAGCAACAGAAGTTAAAATTCTGGCTTTGAGCCTTAGTCCATCTGGATCAGAGTCATCGTCATCCGGGATCCACGGGTTGAGGCATGCTAAATTCTTTACACACGGGTCGGTAAGAGTTAAGAGGAAGCTCGAGATGTCGATAACCTGCGGGTCTGTTAGTTTTATGTTCCGAATGGCGGGCAGTCCAGCCTCGCGATTTTCTTCAAGTTTGGATAAAGCTCTCTCAGTATTAAAGGGGAGAAATTGTGTCTGGACTGCTGGGTCGAGTTGAGTGACATCGTACTCATCCAACGCCATAGACGGATTCAGATGATGTTTGATGATCCCTTCTAGTGTGGTGTATGCCCCATCATGGCCGTAAGGTCCGGTCACTTCAACGTTGAGAAGGGTTGGTGTGCGGAACGCATAAAGATCATTAGGGTTTCCGCTCTCTCGAAAGCGACCGAAGTCATCGTGGAACCGTCCATCTTCTTTGCCAGGTCCAACCTGTGGAAGGGCTAATACATGGAACTTCTCATCAGTGAAGAAATCACCGCTATGGCAGGCGGCGCAGCCTGCACCTCCGTCAACGACCGACTTGAAGAATAGAAGCGCACCCCGCTTTGAGGACGAATTGATTGCATCTTCGTTCCCCCGAACATAGGCTTGCCAGGGTGAATTTAAGAAAACCTGTGATCGCTGATAGGCACTAAGAGCTTTTGCGATATTTGTCTCATTAATCAATTTTCTTGGGTTACTGGATTTTCCAAATACTGTTTGAAACTCTGCCTGCCACATATTTCGTTGCAGTTCACCTCGACCTTCTCCATAATCTCCTAACCGGGCACTGATATGACGCCGAGCAAATCTGCCGGGTCTGTGTGCCTCGAATTCGAAACCACGCATTTCATCAAGCATTGTTAGTGGGAATCTACTTTGAGCTCCCACTAAATCAGCACCCACGTTTGGATCAGCCTGGCCGAAAAGTGAATCTGGAGTACGAATACTATTCTGTAATGTAGATTGACTTTGATCGTGAAAATTATAAAGGTCAGGCAGCGTGCTCAGTTTTTCAAAACGCCCATCGTGAGTAAGGACATGTTTAAAAAATGCCACATTAAATGTAGTTGGAGCATTGCGCGAAACAGTTGGACCTTCCGGATGTGTTCTTGCGGAACCCAGCAAATCCTGATCGTGAGCACCTACACCGATTGAGACCGAAAGAGCATCTCCTCCTCCTAAAAGGGGATGGTGACAACTCGCACAGGCTGAATCCATATCACCACCCAAGGCTTTACTGAAAAACAGTTTTTTGCCTAATTGAGCCAATGGCTCTTCAATGGATGGAAGATCATGGACATTTCCCGGATCACCAGTCAACCCATGTTGGGCGATTATTTTTCGTAATTGTTGGTTAAACTTTTCTTTGTAAACTATATTTAATACCTTCCAGCACTTCCTCTGACTATTTGGTTCATCACAATTAATTTTTGGTTGATAGGTCTGATTTGTTTTTCTTTCTGTTTCTTCCTTATTTTGATCAGCAACCGAGTCCTTTTGCGGTATCCTTAAATTTCTGAAAAATCCAGATTGACGTCTGATTTTTACCAACGTCTTTGGAGATAAATCCTTCACTATTGAAACGATATTATCAGGCCAGTGAATTTCAAGAGAATAAAGTGAAGTGCCAGCAGGAAACCCGAAATGTAACCGTGGTGGATCACCTGAAAGATAACCGCTGGCAGCACGAACATCACGAGTGAAATTTCCTGAACTGGTTTTTAGATGGACAACTGCTCCAATTGCTAGAGTGTTTCTAGTTTTGACTATATGAGGTTGAAAAGAAGAGGTCGAGTCGTTATGCCATTGCAAATCGACTTGCAAGCTTTCTCCACCGCAAAGACGGTTCTCTAGGAGTTGAGCAGGGCCTCGTAAATTGTTAATTACTATGTCAAGATCACCATCACCGTCCATGTCACCCATGCTCATGCCACGTCCTCCGAAAGTTGATCCAACTTTCCATTCAGGCACCGGCTTGAAATAGCCATTACCAATGTTGCGAAAGACTTGGTTAGCTTCTATCAGTTCGTGATTGTCTAAATGAGCAAATATGGTTGACTCAGCCATTCCATTTACGACATACAAATCTAGAAGACCGTCCTGATCTAAATCACCGAACTTGGCTGACCAGCTCCAGCCTGTGGCGTCAAGTCCTCTGGGCCGAGCAGCATCTTGATAGCCAACTACTCCAGTATTAACGAGGAGAACATTGGCCATTATCTGAGGATCTCCTGAATTTCTCTCATGATCCATGTCGGCCATCAAGGGCTCGTAGGCTGCCACAGTGTTAATCGTTTCATCGTAGGGCATCATGTCAGTAGAGTATAATTCCGAAATTTGGTCATTATCTACGTCACCAATATCCAGGCTCATGGTACTGTAACTTGTGGTATCAAAAGAAGTTGGTATCCAACCTTTGACTTGAAGACTCCATGGGAACTCTAATATTTTGTCTTTATTATTAATATTTACTGAAGAGGCGTTCGATGCCAAACGCAACCAAGCGTAATCAGGTACAGCAAAATCGTTTCCAACAACGATATCTTTTAAATTGTCCCGATTTATATCAAAAAAAGCGACAGCCATAGCCTGTGCCTTTTCTGCCAGACGATTGGGGACAAACTTACCTTCCTGGTTGGTGTATATAAAAACACCTGCCCCATTACCAATCAGGAAATCGTTGCCCTGATTCTCCAATAGACTGGCATCGTATGATCCGGTAACTAAGTCCAGATCTCCGTCAAGGTCAAGATCCGCCCAGTTCATGGCATAGGCTGGCCAGGCAATTCCCGGCAAAACCTGATGAACAAAACCAGTTTCAGTCACTCTTTTAATGCCGCTGAGACTTTGCTCTGAAATAGTTTGGGGTGTGTTTCTTAAGTAGTTAAATGCACCGTTACGGCGGGTCATGACGATATCAAGTCTTCCGTCGGCGTCCACATCTACCAGGTTGACTGCTCTTGTATTACCAAAGGGCATGTGTTCACTTAAAAAATTTGGAAATAAACCTTCATCCAAGTTTTGAGCAGCCTGGTTCCAAAGTATAGTGTTAGTACCTGAGTCATTACCTAGAACTACATCAAGGTCGCTGTCGCCATCAAGATCCCCCAAGGCAACACCTGCACCATTAGCTTCAAACTGGTCCACAGTGTCTCCTTCTACAGATGTGTAGTGATCCAGGTTGTGTGTGATGAATTCCTCAGAACAGGATAACTTTGGTTTGGACAGTTTTTCCGACAATACACTAATCCTCCCAGTTCCGGGAAGGTCAGTAGATTGCAGATTTAGCCGACCATCAGATTCGTTTGGTCTTGCTAACAAGAAACAAATTACCAAAACTAATCCACTAATGCTAATTCCTCTGATCAACATTTTATTCCTATTCTTCCGGTTTAACTTAATTGCAGTCACCCATAAAGTGATAACCGAAGCTTAATGTGGTCAATTGGATCTAAATGTTGTAGATGTCTTTCAAGTTATCAAATCTAAAAATCCACTGTAATCAGCTATAATTTTGAAACTTTAACCATTTTTCCTGAATATTGTTAGCCTAATCCATCAAACAGATCATTCAATCGATTAGCTGGGAATCCTCCACGAGCACCCCCAAGCACAAAGGATTCGAACTTAAAAAAGTTGGGGCGCCCATCGAGCAATTCGTTAATGTGCTCTTCCGTTCCAAACTGAGACCGATGTGCATAAACACCTAAACGTTTGTGATCAGCATAACCAGAAATATCAATTTTGGCACAGATTGAGTCATCAGATACTCCGAATATTTTAGGGTCAAGATCGGAGTTTGAAGAACCTTCAAATCTCCTTTTCATTTCTTCCACCTGAGTGATAGTTCTAACAGGATAATACAGCCTTTGTGGTGCTGGCTGCATCACGCTTCCCGCTGACCAGAAGGCCGCAAGAGCAGCACGATGAATTGTGATGTGATCGATATGGCCATACATACCATGAGGATCAAAGGTAATGATGATTTCCGGATTAATAGAACCAATGCGATCCAGTATTTTTTCCTCAATTTTAAAAATATCTGCGTTCATGAAGGCTTGAGGATTCTTCAAACCAACTTCAATTGGGAAGCCTGAATCTTGATAATCCAAGAAAATTGGAGGGGAGATACCTAGAGCTTTGCAAGTAGCCGCAAGTTCATCAACACGCAATTTACCCCGTTTCGGACCTTTTGGGTAACTATTGGGATCTATGTCTGGGTGGACTATTTCACCCTCTTCTCCACGTGTGGCACAGATTAGGCTGACCTGATGGCCTTCATCAGCATATCTGGCAAGAGTTCCTCCGCATGAGAAAACCTCGTCATCGGGATGTGCAAAAATAGCAAGTAATTTCATATTCAATCAATATTTTTTGTGCATTAATCTGCTTTGACAATCTTTGTTTATTTTTAATTTGGTTGAGACACTTTGATCGCAAAGCTCCATTGCCCATTCAAATGTAGCATCTGAATTCATTCAAGTGTTAAACAATATTACCGGATCAGAAATAATTTATCGACCCCCCATTCCAGAAATAGTAACACCACGAATAATCCACTTTTGTGCAAAAAGATAGATAACTACTATCGGTAATAACGCAATGACTGCTGCTGACATAAGAAGTTCCCATTGAACACTGTACTGACCCTGAAAAAAACTCAGTCCAACTGGAATCGTACGCATCTCTGCCCTGTTGGTCACCACCAACGGCCACAGAAACTCATTCCAATTCCCCAAAAAGGTGAAAATCCCCAGTGCTGCAGTCACGGGACCTGCATTTGGCATAATCACATTCCACCAGATGCGCCATGAAGATGCCCCATCTATTCGTGCAGCATCATCGAGTTCCGGGGGGATACCCCTGAAGGCTTGTCGGTAGAGAAATGTAGCGACTGCCGAAAAAGCAGGTGGCAGAATGAGGGCTGCATAGGTATCATGCCAGCCAAATTCACGAACGATCAGGAAGTTGGGAATGAGCAGAACCGGAAATGGTATCATCAAGGTTGCAAGATAAGTGATAAATAAAATCTCTCGCCCGCGAAACTTAAGTCTCGAAAAAGCATAAGCAGCTAAAGAAGATGTAAGAAGAACAATACATGTCACAGACAGAGCTACCAGGATACTGTTGAAATAGTAGCGGCCAAATGGTACAGCATTAAATGCATCAAAATAATTCTCCCAACGGATCTTGCTGGGGATCCAGATAGGTGGATAAGTAAAAATTTCATTTGGGAATTTTAAGGATGTACTTAACATCCAAAGAAAAGGCGTCAGCATGATGAAGCTAACAATCATCAGAAAAAGATGTAAAAGTCCTCTTTGGAGCTTTATGTCCATCCTGACTGCCTTAGGACTTTTTTGAGTTTCAAGTGTCTTAAGATTCATAGTGAACCCATCGTCGCTGTAACCAAAATTGTACTAGTGTCATGAACAGGATTACCACAAAAAGCAGCCATGCAATAGCAGCTGCCTTTCCCATCAGGCCATATTCAAAGGCATTCTGATAAATATATTGCACTATGGATAAAGAAGATTGTGCCGGACCACCTCTAGTAAGAACATAGGGTTCAGCAAACAATTGAAACGCACCAATCATTTGTATGATTAGCAGGAAAAAAGTGGTTGGACTTACCATAGGGAGGGTGATATGAAAAAAACGTTGCCAATTCCCAGCTCCATCAACACGTGCAGCATCGTATAATGAGTCAGGTACCGACTGGAGGCCAGCCAAGTAAATCATCATCGAAAAACCAACGTTTTTCCAAACAGTCAGCATGGCAACCGCTACTTTTGAAAGCTCTTGACTGTTCAACCAATCAGGCGGTGCAACTGGCCAGCCAGTCGCATCGGCAATCTGCCAGATCCAGCCACTGGCAATCCCAAAATCTCGGTTTAAAAAAAACTGGAACACAATCGCCACTGCCACAATATTTGTTATAACCGGCATAAAGATTACAAGCCGGTAGCAAAGAATTCCACGAAGAGACTGATTCAAGGCTACCGCCAGAATCAGCCCTAACAGAAGTTGTCCCGGAACAATTAAGATTACGTAAATTAGCGTATTGCCGGCTACTTTCAAAAAAATACGATCAGCTGTCAGCAACTCGTAATAGTTCCCAAAACCTGCAAAACTTGCAGGTCGGATTAAATCCCATTCAGTAAAACTCAGAGCTAACGAAATTAGTATTGGAATTATTACGAAGGTAGAAAACCCAAACAAACTTGGGAGCAAGAAAAGATATCCCTCGCTCTGCTGTTGGGGATTCCAATGTTTCCATTGGGAATCAATGCGCTGGGGTTTTGCCATCGGGGAAATAAGTGAAGATAGTGTTCATTCATTGACAGATAAGAACCCTTCTCCGGCAAGCTTGAAAAACAACTAAGACTTTCATAGACTACAAAAATTAAATTAACAGTGAGATGTCATATCTGCAAATCTGCCAGCAATTTAAGTTCTGAAAATCAATCATGTTAATTTAACCCAAGTGTTTAGATTGACCTAATCAAATATAATTGAATGTTTCTTCCTGTTGGTTGTTTTTCATTGGTCAGTAACTTTGTTGAATCATCCCATAAATCAGTGTAGCATTCAGTAATTTAAGTTGCTTTGTTTCACAAATTTTTCTTTAAGAAAACAATCTTTAATGTGGGTTCCCCGTTAAAGACGAACCCACATAAATGTGATTCAACTAGAAGCCCAGCCCCTTGCTCTGAAGAAAAGCATCGACGTCATTACAGAGTTGCTTGAGTACAGGCTCCACCGGATCTGCTCCAGACCAGATTCGACTAAGATTTGGATTAATTATTTTCCCGTTAAGAGTGCCCCAGTTGGGGAAGTATCCAGTGCGTCCTATTTTGGTGTTATTTCCTTCAAGAATGAACGCAACACGGTTTGCCGGAGGTGCATTGATTCCAAGGAAAGCGTCTGACACTGCAGTTGAGCGGAGAGCAGGTAAAATCTCACCCGAAGCTGTGTATATCGCCTGCCCACCATTAGTACTTTGCAACCATGAGAGAAATGTCCATGCGGTCTCTTTATCGTCACTGTGCTTGCTCATCGTCCAGGCAGCGCCACCGGCCGCCCCAGCACGCTGACCGTCTGCAGGGATTGGTACTGTGGCTACATCGTAGTTCATATTTGCTGCATTGAATGTCGAGATTCGACTGGCATTCTGAATGATCATAGCAGCCTGTCCACTCTGAAACACACCGGCATCACCGCCAGATTGACTCAATGCAGAAGGTCGAATTGCCAACTTGGCATCCATCAACCCCGAAAAGAACTTAATGGCTTCAACTGCGGCCGGTTTGGTCAAAGTACAAGCTGTTGGATTAACCATATCATCGAGGATGCTGCCTCTATTCTGTCCGACAAATAACTGATACTTACCACCTTCTGCTCCCAGAGCATAGCGCTGTACCCGTCCACTGGTTGTGATTTTTGAAAGCTTCTTGGTAGCAGCTTTCAGGTCATCCCATGTCCAAAAATTGGTTGGGTAGGCAACACCTGCTTCATCAAAGATGTCCTTGTTGTAATAAAGAACCTCAAGTCCGATGTCACGTGGTAAACCATAAATCGTTCCCTTTAATATCCCGAATTGTAAAAGCGAGGGCCAGTAATCCGACGTGTCATAACCAGAAGCTTTAATGAACGGGTCCAATGGCTCAAGCACACCCTGTCCCGCATAAGTCACAACTGGTGAGAGAAAAAGTACATCTGGTATGCCTTCCTTGTCACCTGCCGCCCAGAGTGTCTTGAGCTTGGTAAAATAATCTCCCCATGGTTGTCCCCAGATGATAACTTCTATATCGGGATGAGACACCATGAAGGCATCCGCCACCCTTTGATGGGTTTTAATTTCTGCAGGGCTGCCCCACATACCCCAAGTCACTGTTTTTTTGGCTTGAGCAATGCCGACACAAACAAGTAGTCCGCAGGCAACTCCTATAAGCGTTTTCATCAGACTACCTGCAATTTTCATTTGTGTCTTCTTACCACTTCCAGCGACAGCGGCAGTTGTGTTAAATTCGTGCCGATTCGATATATTATTTTGAACTTCTATATTTTCTTCACTCATAGCACTCTCCGTCTTAGGTGTTGGAGGAAAATCTTTTTGCAAAGCATTTATCCTCAAAATTCCTGCGTAATTATTGACGCCGGGTTGTTGGGAAAATCACAACTTGATCATAGAAAATCATGTCATGAATGACCTATTAGTAACTTAAATCAAATTTTTTAACAAGAAAAAATCTATATTGATAAAAGTTTTGTTTAGTCCTTACAATGTTCTGTAAACGGTAGGTGAACCCAAGATATAACATCAATCTGTTTGTTTTACAAGAATGTGTGGATTTTACTTGGAGGGTGTCTGACTGTGAAGAATTAAGTTGGGGTTACTTGGAGGTTGTCTGACTCTGTGAAGAATTAGTGGGGGTTACTTACAGGAGGATGATGGGGTTTGTTTCAGTTTGAATTTTTACTGAAACTTTCCATTTGTCCACTTACCTAGGATTTCTCCATTTTTGTTGTATTTGGTCCCAATCCAAGGCATCCCACCCTTCCATTCCCCCACATATTTCTCCCCATTGGAATAAGTGTGTGTCCCTTGACCATTTGGTTTCCTATTTTCAATTTCACCTACATATTTCCCATCCTTTTTCCTATCACCTTTCTTATACCAACCCAGTTTCCTATCCCTATTAATAAAAAACAAAACCCCCTTTCTTTTCTTTAACTGTTTAAAATGTTTTTCACATTCTACCTTGACCATCTCGAACATTTTATTACCAGTCAATTCCCTTTCCTCCATAGTTTGGAGAACACATTGACCTACACTTTCATATTTGGATGACTGACCAATCTCAGGAGAAGAAAGAAGAAGGATTGAGATGAGGATGATAAGTAGGTGTTTCACAGGTTCTCTAATTGGTTAGTTTAGGAGAACCATACGTATAACAAAACTTGGGAGATTTTACAAGAATGGGGGAAGATTGTTGAGGTGTATTGTACAAGAGATGCGGTTATTCCTCCTGTCAGCAGAATTGCACGGCTGTCCATAGTAGTGTCCATAGTAAATGTTGGGGTTAATGCTTCATAACTCTTGTGTTTGCAAGACTTCAAGGGGATGGTCATAGTGTCCATATTAAAAGCGTATACTTAATTTATTATTATCAAATTATAAAAATGCTCAGTTAAATAGAAAGTACTGTGGACACTATGGTCATTT
>Ga0209034_10001874_pt1 | contig 10066 bp, 8 predicted proteins | sample MarorgKNORR_S2LV_2_FD_188219 | JGI IMG/M metagenome (GOLD analysis project Ga0209034, IMG submission 188219) | Marine microbial communities from the Southern Atlantic Ocean, analyzing organic carbon cycling - 250m_A/KNORR_S2/LV (SPAdes) (version 2) | ecosystem: Environmental > Aquatic > Marine >...
ATTTATGGAGCGTCCGCACCGTACTTGGTGCGGGCGCTTCCTCTTTTTAGGAATAAAATTTGGGAAGATTCATAACTAGAAGACTGATTTCATTGGTTGTTGTGGTCTTAGGGATCACATTGGTGGTTTTTATGTTGTCCAGAGCAACTGGTGACCCCCGTTATCTTTATATGTCTTCCTATAGCCGTATTACCAGTGAAGAATGGGAGGCTCAAGGCAGAGCCATGGGGTTAGATAAACCTCTCATTGTTCAATACCTGGTCTGGGTAAAAAATGCAGCCCAAGGTGACTTTGGTGACTCTGTTCACTTTAGACGTAATTCTCTAGATTTAATATTGAAATTTCTTCCCGCAACCTTGCAGTTATCAGGTATTTCTTTTTTATGTGCATTACTTATAGGAGTTCCCTTAGGGGTATTGTCTGCTGTTAAAAGGACCACTGGATGGGATTATTTAGGCCGAAGTTTTGCCCTATTGGGTCAAGCCGCCCCTCCCTTTTGGATAGCCCTTGTATTCATCTGGATTTTCAGTGTGTACCTTGGATGGCTTCCAACATCTAGAAAGGGCGATTGGACCCATTATGTTATGCCGGTAATAACCTTAGGGTGGCTTCCGGCTGCGGGCCTGTTACGCTTAACACGTTCCTCTATGTTGGAGGTGCTTGACAGTGAATACGTCAAATTAGCAAGAGCTAAAGGAGTCTCAACCACGACCATAATATGGAAACACGCCTTTAGAAATTCATTAATTGCTCCTTTGACTTATGCCGCAGTATTATTGGCAAATTTTTTGACGGGAACTGTCGTTGTAGAAACCGTCTTCGCTTGGCCCGGTCTCGGGAGGCTTTCGGTGATGGCGGCCCTGAATACGGACTTTCCCATGATTACAGGGTTGGCCCTCGTCTTCTCTGTCATATTTCTACTTTGTAGTCTAGTGGCAGATATTCTTTATGCTTTATTAGATCCGAGAATTAGACTAGGTTAGGAAATATAAACCAGTGGTAACTTTATCAAGCAAGCGCAGCCTATGGGGACAAATGAGGTCCCTGCCGATTCTACCGGTCGTGACTATTGTATTTCTTCTGCTCGTTGGCATATTCGCACCTGTTATTTCCCCTTACCCTCCCTTGGATGGAGACCTGGATTTGAGAAACGTAGAACCTACCTGGTTGAGTGAAAATAATGAATCACCATACCTTCTAGGTGGTGATCACATTGGACGAGACGTCCTTACGAGGATCATTTATGGTACGAGGATTTCTTTGATCGTCGCTGGTACCGTTTTGTTTTTTGGTACCTTTATTGGCACGTTGTTAGGCTTGTTGTCGGGTTACCTGGGAGGAGTTGTGGATGAAATCATAATGCGATTGGTTGATTTCATGTACGCAATCCCCTTTATCTTGGTTGTGTTAGTGGCAGCAGTCCTTTGGTCTCCGAGCCTTATGTTAGTAATAATCTTGCTTTCAATTTTCACGTGGCCGCCATTTGCCAGGCAGGTTAGGGCAGAAACATTATCCTTAAAACAGATGGACTATGTTTCTCTTGCCAAAATCTGTGGCACCTCCCCACTCCGAATTTGCTTAAGACATATATTGCCGGGACTTTTTAATACAGTTCTTGTTATGGCCTCCCTGCAAGTAGGTTCTCTAGTAGTGACCGAATCGGTATTAAGCTTTTTAGGCGTAGGTATACCAGCACCAGCGCCATCCTGGGGTAGTATGGTTGCAGAGGGTCGCAATTACATGTCTACCGCCTGGTGGATTTGCCTTTTCCCAGGACTGGCCATACTTCTTATTGTGTTTTCGATGAACTTTTTAGGCGATTGGCTTCGAGATAAATTAGATCCTAGATTAAGGCAACTATAAAAGTCGATAGACTCTAATTTACGATGATGAGGATTAGGTGACTAAAACCCTTCCCTTGACCGTATTCAACGGGTCATTGTAACCAGACCCCGTATGCTCCCCCGGTGGTACCAGAGAATCAATCTGATCCAATAAATCGATATCCAAGTCCCAATTTAAAGCGGCCAAATTATCTTCATACTGTTGAAGAGTTCTCGGCCCTATGACAGCTGAAGTTATCAATTTATTTCTTATAACCCAATTCAAGGCTATTTGTGAGACAGTTCTACCTATATCAGACGACATTTGCAATATCTTATTAGCTACCACAAAACTGTCTTCTCGCATTTCAGATTCAAGTATTCGTTGATCTCCCCTTGCGGCTCGGGAGTCTTCTGGAATAGGTTTATTAGGTAAATACTTGCCTGTCATGACTCCACGAGCCAATGGGCTGTAGGCCATAACCCCAATCCCGTATGACTGGCAAAATGGCAATAACTCCACTTCAATGTCACGATTTACGATGTTGTACATGTCTTGTACGCATACCACCTTCGCCATGTTTTTTAATTCAGACATCCACATGGCTGAACAGACCTGCCAGGCAGGATGATTGGACATTCCCACATATCTGACTTTACCTTGTGTGACTAGATCACTTAAGGCTCCAATCGATTCCTCCAGGGGTGTGGATGGGTCTGGTCGGTGAAGCATGTACAGGTCAATACGATCGGTTTGCAATCTTTTGAGGCTATTCTCTATCTCCTGGAAGATGTGGTAGCGACTTAGTCCTCCACTGTTCGGTCCAGGCCCCATTGAAGCATTCACTTTTGTGGTCAAAACAACTTCATTGCGTCGCCCTTGCAGGGCTTTTCCTAGGATTGTTTCCGTTAGTCCGTTGTTGTACCCGTTTGCGGTGTCAATGAAGTTGATGCCATCATCGATCGCCTTATGTACCAGCGATATAGATTTGGATTCATCAACTGTGCTTCCAAAGATCATTGTCCCTAGGCAGAGGCGAGAGACCGTTAGCCCAGCCTTACCTAAATTAGAAAATTCCATTAATTAAGCACTTCGAATATCTGTATTCTATGTCGGTTGCTTTCTACAACATACAGTCTTCCATCCTGGGTCAGGGATAAAGACATCGGAGACCAGAAGTATTCCTCTATGTGAGAGGAGACCTCATGTCGGTCATTGGGATTAGCATATTTGATGTCTTTCTTATGAAGGTCTGATTTTTGTCTGGCTTCTCCTTCCTCGACGTTTATGTTTAAGAAATTGGCAGCCCATGGTGAAAGATCCGACTCTCCCATATTTGATTGCAAAAAATTCCCATCCGAGTCCAGGACTTGAATTCTTTCATTACCCCAGTCACACACGAACATTTTTCCAGTGTCGTCAGCGACGACGTCGGCAGGTCGTAAAAATTTCCCTTCTGTACTTCCCGTCTCACCAAAGGTTCTTAGCAACACTCCGTCGGTACTGTATTTACAGATCCTATCATTACCCCAATCTGCTACATAAATATTGCCTGCGGAATCAAGACTGATACGCCATGGTAAGTTTAGTTCTTCCGAAGATCCAAAGGATCTCACATATTCTCCATCTTCGGTAAAGACTTGAATCCTGTGGTTGTAGGTATCCGAGACGAATAGTTCGCCTTCCGAACTGAAAGCAATACCGGATGGGGAATCCATGTCGCCAGGGTTTGAGCCAAGTTGGCCCCACTCTTTTAAGAACACACCATCTGAGGAGAAGATCATAATTTTATGAAGGTGTTCATCAGTGATATATATTTTTTGGTCAGGACCCTCGCAAATGGCAGAAGGCCACATGAATTGACCCAAACCAGAACCAAATTGGCCGAAGTCTCCATGAAATTCATCTCCAGAGTCACAAATAGTAACCCTCATGCCTCGACCACTACCTCTTGCTTCCAAGGAGCGATTAAGTACATATATTTTTCCATTTGATGCTACGACCGCATCATTGGGATAATAAAAACCTTTTCCCTCCATGACTGACATGCCGAGTGTTCTCTCGTAAAGTAGAGGTTTTTGCGTTTCCTTTATAACCATAGTTTTCCCCCCGAAAATTTAATTAACATCGTTGATACTCTGGAGAGGCCGCTATCACCCTCAACAAATCCTCGACTGTCTCACGCTCAACAGTACTGCTTTTCTCTACAGTCTCCTGCAACATCGACATAATGGACTCTTTAACGTCGAGGCTTCCCATTTGTTTAAGGCATAATTCGGGAATATTCTCCCCGCTCTTAGCTTCAAATAAGATTTGATCTACCATTGAGAGCACTCCCGGCATTTCTAAATTACCCAGCTGCTCAGCCGCAAAATTAACTCGCTCTACAAGGGCTCCGGTTTCGATCCATTCTTCACCTTCATGCCAACCTTCTACGCTAGGTGGATTCGTTAAATGTTGGCCCATGAAAGTCATCTTCATCGTGTGATCAATAATGTCTCGTCTGGGACGGTCCAGTTGTCCTGACAGTCGAAGTACACCGGCAACAAGTTCTGCCGGACTTTTCATTCTTTTATACCAATTCGTTTCATCCTTGAAAAAATCGGAATTAAATAGGACTCGTAACATTTCCTTTATGGAATGGTTACTTTCAAAGTAAGCCTTTTTAAGAATTTCTATCGCGCCTGTGTCTATTGGGGCCGTATCATTCCACGAAGGGATAGGAACTTCGTCTCTAACAAAGAAGTTGTACATATGCCGCGCTATGTACCCTGCTGTTGCATCTTCCTGACATATGATTTTCACAATATCAGAACCGTCGAAGGCCCCAGTTTTTCCTAAGAAAGTTTTTTCTCCATAATCATGGTCTTCTTCTTTGAATTCAAAGTGCCAAGCTATTCTGCCATACGGCATATCAGAATCACGATCTGATCTCAAAACCATGTACTCCGTGTTTCCAATTGTCCAACCAGTAAAAGCTCTGGCGGCTTCTTTTATGTCGTCTTCTGAGTAATTACCAACACCCATCGAAAATAACTCCAAGAGCTCTCGACCATAATTCTCATTAATAGCGCCGTTGTGATTTTCTTGATTATCCAGCCATACAATCATTGCGGGATCTTTCGAAAGTTCTACAAGCAATTCGTCCAAGCCGTCCATCCCATGCCTTCTAAACATGGCAATTTGGTTAGATAAAACTTTCCCATGGATTACCTTCGGATAGCCTGTAGCGAAGATGCCATGCCAAAACAGGGTCATTTTCTCGACTAATGGGGCTTTAGTTGTGACCATCTGATATAGCCAATATTCACTTGGACCAAACGCGCTCATCATTCCTGACTGTTCATGATGAAACCTTCTAATCAAATGTTCTCCCATCCAGGATTTATCGGGTGGGTCTAAAAGGGTGTCGACTACCTGTTCATACGGTACAGCTGAGAGCTCATCAAGCTCTGAAGAGGTCGCTCCAAACCCCGCTCTCCTCATGAGATGGGCGACTAGCCTTCTATCTTCACTTTTTCCCATATAAAACCTCCATTAGAAAGTCTAATTATTCAAAAGAATCAATTATTTCATCTGCGATCTTCTCTGCCATCATAATTACAGTAGCATTAGTATTGGCTCGGACAACATCCGGCATTATGGAAGCATCCGCGACACGCAGATTCTCCACGCCATGAACCAAACCCGTTTCACTTACAACTGCAAAATTATCTTCCTTGGGCCCCATTTTACAAGTACCTGAAGAATGATGCTGTGTTCCAACTATCGAATATAGCCATTTATCCAAACTTTCATCGGATTCAACATCTAATTCAGTAGGATTAATTCTTGTTTTGATAATTTCATTAAAATGATCATCCTCTGTAATGCCGATGCATATTCTCACCGCTTCCCTCATCCTCCGCAGATCTTCTGGGTGATCTAAATAGTTGTAAAACAAATTAGGGTGTTCTGTTGGATCCGAAGATTTCAAAGTAATTTCCCCACTGCTTATCGCTTTTTGTAGAGCAACGCTAAAACCTAGATAATTTTTATCAGGGTCTAAAGGGATAGTATCAGGCCTATGTTCACTGGTCATAAAAAGAGGACTCATCTGCATATCATTTCTGACTTCTGAGCCAGGAATCGTGAACCTCATACCAACTTGTTGAGCTTTTGGATCCTTCCCTACCTGGTCCATATAGGATTCAAAAAGGAGAAATGCCGAAGGGTGATCCCTGAGATTTTTACCTACACCTGGGAGATCTTGAACAATAGATATTCCGAATTCATCAAGGTGGTTTTTGGGACCAATTCCAGACAACATCAATAGTTGAGGAGAGTTAATGGCACCTCCGCATAAAATGACCTCTCTAGCATTTAGATCAAATATTTCCCCCTGACTTTCTGCTTCGACTCCCACCGCTTGATCGTCTTCGAAAATAATCTTCCGGACAAGGACATCTCCTCGAATAGTCAGATTCATCCTATGTCTAGACAAAGTCAGGTATGTCAAAGCAGCGCTCATTCTCACGCCATCCACATTGTTAAGAGGTTTCATCCCTACTCCAGTGGATTCCGGGTGGTTTTGATCTTCCGTGAATTCATATCCTTGGGCCATACATGCATCTATGAATGCCTTGGAAGATGGCATAAGCTGATTACTAGAATACCGGCGAACAGGAATAGGTCCTTCATTTCCATGGAAATCATCTGACCCAAATGTTAAATCGTTCTCGGACTTGCGGAAATATTTGAGGACATCTAAATAGGACCACCCACGGTTTCCTAATCCTGCCCATTCATCATAATCTTCGGGGATGCCCCTAAAGAAGACCTGTCCATTCACTGAACTTGATCCACCGATAATTTTCCCTCTCGGAACGCCAAATTTAGCTCTTTCAGGGACGGCTGTTGCCTCATATCCCCAAACTGGTGCCTCTGGGCCATAGGAAGCAGGCCATGGGATATTTCCAAATTTGACCACATCCGGGGTATCTTCAAAGCTTTTATAATCTGGTCCAGCTTCCAAAAGTAGAATAGACTTGGTCGGGTCTTCGGACAATCTGGTTGCTATTACGGAGCCGGCAGAACCTCCGCCAACTATTATGAAATCATATTTCATTTCTCATTATTCCTTCCTGCAAAATTTTCAAGAGGCCTTTATTTAAAATGGGTTCAAACCCGATTTTTAGAATGATATCCCCCACACAATCATTATTTTTAACGGACCGGTTCCGGTATTTTTTATTGCGTGGTCAACATTGGGCGGGACCATAACAGCATCATTTTGAGTGACATCTATTGTTTCCCCATCTATATGCATTACTCCGCTACCTTCCAAAAAATAGTAAATTTCCTCTAAAGGGCGTTCTTCCCCATGTCTGTGCTCGCCTTCGCTTACTCCAACATCGAGCTCCCATACTTCAAGCTGGATCGGTAAATTACTGGCTGAGCCAAAAAGGTTTCGACGTTTAATGAACCCTGAGCCTTCATGTATTTGTTGGGATCTCCACTCATCAAGCTTCTCACTCTGCTTAAAGTACATAAGTCCTCCAAGATTAAGTTGCTGAGACCGCGGATTGATATACCTCTTCCAGAATTTCTAAGACACTTGATTCTGCTTCAAATTTGACTCCACATGGAATCTACTAAGGCAATCCGCACGGGTGACTGTGCCCTATTACATCACAATCCTCCCTGATTTTGAACACCCTCATTTCTCCATCAAAGGGCAATCCCGTCATGATAGTCACGTCATCTGCATGCCAATTTAACCAGGTCCAGAATTCGAAATTCAAAATTTTCATGCCTGATGCAGCCATAATATATTTCACATTACCTTGATCTGAAATTTCTTCTAGGTCTTTTAGTGTTGTTATCCAGGTATCTTGATACTCTGAGTATATGGGGATGATGGGTAACCTAGGTATTTCTGGCAACGTGTCTGCACTGTGATAAGCAATTTTTGCCGCGGTATTGTAAGAATCAGTTGCCACCAAATATTGAGTATTACCGTTACTTTCATAAATATATTTAATCGCTTTTGTTAAATACTCGGGTTCACTTCTTACAATTGCTGTTATGACATTCCCACGCAGTCGACCTCGCTCTATCTCAGGGTTAACAGGTTCAGCGTTTCTGTTTGGAAAACTGACTGGCATTTGGTCAAATCCAATTCTCCCTAAAGTGTCATCTCTTGGATTCAACAAACTGTAAAATGTGACCGATAGATTGGCTAGTAAAATGATCGTAAAGATTCCCCACAGAAATTTATTCAGAGCCATTTCCCCTGTAGAAAAATTAATTGAATCAAACCCTGGTTTGAAAAATAAAACCAATGGCATGGATAGAGCGCCAATGAGACAAATGAAAGTCAGATACTTATAAGCCGATGACAAATCGGACAAATGAGAGAAAGCATTCGACATATAAATTAGCCCCACTATGACGATCACAAATAGAAGAGCTCTCTGCCAAGCTGCGTAAGACTGACGATGTTTTATGATTCCTACCATACCAACCGCTGAAATGGCACAAATAGCGGGAACGGTGGAAGCCCAATAACTGGACAGTCTGACACTGGCGCCCCCAAAACCCACCATAGAAACCAGTAACCATATCAAACATATAACGCCCATATAAATGGCCGAATTTGATTTCCCTTTCCGCCTTGCAAGACATTTCTTAATGTCGAATAAAATGAAGCATGAACCTAAAATACCTAAAGGTAGAAAGGTGATCCCTAAGAAGACCTGCATAGGGCCAGTTAGAAACCAAAACCAGCTGGGGTCATGAGATGATCCGTACTGAAGGTTTCCAAATCTATCAAAGAGATTCCAGCCAAATATCATGTCCCAAACATTCTCTGAATGCATGACAGTTCCATAAGAAGACTCAAGTAACCATGCCAAGAGTGGCCAAGCGAATGCTGTCATGGTGAAAACAGCCAATGCAAGGACTGTTGTTTGAAGAAATTTACTCCAAGGTTCCCAACGCATATAAATATAAAAAATGGCCAAACCAGGCAAAGGAATTAATCCTTGCCAAAGCTTGGACATAAAAGCGATACCAATCAGGATGGCAGTGATGTAGACATATCTAACCTTTCTCCGATCAGCAGCTATTAACAGCATCAAAATAGATAGTAAAATCAGTGTGTTTGTTAATGGTTCTAAGAAAACACCTCTAGAAAAATTAACGTCTAACGGAGCGATAGCGAGAAATAGTGCTCCTAAAAAAGCAGTCATGACGCCATAAGTTCGCCGAAGAATCAAATACAGTAAAAATACACATGAAATACCACATAGAGCTGGGCCCAATCTGAGACCCAAATTAGAAGGGCCGAAAACCTCCAAGAAAAAGCCTTGCACCCAGAAAAAAACAGGCGGCTTATCAGTGATAATGGACCCATCGATAAAAATACCGGGGAAAAGCCAGTTTTGAAAAGATGTCGTAGTGTTTAAAGAAGTTGCCGAGTAAATCCCTAATCCGGAGTGCCCACGATCTAATTCGTAAAGCCGCAGGAAGGTCGCTAAAAAGATCACCAACAACAAACCCAATACTTCAGTTGGTTGGATGTAGCTTCTTCTTATAGACAACATGGATGTTAACGTACCTTTTTCATTTTGGTAACACAACTCCACACTAAAACCCGATCAAGCAATCTTTTTGAGATTTATGTAATATCTCGTCTTATGAATGTTCCAATACCAAGGACACAATAGGAAATCCCTCAAGGACAAGTTTTGCGTAGGACGAAAACATCCCTTCCCTTGGAAGGCTTAAAAGTTATTGAAATTGCGCAGGGGATCGCTGGCCCTCATTGTGGGCGTTTACTCGCCGCCTTTGGAGCGGAAGTTATTAAGATTGAACCTCCGAGGGGAGATTGGTCAAGGATAGTTGGTCCCTTCCTGCAAGATGATGAAAATATCGAATCCAGTGCGACTTACCAATACAACAACTCAGGAAAGAAAAGTGTTGTACTTGACATAGCCACTTCGAAAGGAATGACAGCATTTAAAGAATTAGTTTCTACCTCAGATATATTACTTGAAGATTGGGATCTATCCGATAGAGAATTACTGCAAATCTCAAATAACAGTTTTACAGATTCTAATTCGTCCTTAATAGAGATTAGCTTGACGCCCTTCGGACTCTCCGGGCCCTATTCTAAATTCACTTCTACACCAATAATTCAATTAGCTTTGGGTGGGTACCTTTATCTCACGGGTCTACCGGAAAAGGAACCGCTTATGTT
>Ga0209034_10001876_pt1 | contig 10062 bp, 6 predicted proteins | sample MarorgKNORR_S2LV_2_FD_188219 | JGI IMG/M metagenome (GOLD analysis project Ga0209034, IMG submission 188219) | Marine microbial communities from the Southern Atlantic Ocean, analyzing organic carbon cycling - 250m_A/KNORR_S2/LV (SPAdes) (version 2) | ecosystem: Environmental > Aquatic > Marine >...
GTATCTTCGTCGACGATAAAGTCGTCGTCGCTGAATTCAGTGTCGTCTACTGTATGTGTCACAAGGGTTCGCCTAGGGTTCTGTTTTGCTGAACCGTACGTCCGTTGTAGTTCAGCAATCTCTTGACGAACAATGGCCAATCGTTTGTCCTCGCTACGTAGTAAGCCGTCAATTTGTCGAGCGCGTTTTCGTTTTGCTGTCAATTCTTCCCGGATCACAAGGATTTCGAGCCGCGCCAAACGGTATATTTTGAGCTCAAGAATTGCGTCGGTTTGTTCTTCGTCGAGGTCGAAAGCCTTGATGATTTTCTTGGCCGCGTCAGATTTTCCGTCTGATTGTCTGATGAGTTTGATGATCCTATCGAGCGCGTCGAACACTTGAGCGAACCCGTCGAGAATATGAATTCGTTTTTTGAGCGTGGATAATTCGTGTTCGAGGCGTTGGGTGACGACTTGCAGTCTGAAGTTAAGGAAGTGCCAGAGTACCTGATGCAGATCGAGACGTTCAGGACGTCCGACGTCTGGCTGCTCAGTTGGAACTAAACATGTCAAGTTGACTGGAAAGGTTGACTGCAATGGGGTGTGTTTAAACAGGTATGCCATCACCATTTGTTCGTTGGCGTCTACCTTGAGTTCGAGAGCGATCCGTACGTCGTCAGTGGAAACATCTTTGACATCAAAAAGCGGTGGTAACTTTCGCTCGAGAATAATTTCGGCTATCCGTTCAACCAGCTGTGATTTGTTGATTCCATACGGAACACTGGTGATATGGATGGTTTTCCATGACTTTGTGATGGGGCCTTTTTCCCATGTCGCACGGATGCGAAGAGTACCTGACCCTGTTTTGTAAATTTGTTTCAATTCATCATCGGTGTTAACTAGTTGTCCACCGGTCGGAAAATCCGGTCCTTTGACGTAACGCGCGAGTCTGACGCTACTGAGCTCGGGGTTGTCGAGCAGCTTAATAAGGGCGGTAGAAACTTCCCCTAAATTATGGGGTGGAATATTCGTCGCCATGCCGACGGCGATTCCGGTGGCGCCATTGACCAGTAAGTTGGGAATACGTGAGGGAAGCACGACCGGTTCAAATTTTGATCCGTCATACGTTGGTCTGAAGGGAACGGTATTTTTCCCTATTTCTTGCAATAGTTCGGAACTGATAGCCGCGAGGCGGCATTCGGTGTACCGCATTGCAGCCGCACTATCTCCATCAAGAGACCCAAAGTTTCCCGAACCATCGACAAGTGGTGTGCGAAGCGTAAATGGTTGGGCCATGCGTACCAGGGTGTCGTAGATCGCTGCATCTCCATGTGGGTGGTAGCTTCCCATGACGTCACCAACTACCTTGGCGCACTTGCGATGTTTCGTATCGGCGAGCAATCGTTGTTGCCACATGGTGTACAAAATTCGCCGTTGCACTGGTTTGAGTCCATCTCGTACGTCAGGAAGCGCGCGAGAGGTGATGACTGATAATGCGTAATTGAGATAACGATCTTGGGCTGCTCGATGTAACTGCACGACACTGTCGTTGTCACGCGGTCGAGTGGTCACATCGATTATCTCTCCTAAGCCATCACCGCTGTCGATCGTGTCAAGCAGCGGTGCTGACCGGGTTTTTCGTGTGCGTTTACCGCCGCCGGTACGTTTTGCTGTTGTCCGCTTAGTCGTTCGCTTTGCCATCTCGTTACTTCCCCTCTTGTGACTGTTTTCGCAGAAGACAACGCCTGGGTAGGCGTCGTGACAATGGCGGAATTACGCCAATTTACCATGGGTCGTTTGGTGGTAGCCCGAGTACTGTCAAAACTTCTGCGAGCACCATCGCGGTTGCCCCCCAGACCCGTTCGTTGCAGACCTCAAAGAAAGGGACTGCGTAGGTTTTATTTGCACGCCATCGCACACCCACGTGAAGGTTTTGTGGGTTAGCTAGTTCCCCTATTGGAACTTGGAGCACCCGATCAACTTCATTTTTTGCAGGCTGTAAATCAGGGCGCGATTTACAAATACCAATAATTGGATGGAGCGCGAAGTTGCTTGCGGGCACGTACAAAGTTGTCAGGGGACCCATGACTCGAATCGTTTTCTGAGAGATTCCAACTTCCTCGAAAGCCTCACGCAGTGCAGCATCGGTGATCGTTTCTGAGTTTTCAAGGACACCGCCTGGGAAGGACACTTGTCCAGCGTGTGTTGTTAAGTGATTGGAGCGCACAGTAAGAAGGATATGAGGGGTTCTCTGTAATGGGTAGAGAAGAACCAATACGGCTGCAGACCGCGCTGCGGTTGGAGTTTGCCCCGGCTGCCATCCATGACGGGGTCGTGGGGCTAATAGCTGATGAGCTGTATCGCTTGGCAGATGCTTTGGGTTCATCTGCCGTAGTTTTGTCTCGATCTGATACAGTGTCCCGAACTCTGCCGCCACGGTAGGAATCATCTTACTGCGGCCCACCGTTAAGCTTCCGCTTTTCTCATGAGCGAACAGGGCCAACCACAGAAAACGTTTGATCGAGACATCGTCGAAGGGCCGCTTCCACGAGCGGTCTGGACACTTGCATGGCCGACGATGCTTCAGAACGTTCTTGGTGGTATCCAGGGCATTGTCGACCAGGCCATGGTTGGTAACTACGTGGGTCACATTGGCAATGCGGCAATTGGTGTGAGTTTGCAACTGTTTATTCTCGTCATTGTGTTTGTCGCTTCAGTATTTAGCGGGATGGGTGTGCTTGTCGCTCGGTTTGCCGGTGCTCGTGAGGCCGACAAGGTGAATCGGACGGTTTACCAGGCGTTTCTGACAGCTGTGTTTATGGCCGTGGGGATTCTGGCCCCCGCTGGATATTTTCTTGCACCGACCTTGCTGGAACTCATCAACGCTTCCCCCGAAGTGCAGGTTGAAGCGTTGCCCTACATTCGTGTGATGTTTGTCTTCAGTATTGGAATGCTGATTTTTTTCATGATGAGCGGTGCGCTCCGTTCGGCTGGAGATGCGCGTACCCCACTTCGACTTGGGGTTGCGATGACCGCATTGAATATCATTCTTAACCTTATTTTGATCCCTGGCTTTGGTCCGATCCCTGCGTTTGGCACGCTTGGGGCAGCGATAGGGACAGCGGTTGCCAGTGGATTGACAGCCATTGCATTCCTCTGGCTACTGTTTTCCGGGCGACTGGTCGTCAAATTTTCTCGGGCAATGTCGTTTGCACCGGACTGGAAGATTATTCGAGAACTCTTTCGATTCGGATTGCCGACCGGATTTCAAGGCATTGTGATGAATTTGGCTGGTGTATTGATGCTGAGATTTATTGGTTCGCTTCAATACAGTAGTGAGGCCCAGGCGGCCTACGCGGTGGGATATACGGAGTTATTTGCCCTCATTACATGGACCTCGGTTGGGTTAATGGGTGCAACGGCGGCGATTGCAGGTCAGAATCTTGGTGCGGGGTATCCGGAAAGAAGTAAACGGTCTGCTCTGGTTGCCTCGATGATCGGCGTGGCTGTGGCCAGTTTTGTGGGCTTGCTGTTCCTCGTGTTTCCTCGCCTGTTGCTGTCCATCTTTGGTATGGATGATGGAATTCAGTTCGAATTGGGGCGTCAATTACTGGCCTATCTAGCTGTCTCTGGTATTTTTGTTACTGTAGCGCTCATCTACACTGGTGGCTTGCAGGGAACCGGTGATACGAGGAGTCCGCTTTATATTTCCATTGTGTCTCAGGTAGTTATCCCTATTGGTCTCTGCACTTATGTTGATGTGACACGTGGGTTGGAGCCCTCGGATATCTGGTTAGCTATTGTGCTTGGACACATTGCTCGCGCAGTACTAAGCGTTTTTCGATTTCAGCAGGGTAAATGGCGCGATATCGCTGTTAATATCGAATCGACGACTCAGTAGATCTAGTTATGGCATCGTCTTTTCGTGACAAACATCTCTCTACGCGTGCTGCACAAGCACTCGGTTGGGTAGACAAGATAACCGGGGCTGTCGTACCGCCGATTCATCCATCGGTGCCATACGAGCGTGATTCGGCTGGTCGCTATCCGGCTGGCCGGACGTACACTCGAGACCACAACCCAACTTATGACCAGGCGGAGGCTCTCCTGGCTGATCTTGAGCAGGGTAGTGCGGCAATGTTGTTTGCTTCTGGGATGTCGGCAGCGACGACGGTGTTTGAAACGCTTGAGGTCGGAGACCATGTCGTTGCTCCTCAAGAGATGTATTGGACGATACGACAGTGGCTCCAGGGAATGGTGGCGCGCGGACGACTGGTCGTGGATTTCGTGGCTAATGGTGACCTGGATTTACTGCAACGTACGGTCCGGCCTGGTGTTACACGCATCGTTTGGATTGAGACCCCAGCTAACCCCAGTGGCGCGATCACAGATATTGCTGAAACAGTGGCTATCGCAAGAAAAGCAGGAGCCCGCATCGTGGTTGATAGTACGGTCTCTACACCGGTACTTTGTCGACCGTTGGAACATGGTGCCGACCTTGTGATGCACTCAGCGACCAAGCAGCTTAATGGTCACTCTGATGTTCTTGCAGGTGCATTGGTAACAAAACATCAGGATGAGTTCTGGGAACACTGTCGGTATGAGCGCGCCTGCCGAGGTGCAGTTCTTGGGCCGTTTGAGAGTTGGCTTCTCCTTCGTGGTATGCGCACGCTCGATTTGCGCGTGCGTCGTTCTTCGAAGTCGGCGCAGCGCATCGCTGAGATTCTCGATTCGCATGCGGCGGTGTCTGAAGTGCTTTATCCAGGTCTAACAAGGCATCCAGGTCATTCGATTGCGGCTCGTCAGATGCACGATGGGTTCGGGATGTTAGTGTCGTTTCGTCTTCATGGTGGTGCTGTGGAGGCGCGTCGTGTTGCTGGTGCGCTCCATCTATTCCGGAACGCCACGTCATTGGGAGGAGTGGAAAGCCTCGTCGAACATCGAGCACCTGTTGAGGGTTTGGGTACGACAGTGCCTGATGATTTATTACGGCTCTCAATTGGAATCGAACACCCTGATGATCTAATCGCGGACTTAAGACAGGCCTTGTCAGGACAAAGCGAGTAATAATTTCGGGTTGCCACTGATCGATCCTGCTATCTACGATTCGCCGCAGTGTTTCGAGATGAAGCTTCGCGCTTCATCGCGTAACCTGACAATTTCTTTCCAATCTGAACCATTCGCAAGTCGTGGTTGACCAAAGGTTACAGTGACTGTTCCTGGTCTTAGCAAGAAGGTTCGCGCAGGAAAAATATTGCGGGTCCCACGAATGGCAACTGGCACGATCACGCAGTTTGCCTCGACAGCCGCATGGAATGCGCCAAGACGAAAGGGCAAGAGTCGTGGCGCCACTTCAAACGTACCTTCAGGAAAAATAAAAAGTGATTCGCCTTTATGTAAGGGTTGGCGGATAGTACTCGCACCTTCAACGCGCTGCGTCTGGTTACTTTTGTCGATGGGGATATGCCCGCCTTTACGGATTGCCAGCCCGAGGATCGGATAGTCGGCCAGGCGGCCTTTTGCGGCAAATCTGACACCTATTGGTAAGACGCTCATCATAAGTGGTGGGTCAAGATAACTTGAGTGATTGGCCACAAAAACAACGGGCTGGTTTGTTGGTACGCGATCTCTCCCGATGATTCGAACACGGCATCCACCACATATCAGAATCAGTCGCGTCCAGAGTCCAATGAGTCGGTCGACGGTTCGACCATGTGGAACGATGACTAGTAGCAGGAGTGTCAAGACTCCAGTTGTCAGAATAATACTCATGACGTAGACGGTATAGAGCACCTGAGCCAGCCGTGTGGTCCATCGACGAAGCAACCCGCCAAAAGCTTTAGATACGAGTCTGAGCCATTGACCGACGATTCCTCCCGTTTGTTTTTCCAGGCTTCCAGATTGCAAAGCGTCACGCGTTGCTGATCGGCGAATTTTCCCACTTGATGTTTTAGGAATCGCTCCAGGTCGGGCGAGGACAACACGGTCCGGAGTCACACCAATCTGATCAGTCACGATGGCCGTAATACGGCGTTGAAGGTCTGCACGTGATTCGTGTTCGGTTAGCCGTGTTTCGGCCACAATGGCAAACTGTTCCGTTCCGCGTGCTTCGTTTACGAGGCCAAATGCAGCCACGCAGCCGGTTCGTACACCGGCGAGTGCACCGACGGTGGCCTCAACTTCGTGTGGGTAGAGATTACGGCCGCCTCGGATGATGACGTCCTTTGTTCGACCGGTTACAAATAAGTTGCCATCGGCGGTATAGCCTAGATCTCCAGAGTGGAGCCATCCATCTTCGTCGATTAGCTGTCGAGTGGCTTCTTCGTTTCGGAAGTAACTGCTTGTAGCTGACGGTCCGCGAAAAATAATATGTCCTTGTTGGCGGTCGGGTAGACGTTTTCCGGATTCATCGACGACAGCTATCTCATGCTGTGGCACCGAGTGTCCGCAGGAAACAAATCGAAGAGCGGTTTTATCATGATGTTTAGTCGGTATAGCCGTTCCGGTTTCTTGAAATAAGTCTCGCTGTACAGCGTCTACGTGAGGCGGAGTACCTATTGTCGGAACGGTTAAAGCCACGGAGTTTTCAGCTAGGCCATAGACTGGAACAATCGCACTGTCTGTCAGTCCGTATGGCGCGAATCGTTCCGTAAAAGCCGTAAGAGTGTTGGGAGAGACAGTTTCTGAACCATTGAGAAGAGCTCGAGCAGAACTTAGGTCTATGCCGGCAAGGTCTTCATCGGGAATGCGCGTTGTGCAGAGGTCGTATGCAAAGTTTGGTGCAGCCGACACGGTTCCGTGGTAGCGACTGATCGCCTCAAGCCATCGAATCGGTCGTGCGAGAAAGGTGAGTGGAGACATCAATAGCAGAGGAGCGCCAACATAAAACGTTGTGAGCCATGCACCGATTAATCCCATGTCGTGATACAAGGGCAGCCAACTGACACCAACGTCACCAGAGTTCATTTTGAGTGCGTGAGCGATGGCACGAATATTTGCGAGCAGATTTTCGTGAGTTAGATAAACGCCTTTCGGGTTGCCAGTGCTGCCTGATGTGTATTGGATAAGGGCGCCATCTGATTGCGCAATGGAGACGGGTGTCGAGGCTGTTGCTACGACGGAATCCACTGTCACGACGCTATCGAGTGATGACACTTGGTGGAGTAGGATTCCCGCGACGCGTTCGACGGTGTTAAACGTGATCAATAGACGAGCACCAGCGTTTTGCAGAATACGGATTTGTCTGGTTACATATTCTTCAATACGGTCAGCGCGAAACGGTGGGTATAGTGGTACAGGGACACAACCTGCAATCAGTATGCCCATGAGTGTGGGGAAGAAGTCACGTTCAGTGCGCAGCATAATCGCAACGGTATCTCCTCGTTTTAATCCCCGCACTTGCAGACCGCCGGCAATCTGGCACGCTGTGGTCCAGAGCCAACCATAGGTGAGTGGATCATCCTGACCTTTTTCTGCCTCAGCCAAAAAAATATGCGTACGGTCTGGTGTGTGATGAGCATGCCAGGAGAGCACGTCAACGAGGGTCAGTGCCGTGTCGGGTGATGCGACGGTGCCGTCTTCCGCCTGGTGGCGATGAGTGCTCTTCGTTTCAAACGTGTCATCCCTATTAAGAATGGCGGTAACTAAGTCAGCTGGGGATTCGGCGGTGGTCATCGCCGTGTCACCCAGTCGAATCTTAAAAACGCGTTCAAGCCGAATCAGTAACTCAACGCGCTCAAGACTGCTAATACCCAGGTCTCGCTCAAGCGAGTCACGGAGTGAAACTGGTGAGGATTGGGCGCCACGGAGTTCTCGGACCAACTCCGTGACGACCTCAACAACACGTTGCTCAAGACCCGGACGATCGGGTGCAGGCGGGGTAGTGGGCATCCCCCACATTTTCGCTCAGTTGTTAGTTGGTTGGAGGGTCAACTCGTCGAATTGTATTTATCAGCACGGTCTCACGCGGGACGTCGTCCATTCTTCCCACACGAGTTGTGCTTACCCCCGAGATGTCATCAACCACATCCATCCCGTCAACAACTTCACCAAATACGGCATATCCGTAGCCTGCCGGCGTCGTATTTCTGTGGTTGAACTGCATGTTTTGACCAACATTGATGAAAAATTGCGCGCGGGCAGAGTTTGGTGTCCCAAGCCGTGCCATGGCAATTGACCCACGCCGATTTTGTAAATTGTTGGTAGCCTCATTCACAATCGGTGCTCGGAGTCCTTCGGTTTTTGGCTCGTGGTCCGGTGTCATTCCACCGCCCTGAATGATCAAGTTCCGCATAACACGGTGGAAAATGGTTCCATCATAATAACCAGCCTGAACGTACGTTAAAAAATTCACTACGGAGATAATTGCCCGTGGACGAAATAACTCGACCGTAATATCACCCATCGTCGTTTCGATCACGACATGTGGATTGGGCGGAGGAGCATCCTGCGCATACGCAGGTCCTGAACCGGTAGTGAGAAGAATTATTAGCGAGAAAACGGTTAAATAAGCGGCGGATCGCATCAGGGTCTCCTACTGCCGGGTAACAGAGTTGATAGTGACGTCTTCTACTGGAACATCACCGTGGCCTTCCCGTTGAGTGGTCGCTACGCCGGCGATTTTGTCTACAACTTCCATGCCCTCAATAACACTGCCAAAAACGGCATAGCCAAACGCTGCCCCTGGTCCCCGATGGTCAAGGCTCCCAGCGTTATTTCCACCATGGTTGATGAAGAACTGTGAAGTCGCGCTGTCCACGACGTTGGTTCGCGCCATCGCGATGGTCCCACGTGCATTGCTGACCCCGTTATCGGCTTCATTCTTGATTGCGGCGCGCGTGGTTTTTTGGGCCATACCCGAGGTGAACCCGCCACCCTGAATCATAAAGCCAGAAATTACGCGATGGAACAGTGTTCCCTCATAAAAGCCGTCTTCGGCATACTGGAGGAAATTTTCCACCGAAATAGGCGCGTTTGCTTGGTCAAGTTCAATCGTAATACTGCCAAGACTGGTGTCCATCACGACCACAGGGTTTTGGGCCGATGCTGTACCGGTTCCAAGTGTCATAACCAATGCAACTCCCGTCATTACAGCGCGAAACGACATAGTGACTGCTCCTTGCGGTCTCGCGCGACCGCGTTCAAAATATTAGCGTAGCTTGATCTCGTATATTAATCTGTAGAATTACCGTACGGTGTTTTTATCGATTGGTATGCGAGGCACAACCCTCGGATACTGGTATCACTATCAAATCGTGCCGAGTATGCATAATCCAATGAATCCTGTCCACTTTCAGCGTCTATGAGGCTTTTAGAGAAACTTCGCTCGCAGCCGGGATGGCAAGATGATGACCCCATGGTCAGAATCGAAGCCGTGCGTGGATTACCAGAAGACGAGGACACTGACAGTGTGCTTTCGGATGTTGCTCGTGGCGATGTTGACGCTCGGGTTCGGCGGGTGGCCGTTGAACGAATAACTGGCCTTAATGCGTTGGTGTCCCTTATTCAGGACTCTGACGTGGATACTAAAACCAGGCGTTTTGCGGCGGATGGTGTGCGTGAAGCTGTAATTCGCATGAAGAACAGTGACGATTGGTCCTCGGCTCTTGGTGTGTTGACGGATGAACAAGACTTTGGCTCGATTGCGAGGCTGGCTGAAATCGAAAGCATTGGTCTGGCAGCTCTCGAACGGGTCCAGAACGACAAAACACTTGGGGCTGTGGCTAGAAAGGCCAAGCACTTGGTTGTGGCGTTGGAGGCCATTCGCCGGGTCAAAGAACTGCCTGAACTTATTTCTGTCGCAATTAAAGTTGATGATAAGGCCGTCGCGTTGGCCGCGTATGAACAGTTGACGGCTGATACCAACGTCGACACGGCCACGCTTGATGAAATTGCACGTTCTGCGAAGCAGAAAGAAATTGCTCGGCGTGCTCGAGAGGCGCGACAGGCAGCCCCGGATGGTTTGCCAGCTAAGAAGGATGGAGGTGCTGCTGACGGGGCACGTGTTTTGTGTGAGGCTATTGACCAGATGGCTCAAAGTATCTCCTCGCTTGACAAAGGACGTCAGGAGCTCAATTTGCTCGTT
>Ga0209034_10001877_pt1 | contig 10059 bp, 20 predicted proteins | sample MarorgKNORR_S2LV_2_FD_188219 | JGI IMG/M metagenome (GOLD analysis project Ga0209034, IMG submission 188219) | Marine microbial communities from the Southern Atlantic Ocean, analyzing organic carbon cycling - 250m_A/KNORR_S2/LV (SPAdes) (version 2) | ecosystem: Environmental > Aquatic > Marine...
ACCTGCTACATTTATACCAAACAATAAAAACTCTTCTAATTCAGATTCAGTTCTATTGTAGTTCTTTACTTTTGCTGGATTTATCATACCTTAACTATAGCTTAATATGTGTGTTTTGTCAAGTACTTTAATAAGCATAATGACTATCTCGTTGTAACTCATCAAAATAATTATATGAGAGATGATTAGTACAATAATATATATACATATCTAATTCCTTCATTGCCTTCTTAGCTTTTAATGGATATTTTTTAGCTAGTAGTCTTCTTATATTTGACATACTTGCATTTATATCTTTAAGTTGTGCGGAAGTAAATTGGGTTGATTCCAGATCACATAACATATTATCTAGATCAATTAAAAACCCTTCAACCATTTCAGTTTCGTTTGCGTATTTCATTACAACATCGGGTTGCCAGAGTCAAGCTCGACACCCAGTACTGATTTTAATTTACGAAACGATTCGGACTTAATGAAGACCTGCCTAACATAGTCTTCTCCGCTATCTTCCACAACCTTAATGCGTCCTGCGACATACATCGCACGGCAAGCCTCTCTTGGTTTTCCACCCCATTGGATGATGAGTTCTGTTTTAGGGAAGTATTTTGCGAGTTCGGTGCATTGCTCCGCAGTAACGAATCCCCATTGTTCAATGATTTCTTTTAGCAATTTCATACCTTTAATACTGACAGATTACCTTGCTCTTGTCAACCAAAAAAACCTCCCCTTTCGGGGAGGCTTTTGGATGAGGCTTTTATGTAGTTACCTCAAAGGTGATGATAGTGACCAGAGTCAATAAACTCCGCTACATTACCCAGTACGACGAGAAGGGACGCACAAATTGGAGTCGGTCTTACAAGCTCCGTAGCCCGAATTATATTCACGATTCAGAGATATGCCGACATAAAAAATAGTGTGGGAAGGGAATACTGAATTACCCTCAACTTTCGGTGCAAACTACAGTTCGTAGTTCCTACTCGCACTCCGATCCTTTTCGCTTATCCATTTGGACATCACTCAAAAACCGAATACCTTATCCCGCTTGCAGAAGGATTATTCGAGTCACCCACAGGAGTCAACCGTCGCTAACTCCAAAGACTAAAATGTAAAAGAACAAAAATACCTGTGGATTTTTATTTTATTTGAGAATCCACTAAACTCAATTTAATTATGTTATAATAATACTATATATTTGGATAAAAGTCAAGCAATATTTGGAACTTTTCTCAATTTTCTTTGAGCCTGTATTTCTGCCAACCTTTTGTCTGCTTGTGCTTGTTGGGCAAAGATACTATCTTCGACTACTGATCCAAAGTCCGCAAACTTGGATTGTTTAACATAAACCCCTTTAGAGGCTTTCGACATAATGCTAGATGCCCTAGCGTTTGATGCAATACTCATAATTTTATATTAATTAGTTGTTGTGTGATTAAGCCCAGACTTCTGGATCAAGTTCTCGTTGTTCTGCTCGTTCTTTGGCAAGTTGCTCCTTGGCTTGAGACGAGAAGTCGAATACTGCGTTCAAGGGAACATCATTAAAGACCTTTTGAGAGCATCCTTCAATGTCCTTCGCCTCGCCCAAGATGTCGGTATAAACGCCTTGTTTGCGTACATCATTTATAGTTAGAAGAAAAGCCTGTTTGACCGCATGGCACATAAAACCATAGTGTCCAATCAACTCTCCATCTGCGTTCTGCAATTCAAGGTTGTAGTCATCCACTCGCACGATGCGGTAGTCACCTAACCTCAATATTTCTTCATCTAATCTGATTTTCATAACTATAATACTGACAGGTTTTGCCTCTTGTGTCAACCTTTTTTTTCAACTTTCTTCGGATCTTGCTCTGGAAGTGGAGTTCCTTCGTATAGATAAATATTTTCACCAGTGATCCGATACCCAAACCTCTTGCTTCTGCACTTCTCGCACCAAGCTATAACTTTATTTAGGTCGGAATCGTTCATAATTGATCCTGTCTTGCCCGTTTCCAAAACTATCAGCTCTCCTTTATATATTTTACTTGGAGGTGCAGGATATTGGTTATTTGGAACATCGTCGGTCTTCATACATATCATTCACATAATATTGATTAGTGAACATATCTCTAACAGAAGTAATATTACTCATTAATTTTGTTAGTTCTTCTATTTTATTATTTAAATCAGTTGTCTTCTTTTTTGATTTTCGTTTTTTCTTTATTTGATTATATTCGTCTAACAAGTTATTTATATTTCGTGCTTGTTGATTCATATATAAGCATAAATTAAAATATATTAATAAGTTTCGTGACCCATGTTACTTGGACAAGGGGCAATCGCATAGAAACCTTTATTTCCACCAATATCCTTTTGGTTTTTGAGCCATATTTGGAAATTGTGTTCTTTTATAGATACATATTTAAAAGTATCATTATTTGAAGGAGTATAATCCACCCCATCAATAGTCATACATCCATTATTAAGTAAAATAGTAATAACAATTAATATATTTAGAGCAATTTTATTCATAATTTTTTATTTCTTTCTTATTTATATATTTAAATGGAACATAGTTTAAGCCGAATGCTTGATTCATTGATTCAGCTTCATATTTAGTTAAAATAACTTTAGATATTCTTTTATTTGTACGAGTGTCAATCTTAATATAGGTTGATTCTTTTGTATTGTCCTTAATCATTTTGGGTTTCCCATTGTTGAGTATTGATATTGAACCATATTCCCCCAAAAGTCAAGTCAAAAATAACCTAAATTGAAATTAATTTATTAAAATCAATAAAAATATGTTTAAAAGTGGCGTAGTTTCTCTAATTGGTTGAAATATAGTGGAATAAGGTCTTATTTGTATGAAGGACATTTATATTTTGACTATTATTTATATATATTGAAGACCGAATACCCACTCTGACCCATTTTGCTCCACTCTTCCCCACTACTTAACTTCTTTATTTATCAACAACATAGAATAAAAATCAATTATTTAAACAATCTTATTTATGTTATCTTATTTGATATATTGGCTAATGAGTTTATCTTTATACTCTTGTATGTTATTAATAGAGTCTTGTATTTCTTTTACGGAGTCACCATCATATCCGAAACTTGAACCAGTAAACGACTTGAGATCGTGCTTTGCGGAGTCAAGGACTACATTTAAATCGCTTACGATACCCTCGTAGTAGTCACCGTAGCTTTGGGCAATCATACCCTCTTTAATCGTGCTTCTCTCGCTCTTAGGCATTGCCTTATTCTGCTCTGCGATATACTTTAAATAATCTTGCTCATTGTTGAGTGGAATATTTTCGGATTTCATTTCTGCTTCTTCCTTTAACTTCTTAATTTGTTTATGGTAGTAATACCGAATCTCATTCATCGTCATCTAAGTATGCAGTTGCGATATGCCCGACAAAGATAAGAACGCAAAACATAAGTCCAAAAATAGAAATCAATTTCATTACTTCAAATAATTCTGGCATTAGTTTTCTCCCCTGTCTTCTTTTAATATATTTATAATAGTCAATGCTAATTCGTCAAAGTCATCGTTCTCTAGTTCTTGCATATATTTATTTAAATCAGAGATACGAACGGTTCTGGACTTTGCTCCTTTTTTCTTTAATGCTTGAATATATTTATCGGAGACCTTTTCCAATGTAGGGAAATCTTCTGGTTCAGTTGGATTTATTTCCGCTCTTATTTTTTTAAGTTCATCAAAGAACGGATGCTCAAAGTTTCCTAACATTATTCGTAGCTTATAGGAAAATATAAATCGAAGTGAGCGATTGCGTTTTCAATGTCGTAAATAATCCTCTGACCATTTTTCGCTTTACTCCAAAAATTACAACTGTCTACCAATACTTCCAAATACTTTAAAATATAATCAGTAGAAGTAGGGTTCTTGTATTCTTCTCCAATTTTTTCAAGCAAATCTGAGAGCAAGCCTTGGAGTTCATTGATTAACTCCTGCTCGTTCATGTCAAGAAACTTCCATCAACGCATCGTGGATGAGGTGACGAGTCTTATAGTCCAACAACCTACCGTCATCATCTTGAGGCATAGCGTTTAAAGCGTCCGTAAAGTCCACATTTAAGACTTCGCACATACAGGCAACCTTGCGATAGATTCCGATTTCCTTATACTTTAAAATCGCCCACAATGCGTCAACTTGAGATTCCTGTGCCTCTAGGATAGAGTCAGTCAAAAGATTTGTTTGTAGTGTTTCCATGATAATAGTTACTTGTTAATTAAGATACTGTCCATGCTGACAACGCAACATCATCGGATTCATTTAGAGTAAATCCAAGGTCTTGTACGATTACCGCAACATCCTTGCATCTCCATCCTTCATCCCTGCATACTTTGAGTGATGCAATTAAATTAAGCGAAGGTTGTATTCCTTCATCCAATTTATTTTCAATGTAATTACGAAGTTCAAGCCTTGAAATATCTTCATCAGTTACTTCATTGTCGTAATCATCCTCGTAATCGTAATCGTAATCGTCAGACTCGTAATCGTCAGATTCATCCTCGTCAGAGTTTGATCCATAGATAGGCTTATTCGGTTGATAGACAATCTTATTCAGTTCCACTCTGGAATCTGTAAGGTCTGCAACAACCGTGTACTTGCTGACTCGCAACTTCTGGAAAGAGCAATCCGTAGGAACGGAAACTGCATCTTGTGGATCAAACTCCACAAGCAACAAGCGACCATCACTACCTGCCCAACCATCTGCATAGTCATAAGACCCAATATGCAGTCCATGAGAGCAATGCCTGTCCTTGTTATCGTCCACGCATCGGCGTTGAACCTCAACGGTTGCACCGACTTCATTAAGAATCTGATGCCTTTCATTGGTTTCACCTTGCAAAACGATAGTATCCGCATTGCCAGTAGAAGACCAAAAATCTTTCTGCACTCCCTTGTAACCCAAGACTTTGCCTTCTGGCGTAATCGGTAGTGACCGATACCCAAGGAAAGTATAGAGTTCTTCAACAGAGTTTGACGAAGGATTATCCAAAAGTCTACTAATATAATTAGTCAAAGGAGTGGAATCCTTCATCCCTGCTCGCAACATATCGAGCAACTTATCCACAACAACTCCATGCAAACGATGTCCGTTGTAGTAAACTACCTCGTTCTTCACTTCGACTGAACCTTCAACGAAGTCTTCAACTGCACTTTTTATATCCAACAGTTCTCCGACATCATCGTATCGTGCTTCAAGCAATGCTCTCCGAAGTTGGGCAAAGTTCGCATTGTCATTTCTTACTGTATAGGGTTTGCCATCCCAAAAGACAGTAATCGAGTTTTCGCTCAAGTTGTACGCTAATTTTTCGCTCATAATTTTTTTCTCTTTTTATTCGTGATTAAGTTATATATAGTAGACTATCTGGTGTTTGTTGTCAAGCCTTTTTTTTAAAAAGATTCGGGGGCAAGGAATCAAACCTTAACCCCCTCATCACACATAGAAATATATTTAGCAATGTTTCTGCCAAAGTTATTCTGCTTCATGTCTTGCCATGCGTATACCTCGTTGGATATATTAACAAGTAATGGGTATCTGTCTTGAATATCTTTGCACAAGTAATCATATTCTTTCCAGTTGTAAGAATCTGGAAAGTTCTTTTTGACCCATTCTTGTGATTCTGTTTTTAGAAACTGCAATAAATTGTAAAGGGTTGTGATGTCATCTTGATTCTTGGTTGCTTCTCTGCAAATATCTGAAGCAATGATAATATCATGGTCTTTGCCTAATATATTTTTAAGAATATCTGACAATGACTTGGTGTTATTCAGCAACGCCTCAAGAGTCCGATAATTCTTCATCTCGTATTGATGCTCCTTGAACGCAACCTTCTTTTGCCCTGCCTCAAGCTTTTTCCTGTGCTTTAAAAGGTGAGTCTGTGCAAAGTGAATCTTGAACTGTCTCCAATCCATCCATACGCTTTTATCTAGCTTGGAGCAATCCTTACGCCGAATACCATAGACAATAGGGTAATCCTTATCATCTATATTCTTCATTTGTTTATATTCATTCAAGAGGTCACGCAAAGAACTGTCCGATTCTTGACCCTTGCCATTTTCATTAACAATTTTATAATTAGCAATGGGAATATAAACCAAAGGAACATCACCATCAAGTTCCTCAAGGTCATCAATCGTGCTTTCAGAATTATTCCAATAATCCGTATTCCTGTAACAATGCCTTCTTTCGCTTGCCAATGTAAAGACAGGAACGCTTGCTCGACTTTCGCCACTTTGCCTAGTACCTGCTTTTAATTTAGCCTTCTCAACCTTAGAAAGTAAATTAATGTTGTCTGGTGAAATTAGATCAAATCGCATACCATCGACATCAGTCCAAAGGTGTTCTTCGCCTTCATCCGTTGTCGCATCGACAACAAAAACTACTGTTGCACCCTCGTTTTCATTAAATAGTCTCCTTGCCTTTAATGAGTTCCCATAGGAACTCGCAGTATCTTGTACCGCAAGAATACTCTGATCGTGACATAATATCCTACCCTGCTTACGAGACTTTACTTTATATCCATCAGTTACATCTTTATCTGTTTGTTTAGTATATTCAGTAATGATAATATCTTCAACAAGTTTATAGTTTCTATCAAAGGATGGGTTGGTAATTTTAATTCCTTCCCATTCAAATGAGTTGCGAAACAGTCCTTGCAAAGTATGTGGCAAGGCATTCATCACTTGAGCATACTTGCATTTCGCATCCCATAAACAGGTTGCACTATCAAGTTTTTCCTTTGCAATTTCTTCAATATCTGCTCTGACTTGTCGCAGTCTTTTGATAACTGCAAGTTGTGTCTGTTTGTTATATTCTAACGACTCCCGACTATGGTGAAGTTTGAGTTCTCCAATATCGAATCGTATATATAAATTATCCTGTTGACAAAGTTCACGCAAATATCCTGCATCTGATTCAGTATCATCATCTTCCGATTTACATAGTTCTGCGAAGTCGATTGAGCCAGTATTAATAGGATAATGCACTCTTCCCATGAAGGCATGAGCCTCATGGTGAGACCTCGCCCAATAATCTTCATTGTCCGATATAATTTGCCAAGTGGAATCTTCTGCTTCCATTATGGTATCCCATTCAACAAGAAACTTCTCATCGTCTGCGATACCAACAAAAATAGGCATTTCATCCTCTGCAAAGAACTTGAAGAAACTTTTGCAAATATCTCTAAAGTTGTTTATATCCGAATCAGCAATAGCGACTTCAACGGACAAACCAGTAGGTTCGGATGAAGGTTCTTCATCTAGTTTTACTATCTTTGTATCGTCATTTTCATTAACGAATACATTATAAGAAGTTTTCTTTCCACCATGAAACGAAACACAAGTGAAATTATTCCCATAAGACAATGGGGCAAACTTCCCGATTCCAAATGCTCCAATATATGAATTAGAGGTTCTCTTTGTACTTTTTCCGTACTTAGAATATAATCCAAAGACATCTTCTTGGCTCAAGCCACTTCCAAAGTCCCTCACGCAAAAGTTGGGATTGAAACGAGAGGGAATCGAGATTTCGACTCTCCGTTTCGCTTTCGCCTCAATGTTTGCGTCAAGTCCATTTGCGGTAATCTCTCGTATAACCGCAAGTTGAGGATTTGAGTAATTGTTCCGCAAGAGTGATGCGACATAACGCATATCTTCGGCATCAATGGTACATTCTACTGAGTCAAAATCGTGTGAGGATATGACCCTTTTCTTTTTATCTTCTGCAATAATCATTTTTTTTCTATGTGTGGTTCTTGATTGTTATTCTATAAGTTTGACAGGTTAGATTGGTTTTGTCAAGTCTTTTTTTTAGTCTACGAGAAGATTTTCGTCTCCGAATAACAAATACTTAGAATATATCAAGCATTGGATTTCGTGGATGTATCTCTCCTCGTTTTCTTGTGTGTCGATTGAGTAGTTTTCTATCTCCTCTATCTTTAAATTAATTAGTTCTTTTAACTCGTTCATTTCTTAATATAATTACACTTTTTAAAGTTATTCTTCCCACATATATATTGGAGTATAATCGCCAACGAAAGCACACTCAATGTTGAAGGAAAAGTATTCCATTGCTTCCTCGCTTTCCATGCCGTCACGCTCAATTAATGTCTGTATAATACTGTCTGCAAAGTAAATTGCCCGACCATGAGAATCGTACCCTGCCAAGGAATCGTCAAACCCATCTGCGAGCATTGCCTCTGGATTCAGTTCTGAAATAGTATTCTTGAGAGATTCAATGCGATCTGCACGATTCTGGCGAAGTTCCGCAATGAAGTCCTTAGTGGATTCTTTTTCGTTTGTCATAAGAATAATACTGACAGATTACGCAACCATTGTCAAGTCTTTTTCTCGCTTTAATGGCAAGATTCTTTCGACTAAGAAATCTATTACTGCAAAAGATATATCCATCATTTCTTGGCACTCTCTCCTGTCTCCACCGAATTGGGATTGGTTCGCACTAAATGAGACTTGATAACCTTCCTCGTCTCCTGCTGAAACTTGATTTTGCTTTATGCTATCCCATCCTCCACCTGCCTTCTGTTTCCATTGATAGGTGTTGTGATGGGAATGAATGTAGCAAATTGCGTTTGGACTTGTCCAACGAAAATCTCCAGTTGAGAATCTCTTTTCCATTTTATATTTTAAGAAGTCAATTTCCGCAAGAGGGAACTCATTCTTGAGATGCGAAAACTTTACGCATACTCCAGTATCCGTTTTCCCTTGTCTTTCAACAACCTGTTCGTAGAAATCATGCTTTGTTTTATATGAACAAGTTTGGATTTCGTTTGCAAATTGTCTGGTGATATTATTATTCTTGATGAATATATCCTGTGGAGTATAATCGTACCAATGGATTTGTTTTGTTTGCCAATAATTCATACTATGTGCCTTTTGTCGTCTTTCCCTTTGGGGATTGTGTGATTAATATATTCTATATAGTGAAATATATGTTGGACAATCATTTTTCTTGTCCCTGCATTTGTCAAGTCAATTCTTTTAATGTCCTTGAAGTCTTCTAATGCTTCCACTCCTAATTTTATTTTATCCTGTAAGTTCATGTGCATACTTGTTTGCATTTCTTCTAACTAAAAGTCTTTTTCCTATTTTTCGCTTTTTGTTATGAACGCTAGTTTTCTTTTCTAATTTTAAAAATAGTTTTGGATAACCGCATAGTTTTGCAACCATTGCATTGCCATACGCTAAATCGCTACAAAGTAGTTCTTCTCTTTTTATATTCATTAATTCTCAAGGCAATATGACCAGTACCTTGAGTTGCGTCTGCCTTGTACCTTATTCCAATATATTTCTCTTGCTACATTTGGAGCAACTCCGTACTTGTTGCATCGGTCAAGCCACTCGTTTTCCATTTGCTCGTAAACCTTGAGACTACTGGCGTGACCATTTGAGAGGTCATGTCCCATGAAGCGAAGAAGGTGAACATCCAAGCAACATAATTGTGATTCAGTTGGGTCACTCAATGAAAGAGCATAGGTTGTTTTGGCATTCCCCAATCCGTAGATAGTGCCAATTAAACGATTCCGACATTCTTGCCAAGTTTCATCCTCTTGCTTTTTAAATTGCTCTGGATTCTCCCGAAACTTTTGTGCGAGTTGCCATAAGCCTTTGTTTCTTCGCCCATACATTCCGACTCTCGCATCAAAGACCATTTGCTCCAACTTGTCCTTGTCGATTGTCCAAGACAAGTCTTTCATTGCCAGATTGTATCCTCGCACATTGCTTTCCCAAGTTGTGTGGACGCTCATAATGGCGAATACCCAACGATTAAATCGTTCTGCATCCGAAGTGACGGTAAGGTTGTCCCAATAATCGGTTTCAGTCTTGACCAACTTCAAGGTGAGGTTATCGAAGAAACTGTCAACCTTTTTTAGTTGACTTACTTTCGCAACTGCCTTTGCCTTCTCAAGAGTATTCTTGAAAGGAATTAGCATTTGGTCAAATGCCGTAGTAAGGTTAATGCCTACTGATTTCTCAGTTAGATTTTCTAGTGTGTTTTCCATGATGATAATAAGTCTTGAGGAAAA
>Ga0209034_10001878_pt1 | contig 10058 bp, 8 predicted proteins | sample MarorgKNORR_S2LV_2_FD_188219 | JGI IMG/M metagenome (GOLD analysis project Ga0209034, IMG submission 188219) | Marine microbial communities from the Southern Atlantic Ocean, analyzing organic carbon cycling - 250m_A/KNORR_S2/LV (SPAdes) (version 2) | ecosystem: Environmental > Aquatic > Marine >...
ACCACAATCCTCACCGATCCCCTTGACTACTATTCCGAGTTGCGTTCCAAGGGCCCATTTGTCTACATCCCGAAATACTCGGTCCTGGCATGTGGACGGTACGCTGAAACACGCGAAGTGTTCTCCGATTGGGAACGGTTCGTATCTTCACGGGGAGTAGGGCTCCAGGACTTTATCTTAGAAGAACCATGGCGGCCACCGAGCATAGTCCTCGAAGTTGATCCTCCGTATCACACCAAAACAAGAGTGGTAATCGAGCGCGCGCTATCTCCTACAGTAGTTAGAAATCTGAGAGACTCTTTCTTGCTGGACGCGGAAATGTTGGTGGACAAGCTTTTGGAAAAAGGCACTTTTGAAGCTGTGGAGGAACTGGCGGAAACTTACCCCACCACGGTGTTCCCACAGGCGGTTGGGCTTCGGGAAATCGACCGTAGGAAGTTGGTAGATTATGGCGAGATGGTTTTCAATGCCATCGGTCCGGATAACGAATTACGCCGGAACGCCATGGCCAAAGGACCGGATGTTGTACCGTGGATAATGGAGCAGTGCCAGCGGGAACGCTTGGACCCTGAAGGATTTGGCGCAGCAATCTATGCGGGCTCAGATACCGGCGAAGTCACAGTGGAAGAGGCCGGGCTGCTGGTGCGCTCGCTGCTGTCGGCTGGGGTTGATACCACGGTTGCGGCTCTCGGTAGCGCCGTTTGGTGCTTGGCAAACCACCCTGAACAGTTCCAGCTGCTGAAGGCCGACCCTACCCTCCCCATCTGGGCCTTTGAGGAAACGCTGCGGTACACCTCTCCGATCCATACATTTTGCCGCACTGCCAACGTGGACACCGAGGTGAGCGGAGTCAAGATCGAAGAAGGCACCAAGATTCTCTGCGTTCTGGGTTCAGCCAATCTTGATGAAGATTACTGGCCCGAGGCTGACAGGTTCGATATTGAGCGAAGACCGACCGACCATCTGGCTTTGGGAGTCGGTGTTCATGGCTGCGTCGGTCAGAACGTGGCGCGAGCTGAACTCGACATCATGTTGAGCGTTATTGCCAACAAAGTAGAGTCGATAGAGCTTGCGGGAGACGTCATTTGGCGCCCTAACAACTCCGTCCGCACATTGGACCGGCTGCCCGTCAAATTTCGGGGAAAGGGACGTTCGTAAAAATCGGATGATTGGATAACGATATGGCCATTGATAATCAGACGCGTAGGCGAATGAGCAAGACTGGACTTACTGCCTTAGACCGAACCCTAGCGTGCCCAGGTTATACCCTTTACGCCCCTATGAACGGGCCCGGGGATGTCTATTTGCTTAACTTGGATGGAGAAGAGGTACACCAATGGAAGATGCCCGACCCGCCCGGTTTGTACGGTTATCTACTGCCCAACGGTAATCTCTTCTATGGGGGGAAGCTTCGGGACGACATGTGGGACCGTTTCCAATCTTGGAAGCGGTTCAAGGGCGGAGTGATGATGGAGGTGGACTGGGATGGGAACGTGATTTGGGAGCACCGTGACAAAGACCATCATCATGATGCAAGGCGGACAGCATCGGGCGGGGCTATATATCTGACTGTGGAGCTGGTGCCGCCGGAGATCGCGGCCAAAGTCAAAGGAGGCAATCCCGCGACCGGCGAGAATGGCATGTGGGCTGACGTCATCGTGGAAGTCGATGCTTCTGGTAGGCGGGTATGGGAATGGCATGCGATGGAGCATTTGGACCCAGAGCGGGACATCATCACCTTCAACGACTCACGAGATGAGTGGAGCCACGGCAACACTGTGTCTGAAGTTTCAGATGACCAGGTGATGTTCAGCTTCAGGAACATCTCGACTGTGGGGATGATCGACAAGGCCAGTGGTGAGATAGTTTGGCGTCTCGGCGGAGAGGCTTTGGCTCAGCAGCATGACCCCAGTCAACTGTCCAACGGTAACGTATTGGTTTATGACAACGGCTCTCATAGCGCACACCACGCCCTGCCTTTCTCAAGGGTGATTGAGGTTGACCCGGCAACGAACCAGATCGTGTGGGAGTATTTCGACACACCGGCCTACAACTTCTTCAGCCCTTATATATCTGGGGCTCGCAGACTGCCCAACGGCAATACTCTGATCACCGAGGGAATGTTCGGCCGGATGTTTCAGGTTGCGCCGAATGGAGACGTGGTCTGGGAGTACATCAACCCCCATTTCTACGAAGATGCAGAGAACGCGGTGGTGAACCGAGTATTTAGAGCGACCCATTATCTTCCGGAAGAGGTCAGCCGGCTTTAACGACAGGTCGCGCCAGTCTCTGCCGATTATTTTCCGAACAGCGCCGCTATGCGCTGGCCAACTATCTTGTCCTCTCCTTCGTTAAGGCCAAAGGCATGGAGAACGATTCCGGTGTCGCCTTCCCTGACGCGAGTCCAGATGGGAGGGTCCCCGGCCTTGAGGAGGTCAACGACATCGTGCGCGGAGATTCCGGTCACACTAGAATCAACTTCGAGCGTCACACCGTAGGGTTGGTGGCCGATGATGTTGTCGAGCAGTTCAACTGTGACGCCCGGTATTCCCTGCAATGGATCCAACATATTACGGCATTTGGTCTCGGTTTCAGCCAAGCGTTCTTCGTGGTTCATTGTCATCCAGCGCCGGACCGCCGCCACTGCGCCGACCATCTCTTGGCGGTCGACCTTTTGAGGTCGGCCGACCCCGCGGATGCGCCGCCCTTCATAGCTAACGAACGATTGTAGAGCCAGCTTACGGATCATATCCTCGCTGCCGAAGGCCAGGCCAGTGGATTGGGGAGAGCTCATATACTTGGCAGCGGTGCATTGGAAGTCGGCTCCCATGCGCACGTAACTGCCGAATAGGTCGAGGGGATAGATCTGGCCAGCGGCATCAACCAGAACTGGAACACCCTTGTCGTGGGCAATCTCTATGGTATCTTCCAGCGAGAGGGCCTGACGGTCGGGTTCTTGGGCAACTGCGTAATAGTGGACGGCGGCGGTGTTGGGGCCGATGGCATCTTCCAAGTCCTTCCGTGTGGTCCCTTCAGCATTGCCGAACATCACCAGTTTGGCGCCGGCCAGTTCCAGGCATCGGTCGTACCAGTACCGCTGACGTTCTTGGATCAGGACCTCGTTCTTCATGCCTGTGGTATCAGGCAATTGTTGGATCTTGGCGTCGTCGTCTCCAGCCATGCAGGCGGCGGTGGCCAGTGTGAGGGCCGAACCTGCCCCGGAAGTGATGTAGGCGGCCGGGACATTGACCATATTGGCGATGGCGGCGCCTGCTTTTTCTTCAAGTTCCATAAGCGGGATATACGCGCCCTCGGCCCGTTCCATCGCCTCTTTGACCTCGGGCGCCGGGGTTGAGCCCCCCAGCATGGTGACGCTCCCAGTGGCGTTGATGACAGGCGTGGCGCCCAACTCTTTGTAGATGCTGCCCCAATCTGTGGTGGCCATTGTCTTCTCCAATGATTCGGATTGACGTTCTCGTTACCAAGCCTAGGCCGATTCAATATAGCTGCACGATTCGTTTCGGCCTGCGTTGAGCAATCTTGGCTGTTGGACGCATAATATACCAGCAAAAGCCAAATAAAGAATCAGCCGCAGTGATGGACCAGAGAGATGGACTCCTTAGAGTCGAATATCCAGACACATACAACGGATTTCCAGGATAACCTGAAGCATATGGTGTCGCTGACTACCGAGCTCGCAAATAGCTTGAGATCGGTACGAGAACGCAGCGATACGGATTCGGCCAAGCTTCACCGCAGTCGGGGGAAGATGCTGGTTCGGGACCGTGTGCGGACGTTGCTTGACCCAGGTACTCCCTTTCTGGAATTCAGTCCGTTGGCCGCTTGGGGAATGTATGACGATGATAACCCTGGCGGCGGCATCGTCACCGGCCTCGGTAGCATCCATGGCAAGCAGGTGGTCGTCTTGGCCAATGACGCCACGGTCAAGGGTGGCACTTACTATCCGATAACCGTAAAAAAGCATCTGCGGGCCCAGGAGATAGCCTTAGAGAACGGCCTACCTTGCATCTACTTAGTGGACTCAGGCGGCGCGTTCTTGCCCCTGCAGGCCGATGTCTTTCCCGACCGGGACCACTTTGGCCGCATATTTTATAACCAGTCCCAGATGTCCGCCCAGAACATACCCCAGTTAGCGGTTGTGATGGGCTCCTGCACGGCTGGCGGCGCTTATATCCCAGCGATGAGTGATGAGGTGGTCATAGTAAGGCAGCAGGGCACTATATTCCTGGCTGGCCCGCCACTGGTTCGTGCGGCAACCGGCGAGGAGGTAGACGCAGAGAGTTTGGGCGGCGCTGAGGTGCATACCAGAGAATCCGGTGTTGCTGACCACTACGCGATGGACGATGAGCATGCTCTGGCCATCGCCCGCAACATCGTCGAAAACTTCGTCTATCCTAGCAATCCAGGGGTCGAGGTGTTTGACCCGGAACCGCCGTTATACGACCCTGAAGAGATCTACGGGATCATCCCGTCTGATTCCCGGAGGCAATATGACGTACGAGAGGTCATAGCCCGAATCGTTGACGGTAGCAGGTTCCAGGAATTCAAAGAGAACTATGGTGAAACCCTGGTCTGCGGATTCGCACGAATCTGGGGCTACCGGGTAGGCATCGTTGCCAACAACGGGGTGTTGTTCTCAGAGAGCGCCCTCAAGGGTACTCACTTCATAGAACTATGTGCCCACCGTCGGATACCACTGCTCTTCTTGCAGAACATCACTGGCTTCATGGTTGGGAGGGAATACGAGTCTGGAGGCATAGCCAAAGACGGGGCCAAGATGGTCATGGCTGTAGCCAACGCCGCGGTTCCAAAATTCACTGTCATCACCGGCAGCTCTTTTGGCGCGGGCAACTACGGTATGTGTGGTAGGGCTTACCAGCCTAGACTGCTTTGGTCCTGGCCAAACTCCCGGATATCCGTAATGGGCGGCCCTCAGGCTGCGGGCGTGTTGCTGTCAGTGCGCTCCGACCAGGCGGCCCGCCAGGGCAATTCTTTGACGGAACAGGAGAAGGAGGACCTGCAGCGGCCCATCATAGACAAGTATGAAGAAGAGGGTAGCCCCTATTACAGCACCGCTCGCCTATGGGACGACGGCATAATAGATCCCAAGGACACTCGAGATGTGGTTGGATTGGGCATAGCTGCGTCCATGAACGTTCCCATTCCCGAGTCCCGCTGGGGCGTGTTCCGGATGTGAGTGTGTTCTCCAAAGTACTGATCGCGAATAGGGGAGAAATAGCTGTCCGGGTGCTGCAGACATTGCAGGCCATGGGCATCTCCACGGCTGTCGTATATTCAGATCCGGACTCCAACGGACCCCACGTGGCTTTGGCCGATGAGGCTTTTGCGTTGGGCGGTTCGACGGCCGAGGAAACCTACCTGGACCGCTGTAAGATCATCGACCTAGCTCTTCGATGCAACGCCGAAGCCGTGCATCCTGGTTATGGGTTTCTGTCAGAAAATCCGGATTTCAGTCGGGAGTGCGCTGAAGCTGGACTGGTCTTCATCGGCCCGGCCCCTGAAACCATCGCACTTCTGGGCGATAAGATTCGCTCCAAGGAGACCGCCGTTCAAGCTGGTGTTCCGGTGGTGCCCAGCTCCGCCGTCTGGCAGCCGGGAGAGTCCCGGCCGGACAACCTGTCTTCCGAAATCGGCTTTCCCTTGCTGGTTAAAGCAGCCGCTGGCGGAGGGGGTCGGGGTATGCGGTTAGTCCAACGGGTCCAAGACCTGGAGCAAGCCCTTGAATCCGCCAGCCGCGAGGCTGTTTCATCTTTCGGCGATGGACGCGTGTTCTTGGAGCGGTATATCCCGTCTGCCCGTCACGTGGAATTTCAAGTGCTGGCCGACTCTGTCGGTAATACCATTCATCTATTCGAGCGGGAATGCAGTGTCCAGCGCCGTTACCAGAAGGTGATTGAAGAGACGCCATCAACCGCCCTTGACCCGGATTTGAGGGAAAGGATGGCAACCGCAGCCGTGGCCATGGCCAAGTCGTCCGGATACACCAACGCGGGGACAGTAGAGTTTCTGGTGGATGCCGACACCGGCGAATATTTCTTTCTTGAGATGAATGCCCGGATCCAAGTGGAGCACCCGGTCACCGAAGAGACTCTGAAGGTGGACATGGTTGAGCTACAGACGAGGATCGCAGCGGGTGAGAGCTTGCCTCTTTCTCAAGACGATCTCCGGCCCTTAGGTCATGCTATCGAGTGCCGTATCTACGCCGAAGACCCCTATGCGAACTTTGCTCCTGCGACCGGGCATTTGCTCGCATGGCGTCCGCCTGCAGGTATGGGCATCCGTCTTGACTCGGGAGTTACTGAAAACCAAGAGATCACTGCCTATTACGACTCAATGCTGGCTAAGTTGGTGGCCTGGGCGCCTAACAGGAAGGAATCCACGGAGAGAATGGTTCGGGCCCTGGAGTCGTTCCCTGTCCTGGGAATTGCTACCAACATCCCCTTCTTGCTGCGCGCTCTTGCCCATCCAGACTTCTCTTCTGGTGAGTACGACACAGGTTTCGTCAGCAAACACGATGAACTAACGGCACCACCAGAAACTTTTTATCTCAACAGGGCGGCCGGTGATATAGCCGAGCGAATCTTGCAGACCAATATGATTGGCCCAACCGGCGGGGGTGTCATTCCAATTGCGGAAGCACCTGGTCCTTGGCACGGACTTCCGAAGAGCGTATTCCCATGACCAACCGCCGATTGGAACAAATATACCCGCTTGGTGTAACTGCGTTGGACGCCAGTGAGTCCCCAAACATAGATATCAGATCTATTTCGTCCAGCCTATCGGAGGGAACCGTAAGCCTGTACGACGGTCGGTCCATCCAGTTCTTGGCCTACCGTGACGGCCAGCAGGTCCATGTTTGGCTAGCCGGCGAATCCTACGTCTTCGCCGCTCCTGCCTCAGCAACCCGCTCCCACCGCGCCGGCCAAGCTACCAGCGACGATATCATCTGCCCTGTTCCCGGGGTTGTTATAGCGGTCCACGTGGCCGTGGACGACACAGTGGAAATCGGACAAGACCTAGTGGTCATCGAGTCGATGAAAACCGAACAAATAGTGAAATCCCCTCGAGCCGGCACCGTGCAGAGGGTGTCCATTCAGGAAGGAGACAGGGTTGATAGGGGGATGCGGTTGGTTGTGTTGGTACCGGTGGAGGAGGGTGACTAAATTGATGGTATATAACCATACCACTGTCTTATCACCTATACCGGCCATTGCTGGCGGTTGTAGGCTGCCTCCCAGAACATGTATTCGTAGCGGCTGCTAGTTAGAAAGGCTTGGCGCATGGCTTCCAGCTCGACTGCGCCAGCTCTGTTAGCCATTTCGTCGACAAATCCCCGCCAGGCTGCCACGCTACCTTCGAGCAACCCTTCTACGTAGAACCGAGTCCATTGGCCGTATATGGGGTGCTCGGATTGGCCGACCTCGTCTTTCAGCAGGTGGTAGGTCCAGGGACAGGGCAGCAATGCAGCAGCCGTTGGGCCCAAGCCGTGCAAAGAGGCCGTTTGTAGCATGTGGTCCACGTATGCTGTGTTCGCAGGAGACCGGACAGCGTTCTCGGCGTCGGTATGTGAAATGCTCGCCGCCGCGAACAGTTTTTGATGGAGAGGCCGCTCTACTGGTGTCATGACCCTGTGAGCCAAGTCCTGAAATGTCTGAGAATCAGGTGCTTTGGCGAGCGCCAGGGCCACGGTACGTCCGAACCCTTCCAGATAAAGGTAATCTTGGAGCAGATAGTATCGGAAGGTCTCTTCTGGTAAAGTGCCTTCTTTGATCTCCTTGAGGAATGGATGGTCGAAGATACGTTGCCATATGGGCTCCGCCTCATCCTTGAGTTGTTCGCTGAAGCTAGCCATTCTTTTTTCCTCTGGTGAGCCTGCGCCTGACGGGATTGTACAATTCTATCCTAACCGCGCTAGGATGGTTGCCATGCGTCCATTACCATTCTTATCTTCAATCCGAAATGGTCCGATTCATGGTGAACGATGGCTCGAGTGAGAGATGTACCTTCGGCTTTAACGATCGCGGGCTCTGACTCTGGCGGAGGTGCAGGGATTCAGGCGGATCTCAAAACCTTTGCCGCATTGGGAGTCTACGGGACCTGCGCCGTGACGGCAATCACCGCACAGAACACAGTGGCGGTGACCGAAGTGCATGAAGTTCCCGTCGACGTAATATCAAGCCAGATAAAGGCCGTCCTCACCGATATCGGAGCAGACGCGATCAAGACTGGTATGCTCTCTAGCAGCGCGATTATAAGGTGTGTCGCCGACTGCCTTTCCACAGCGCACGGTCCGGTCGTTTTGGTGGTGGACCCGGTGATGGTAGCCAAAAGTGGTGATTCCCTGCTCCAAGACGAAGCGGTAGGCACTTTGCGGAGCGAGCTGATCCCTTTAGCGGCAGTGGTCACTCCCAACATACCCGAAGCCGAGACTCTGACGGGAATGAAGATCGTTTCCGACTCTGACGCACGACAGGCCGCTCGGATCATTGTGGAGATGGGTGCCAAGTCGGTTGTTGTGAAGGGTGGCCACCGAGAAGGCCCGGCCACTGATCTATACTTCGATGGGACCGGATTTCGAGAATTCGTTTCCCCAAGGATCGAGACGGCCAACACCCATGGTACTGGCTGTACTTTCGCATCGGCTGTGGCAGCCGGTCTTGCCAAGGGGCTTGAAACAGAGCATGCGATAGAAGAGGCCAAAGAATTCGTGACCGCGGCAATCAGCCAATCTTTCACTATCGGGCAGGGACACGGGCCCTTGAATCATTTCCACAAGCATTGGGGGAAATGAACATACTGACTTCCCTGCCAATAGGACTGGACTTATGAGCATAAACGCGCACGATGACCAAAGTCACTATCAGGTGATCTTTCATTGCCTAGAGGCCGCTTCAAAATTCGCCCCATCTGCGGATGTAAAGATTCCGGGTCTGCAGGATCTGAGAGAGGTGCTTCTGGCTATGCCCGCGCCGTCAGCATTGGCCGACGTTGACGACGGTCCTCCAGTCACTCCTGCGGATGCGCTGGCTTTGGTTGATATAGCCAACAGCAATTTATCTCTGCTCGGGGAGTCGTCTTCCGCCAACCCTCTGGGATGGGAGACGGTGGTCAATGTTAGCCACATATTAGAAAGTCTGACCTGGCAACTGGGTTCGGCGATCAGACGAGAGAAAGCCGGATTGGTCCGGGGGCTATATGTGATAATCGATCCTCTGGTTACAGGAGGAAGGGATCCGCTGGATATCGCCCAGGCCGCTGTAAGAGGTGGGGCACGGATGCTGCAGTTGAGGGACAAAGACCGAGACAAAGGCGAGTCGCTGCTCTTAGCTGCAAGTCTCCAAAAGCTGTGCCAGGAGTTTGATGCGTCGCTAATCATTAACGACCACGCTGATGTCGCCGCGATCGTTGGGTCGGCGGGCATACATGTGGGCCAGACCGATCTTCCTGTAGCGGAAGCTCGAAAAGTACTTGCCTACGACCAAGTGGTGGGGCGGTCTAATCACGAGATTGAAGAACTGCCGGACTCGGAAGAGATGGGCGCTGACCACGTGGCTTTCGGGCCGATATACCCGACCGGTACCAAGGACGTCGGCTACGGTCCCCAGGGCATCAACCGTTTAATCTTGGCCAGAGAAGCTTCAAAAACCCCTCTGGTGGCCATAGGCGGCATCAATGCAGGGAACGCTTCTCCGGTGGTCGAAGCCGGCGCCGACGCGATCTGTGTCACCGCTGCTGTGGGTGCTGCACCGGACCCAGAGGCGGCTGCCGCACGGTTGGTTAAAGTGATTGAAGACGCCGGAGGACGGGTCTGACGAGCCTGTTCCGGGCTCATTGCACAGGGGGTTCGACCCGACTCTATTTCGTTGACACCCCCCAAGACCGATGTTAGGCTCTGCCTATAACAGAGCGCACAACGTTCTGGCGGGAGCTTGGGTAAGCCAGGCTGAGAGGGTGGCCAAATCGCCACCGACCGTCTGTACCTGATACGGGTAATACCGGCGCAGGGATTAGACGCA
>Ga0209034_10001879_pt1 | contig 10057 bp, 10 predicted proteins | sample MarorgKNORR_S2LV_2_FD_188219 | JGI IMG/M metagenome (GOLD analysis project Ga0209034, IMG submission 188219) | Marine microbial communities from the Southern Atlantic Ocean, analyzing organic carbon cycling - 250m_A/KNORR_S2/LV (SPAdes) (version 2) | ecosystem: Environmental > Aquatic > Marine...
TATCTAACGCTTCTTCTAGGGGACATTGTGCTAACGCTGCGGTTCTCGCAACGATCACTGTTCCTGGATCTCTTCTGGCGGAAGATGCAGCTGTCAGCTTGCCAACCTGTTCTGTTTTAGAATATAAACCAGGATCAGGGCAATCAAATTTATCAGGTGGTTTGCTGTCTTCTATTTCGATAGCGCTGACACCTGCAGATTCAAATTCCCTGACCGTTCGTATAGTGTTGACCGCATTTCCGAATCCATCTTCTCCATCGAGCATCAGGCTGACATCTGCCATGCGAGTTATTCTACGGCAGTAATCTACCGCGTCGGACATGTTGTACATAACCAAATCCGGTACGCCGAGATTTGCTGCCTTCCCCACTGACCCAGATAAGAAACAAACTTCATAATCCAACATTTCTGCAATTCGTGCTGATAATGGGTCAAATATATTGGCGGCCACTGTGCATGTATCTCTTGATAAAACACTTCGGAAACGTTCGCGTGCTTTGGACATATGGTTCCTCCCGTAATTTATATCAGATTGATGTATTACTGTTCGTATATGATAATCACTGGTAGTCTGTTGTGTCATCAATTCTATCTCTATAAGAGAGGTATGAGTGATTCAGCGTTGTGGTGCATGTTTTTATGAAAAGCCTTTGTTTTAGCCTTGAAGGAATTTTATGACATGGTCTCGCTGTAACACATTATTAAGTTGCGGGTCAAAATTTATGTCCGGTGAGTGTTCAAAATGAAAGTTACTAATATTATTATAGAAGTGGTGGAGAGGACTATTCCTGATACCGGACTGGATTCTGACTTAGGTCGATTCTCGGGTACTACTGAACAAGGATTACTGCGGATTCTTACGGACGAAGGTGTGGAAGGGAATTGTTTTATCGGTAATTTCCGGCAGGGTGGACGCGGCTTATTTCGTTCGATACTAGATGTGATAAAACCAGAGTTAATAGGCAGGGATCCTGCTGACAGGGAATGGCTATGGAACCGGCTGGGTATATTGGCTTCACGTAAAGGCGTAACACCTAACGCCTGGGCTCCAGTGGATGTAGCTTTATGGGATATATCTGGGAAGATGGCGGGCCTTCCAATATACAAACTACTTGGGTCTTACCAGGAAGAGACTCCGGTCTATGCTACTTATCCTCCTAGACATGATACGCCAGAGGGTTATCTTCAGGAAGCTAAAGAATTATTAGCGTACGGGTTCAGCGCGTACAAGATTCATCCAGGTACTATGTCAACTAAAAATGTGATTGAAGCTGTAACGTTGATCAGAAATTTTGTAGGGGATAGCATGAAACTTATGTTGGACCCTAACTGTGGGTATAGATTCAGAAAAGCATTAGACATAGGGAAGGCGCTGGATGCTAATCAATTTTACTGGTATGAAGACCCTGTTCCACATCATGAATTAGATTCCATTAAAGAACTCGATAGTAGGCTTACGGTTCCTCTATGTATGAGCGATCAAAATCCGCAACAATTCTATAATTCAGCTAATATGATTCGCCAACAGTCAGCTAGGATAGTGAGAGGGACATCCCAAAAGCTGGGGATAACTGGACTTAAGAAATTATGTTCTATGGCTGAAGGATTTGGCCTTAATTGTGAGATAGGGCAGGCTGGCAACCCCCTGCTCAATGCTGCTAATTTGCATGTTACTTTGTCAGTATCCAATTGTGACTATTATGAGTACTGGATGCCACAAGAAGCCCAGCAATTCGGGCTAATAGATGATATTAGCCTGAATGATAATTGTTGTATTGAAGCCCCAACGTCTCCGGGACTGGGCTATTCTATCGATTGGGATTGGATTAAGTCTCACAAGATAGACAGTTTGGGAGCTTGATGACTCATATAGGAAAAGACAGTTGTTGCTACCAATGCAAAAAAGGCTTATCCGTTTCCTAATCCAAGTTGATCGATAACGTAAGTGCCCATATGTCGATTCTCCGTAAATTCGTGGGATGTATTCTTTACGTTGTATCCAATGATGGGAACTCGTTGTTCGTGTTCAGAACCGTGGGACCTGAGGTCGTCCGGTATTTCTACCAATGTCGAATCTCCGAAAACCGTATCTTTATCTGCGGTTACTACAACCTGACCAATTCTTTCCAGTCGTAGTTGATATCTTTCCACTGCATCTGCTGCAGACATTGCTAGATCTACTCCTTCGGTCCTGTTCAACAAATCGATTGATTTGTTTACTAATGATTCGTCAATATATATGAAATACGCTCCACCTAGATTGGCATGATGCACTACGTATTTATCTTTAATGATAGGAACAGCCAGGTTCTCCATCCCATTCTCAGTTAGAATTTGACCTAGGTCTATCAGATTAGTTTTCCTAGACATTCCGTGATCGCCGCTGACCATAATTGTCGCGTTGGGAAATCTATCTAATATATCTCCAATATTTGAATCGAGCATTTGTATATGCCGCTTCCCCTCGGATTCTTGTGGGGAAAACTTATGGTGCGCATAATCTGTCGTTGTAATATAGGCGAATTGAGGCCTATTTTTTTCGATGGCTAATTCTCCTGCTTTAAGGGTCCAGCCATTGACTTCCACTGAATATATAGGTGGAGGGTCTCCTATTTCGTCAATCAACCATTGGTCCGGGGTCTCAGAACAGATTACAGTCGTCGCATCTCTCCCGAGAAGTGTTTGGAGCTTTGACTTGGAGGTCGACATAAGCGTGCCGATCCCCTTGTTTTTGCACATCGTGAATATGGTAGGAGACAGGATATATTCATCGGATTCCATGTAAACCTCTTCGTCCGTCTCTTGAATATATCTGTAATTCGAACAAATACCGTGGTTGACTGGATATTTACCGGTTAGGATAGATACATTATTTACATTAGTTACGGAAGGCCACATTGACTTGCCTACAGTATAGAAACCTCCGCTAATCAACCTGTCCATATTTGGTGTGTCGATAGACTCAAAATATTCGGGATCAAAACCGTCAATACAAATCACAATTATAGGACTATAGTTTTCCATTGGACCCGCCTTTCGTCGATTTTTGATGGGGCCCATTTTGAGGCCAATTATCTGATATTGCAATAGTTAACATCTGATGTGACTATATGCATATTTGTAATATAGTATTCCACGACAAGTTTGTTGCAGGGTAGCTAACATTAATATTTAACTAGCTGAAGGTGACGTTTTGCTTAATACTCATATCTCTCAAACTGACCGTTTGAACGCGTTTTGTAAAGATACAGATGCGTACTTAGAAGGGCACTCAGGTGGTCCCCTATCTGAAATGACTTTTGCCGCCAAGGATATTTTTGATGTTAAAGGATTTGTTACTGGTGGTGGAAATCCAGATTGGAAAGCTACTCAGACTCCTGCTGAACAAACCGCTTGGGCTGTACAAATGTTGGTTGACGCCGGAGCAGCCATGGTTGGAAAAACTCTTACCGATGAGATTACTCGGGGTATATTTGGCGAAAATGCTCATTACGGTACGCCCGTCAATTCCAACGCAGTTGGCAGGGTTCCAGGAGGGTCATCGAGTGGTTCTGCTTCAGCTGTTGCGGGTGAATTGGTCGATTTTGCACTAGGGTCCGACACAGGTGGGTCAGTTCGAGTTCCTGCAAGTTTCTGTGGGTTATACGGACTCAGGCCAACACATGGCCGAATCTCTTTAAATGGGGTGCTCCCACAATCTAGCAGCTATGATACCGTTGGTTGGTTCGCCCGAGATCCGGAGACCTTTGCAAAAGTTGGTGCTGTGATACTACAAAGTGAGATTTCCAAAGCTTTACCAAAAAAGGTCATAATAGCAGAAGACGCTTTTGAACTCCTTGATAGGTCTACATATGAAGCCTTGCAACCGTGTGTTCGAAGGATATGTAAGCTTATTGGCGGAGAATCGATCGTACGACTTTCTGAAACGACTCTGGCAGAGTGGAGAGACCAGCAGGGAATATTACAAAGTAGAGAGGCTTGGGAGACTGTCAAGAATTGGATAGATGAGGTCAACCCAAGGTTTAGCTTCGAAGTAACTGAACGTTACATACTAGCGAAACATATCTCTGATGAGGAAATCCTCTCGGCGGAAAAGGTGAAAGCTCAGATATTAAGTCGTATGTCTCATATATTGGCAAATAATGCGGTCATATTATTGCCGACAACTGTTGGACCCGCTCCCTTAACGGGTCAAAAACTTTCAGACCGGACTGATCTACGATTAAAGACAAGTCAGTTGACGTGTATTGCTGGAACAACAGGAGGCCCACAGATTAATTTACCATTATCCGAAGAAGGTGGTTTGCCTATTGGGATATCCATATTAGGCTCTCCTGGGGATGATGAAATGTTAATAGAAATAGCTCGACAGCTAATATCCAACTCGTGATTCTGTATACAGTCTCGCTGGTGCTTTGTAACATCTAGACTTTCCTCTCTGTTTGTCAAAATTTATAATGGTCGCAAATAATACAACTTCTAATCAATGGAAGGGGGCAACATGAAATACGATGTCATTGTTATAGGAGCCGGCTCGGCCGGAGGGACCATAGCATCTCGGTTGTCTGAATCTCCTAATATATCTGTATTGCTGTTGGAAGCCGGCCCTGATTATGAGGATTTTGAAAAATATCCTGATGATGTTAAGTACGGATATGCCCCGACCGCTTCGGAGATGGGTGCTCCACACAATTGGTCGTTTACTGGTAAAGCGACTGATTCACAGCCACCAATTAACATACCGAGAGGAAAAATAGTTGGTGGAACTAGTGCGATTAATGGTCAGGTATTCCTGAGGGGAGTTCCTGAAGATTACGACTCATGGGCTGAATGGGGAAACGACGAGTGGAGTTATATTAAAGTACTCCCCTATTTCCGCAAATTGGAAACTGACACTGATATCATGGATGATTATCACGGAAATGACGGTCCTATTCCAGTTAGACGTCATAAAAAAGAATCTTGGTTACCTCTTCAACATGCTTTTCAGGAAGCGGCTATTCAAGCAGGCTTTCCTGAAATTTATGACCATAATAACCCTGACTCGTGGGGCGTCGGTCCTTTTCCAATGAACAACCCGAACGGGGTTCGCATGAGTACGGCTTTAACGTATATCAATCCTAATCGTCATCGGCTCAACTTAACTATCCGTAGTAATATCCTTGTCCGAAAAATTATCTTTGAAGGAAACGTTGCCAGAGGAGTTGAAGTTGAGAGCGGCGGGGATGTTTTTATAGTCGAAGCTGATCAAATAGTACTATCTGCTGGAGCAATTGGTTCTCCCCATATATTAATGCTGTCCGGAGTGGGACCGTCTCAGCATTTAAATGATCATAATATAAAGGTAATAAAAGATATGCCGGGTGTAGGACAGAATTTACGAGATCACCCTCTAGTGGCAATAAGGGCCAAGACCAAGGAAGATTTTCCTTTAGACCCACTTGCTCCCCGTATGCAGACGCTTCTTAGATACACAGCATCCGGGTCAGATGACCGGAATGATATCCAAATATTTCCTTCGTCATTTTCAACTCCCTTAGGAGGAGATCCGTTTGCGGAGGAGGGAATACGGTTTACTTGCATGCTAGAGTTGGCGGAAGGTTCTGGGGAAATTAAATTATCCGCAAACAATCCTAGTATCCAACCAGAAATCGACTGTAAATACTTGCGAACAGATAGAGACAGAGAGCGATTAAGGGAAGCTATACGGCTATCTTTGAGGATAATGGAACATCCATCATTTGAAAGCATTATAGATTATGTAATATCTCCTACAGAGGAGGATTTACGGGATGACGATTCATTAGATGATTGGATGCTCAGGAATGTGTGGATTGGCCAGCATTTATCTGGCACATGTAAGATGGGGTCTGCAGATGATCCTATGTCTGTAGTCGATCAATACGGAAACTTACACGGTTTTGCAGGCATACGTGTAGCAGATGCTTCTATAATGCCGGACTGTATAAGAGCAAACACAAATTTAACGACTATTATGATAGGCGAACGTGTCTCTGAATGGGTACTTGGAGATATCTCAACTGAAGGTTAATATATCTCGGTAAATATTCGGTGATTCAGAACTCTTAAATATGGATTATATGTAGTCAGTTGGCCATAAATCCACATTTAAAACTTCTTCACACCATTTCGCTACGCCCAGTAATGGGCCTTCTTCAAAAGGTAATCCAGCTAATTGTGTTCCTAATGGTAAGCCATTAGTTGCTAGCCCTGAGGGTATTGTTATGGTTGGCAATCCGCTTGATGTCCAGGGGGCTTGAAACACCGCGTCACCCGTGGTGGTTAGGTCCCTAGGAGCAGGAGCAGGAGTAGTGGGCATAAGGAGAGTATCTACCCCACTAAACATATTGACCATATCTAGCCTGAATTGTCTGCGTAGCCTTTGCGCCTGTAAATAATCCATTCCTGAGACAAGCATCCCCATTTCGATATTTCCGCGTATTTTGGGGCCATATTCTTCTGCTCTTTCTTGATACCATTCACGATGGAAAGCGGCAGCTTCAACATTGCTTACTATTCTTTGACAAGCGTGCGATGACCTGAAGCTGTCGGGCAATGTCATCTCTCTAATCTCAGCACCAGCGGATGCCAGTTTCTGAACTACCTGCTCAGTGTGCGTCACTACTTCTGGAGTGGAATGGTCAAAGAAAAAATCTTTAAGTAATCCTATTACGGGTTTTTGCTCATGATGTGTCATTTGTTCAATGAAATCAGGGACTGATTCATTGGCCGAGCGCGGATCTAGTGGGTCATATCCGGACATTACTTGTAACATTAACGCCGCATCTTCGACGGATTTGACTAATATGCCGACTGTGTCCAATGACCAGCTTAATGGGACTACACCGTGCCGGCTTATCCTGCCATATGTGGGTTTTAGACCGACTATACCGTTATAAGCTGCAGGACGGCAGGTGGACCCTCCCGTTTGCGATCCTAGCGCGGCAGTGCACATCCCTGTGGCCACGGCAACGGAAGATCCGCTGCTAGAACCGCCTGGCGTGTGGTTCAGATTCCAGGGGTTTCGTGACGGTGATGGATCGCTGGAAGCGAATTCAGTAGTAACAGCCTTGCCTATTATTATGGCCCCAGCCTCTTTGAGCTTGGCTACCGAAGTAGCGTCATAGGTCGGTACGAATTCCGAAAATATTTTTGAACAAGCACTAGTTCGCATACCAGCGGTATAAAAGATGTCCTTGAGGCCTACGGAAACTCCTTGAAGTGGTTTTATAATACCTCTTTCTTGATCAATTTCGGTTTGCTTGGCTTGTCCTATAACATCTTCTCTATCAACTGTAACCCATGCTCTCAAGTCAGGGTCTAATGCATCTATCCGGTTAAGCAGTGTTTCTACCAACTCTATCGGGGATATATTTTTATTTTCTATTTCTCTGATCGTCTCAGAAATACTTAGGCGATAGGTATCTGACATCACTCACCTCAATTAATCTATGCGTTCAAGAATGGGGGTTGGTTTTATTGCAGCAGAGATACTAGGGTTCTAATTCGGAATCTGGGATATCACGAATTATCTGTTCTAAATGTTTTGCTGTTTGACTTATCTGAGGTTCTATTTCTTTTGCATGCCTCTCAGTCCAATGTAGCCTTGCTATCGTTGATAGGCTTTCCAATAAAGATATTTTTTCTTCGCTAGAACTTTTCTCTGGCATAAACCCTCCTGAAAAAAATATATGCGCATATGGTATTCACCTAGATGTCCATCCTCCGTCTACGATTAGTAAATGACCGTTTGTAGCACTAGCTGAAGGACTGGCCAGATATATAGTCGCTCCAATAAGTTCCTCAGCGTTCATTCGTCTTCCTAATGGCATATTCTCCGACAAATCCTGTGCCAATTCGTGCTCTGTTCTAGTGTCAGCTTGTAGTAGGCCAGGGGTTTCAGTCGGGCCGGGACCAATAGCATTCACCGTTATGCCATGTTCAATCCATTCGAGAGCTAATACTTGTGTGAGACTGGCTACACCACCTTTACTTGAGCAGTAAGCAGCTCGATTTTTTGCTCCTACTAGTGAAAATTGAGAGGCAATATTAATGATTCTACCAAAACCTTGTGGAATCATATGCTTAGCTGCTGCTTGAGCGCAGAAGAAAGTTCCCTTTAGGTTGGTGGCCATCACGGCATCCCAGTTCTCTTCTGTAACCTCCAATGCAGATTGACGTTGGCGTATTCCGGCGTTATTCACAAGAATATCGATATGGCCAAAATCTTTAACTATTTTATTAATAGATTCTTGTATTTGGGTAACATTCTGCACGTCGAGCACGTAGCTGTTACTTCGTCGTCCCTGATGTTCTATATTATTCTGTACAGCCTGGGCATCAGGAAGTCGTTCTTCAAGATCAGATATGGCTACGTCTGCACCAGCTTTGGCTAATCCAATAGCCAAAGTTTCTCCTATACCTCGACCAGAACCTGTAACAAGTGCTACTTTGCCTTCTAAACTGAGACCTGTATAACTCATAGTATGTATACCTGGCAATTTAAGATTTAAACCTTACTTTATTCCACTGGTGCTAATGATCGAGACCCTAATTCCCTGTCGAGTAGAAGAAGCGCATCACCTTGGCCACCGATTAGCTTTAGCTGTTCTACTAAATCGTTTGCTGTTTTTTCCTCTTCTATTTGTTCTGTGATAAACCATTGAAGATGTATTTGAGTTGCTACGTCATTTTCTTTGACAGAGACTTCGTATAACTTGTTTATTAATTCGCTAACGTGTCTTTCATGTTCCAACGTTTTCTGCATAACGTCTTGTATAGATTCAAATTCTATTGCTGGTTGAGCTATTGGGTGTAGGATAGCTCTGCCATCCCTGTCATTGATAAAATCAAATATCTTCATACCGTGGGCATATTCCTCTTGGCTCTGGATTCTAAGCCAGTGGGCAAACCCGGGTAGGTTTATAGATTCACAATATGACGACATCGAAAGATACAAATACGAAGAATAAAGTTCTTGGTTTGTATGTTCATTCAGGGCGTCCTGCATTTTTTGAGCTATTGCCATATTCCCACCTCTTATAACAATTTATTTGTATAATTTACGTCAGGGTTTTGTGGGCATTATATGTGCATGTAACATCTGTATGCTAGTTGTATTCTGACAATTAGTCTTCAGATGGAATTTTCATCTGCGATGATGAGTAATAACGGAGGTAGAGCATGGGATCTGCTGTGAGGCTTTGTTCAGCTTGTGGTGCAGAGATTGGTGATACAGAAACTAAGACTTGTACTATCTGTGGAGTACTGCTTGATGGCGAATATGCTGAGCCAGATCAATTGGACAGAGAAAAATCTGAAATGACCAGTAAACTCACTGACGAAGACCTGGGATATACCGATCAAGCTTGGTTGAGAGGCGGTCGGTATGATATTGATCCTCCGAAAGATGAAACTTGATTTTGCAATTACCAGCTTCGTCTGTTCATGGTTTGTATTTGTCTCCCTCCTCTTTCGATATTCTCCCTGCAGCCATCAGCCACATGCGGGAAATTTCCGGACCCATAAACTTGAAATGATGTCTAAGTTCTTTTTGTAGTAACGGGTAGGTATTGCCAGGAATAACATCATAGAACCATCTACAAAAGCTTCCATATTCAGCTTGGAGCTTCAAAATGGTGCAGGCATTTTGAACAACTGCGGCAATTTTTGCTTTATTCCTAATGATGTCGCGATTCTCACGAAGTCTGATTATGTCACCACCATTCATAGCAGATACTTGTTCTATGTTCCAATTGTAGAAGGCTTTTCGGAATCCATCTCTTCTGAGCAATATCATTCTCCAGGTAAGTCCGGCTTGGAATACCTGTAAGCTCATCACTTCAAATAGACTATCATCATCTAATAGACGATGTCCCCATATGGTATTTCTGTACCAATCCTCGATGCCTTTAGTATCAATTGTTTCGTGACTATTTTTTTGCGTCATGGTGTTCCATATCTATTTATGACAAACCTGTCCATGAGTATAATACCGGATACAATAGGAGTCATCAGGTATACAGATTTGAGGTAT
>Ga0209034_10001881_pt1 | contig 10053 bp, 7 predicted proteins | sample MarorgKNORR_S2LV_2_FD_188219 | JGI IMG/M metagenome (GOLD analysis project Ga0209034, IMG submission 188219) | Marine microbial communities from the Southern Atlantic Ocean, analyzing organic carbon cycling - 250m_A/KNORR_S2/LV (SPAdes) (version 2) | ecosystem: Environmental > Aquatic > Marine >...
GATTACGCTCATCACCCGACAGAAGTTGCTGTGACGCTGGAAGCAGCAAGATCGATTTTTCCAGGAACTCGGCTGGTAGCTGTTTTTCAACCACACCTGTATTCGCGTACGAAGGAGTTGTCCGCGGAGTTTGGGATAGCGCTATCCAAGGCGGATGTCCTATGGGTGACGGATATATTTCCGGCGAGAGAAGCTCCGATCGCAGGCGTATCAGGGGAAATTCTAGTTACTGCGGTACGTGCCATCGGGAAGTCTGAAGCTCACTACCATCCCAACCTCGAAACAATATCGGAAGTCTTAACAGGGACATTACGGCCCGGTGACGTGCTATTAATCCTAGGCGCGGGCTCGATTGAGTCACTGGGCCAGTCGTTGCTAGCCCAGTTGCAGCAGTCAGCCCATGCGTAGGGACGTTCAAATCCTGCTAGGCACTGCGTGTCTCGGTGCAGTCGCGCTCTGGGGAGAACGTATCCCCAAGGCCCTAGCTACTATGGAGGTATTCCGGGTTCGTGACGTCGAAGTTAGGGGTGCACGATTCCTCTCTGAGCAAGATATTGAAGGCCTGCTTGCGCTGACTCCAGAGTCCTCAATTTGGGGTGAGATCCAGCGTTGGACCGACCAGGTAGTGTCCCACCCACTCGTGAAAACAGGTCGTGTTACCCGCAAGCTTCCCGACGGGCTTCTCGTGAGTTTGGTTGAGAGGATCCCAATTGCTCTCGCGCCGACGCCAGCCCTTGAGCCTGTGGACGCTGAGGGGTACCGACTTCCATTGGACCCAGCTACGTACCGACTCGATCTTCCCATTCTTTTTAGTCAAGAGAAAACTCCAGAAGGTGCGAGGCTCGTGCCTGAAGAGGTTCGCCGACTAGCTGCAGAAGTGGATCATTTGATGGCCGCGGATAGCGCATTTTTGCGATTGGTCTCGAGCGTCGAATGGACTGAAAAAGGTTCTTTATTAGTGCGTTGGACTGATCCTCGCGTTGACTTTCTGCTTCCGAGTCAAGCGTCCCCCATGAGGTTGCGAGCGGGCTTGAGTGCGCTTGCCGATGCCGTATTGAAGTATCCTGGAAGGGTACCTTCTGAAATAGACCTGAGATTTTCGGACCAAGTCGTGGTCCGCCACCAAGTGGATTAGCCATGCGATCAAAACTTATTGCCGGCCTGGATATCGGAACCACGAGTACCCGCGCTGTCATTGGTGAAACCATTGGTGACCCCAGGCGGCCTGGTCTAACGATCCTCGGAGTGGGTCAGGCGCAGACTGAGGGCCTCAGGGGTGACATGGTGACGAACATCAAGGAGATCACGGAGTCGGTCCGTGCTTCTATGAAGGAAGCTGAACTGATGGCTGGTGTTTCAGTTGACCGAGTCTATACGGGTATCGGGGGAGACTACGTAAGGGCGTGGAACTCGATGGGTGTAGTCGCAATCTCAAAAGACGAAGTCTCACGAGACGATATGGAGCGGGTCCATATCGTGGCCCGCGCCGTAGCTGTGCCGCCTGACCGAGAGATGGTTCATGCGATTCCGCAAGAGTATCGAGTCGACGACCAGCAAGGGATCAAGGATCCCTTGGGGATGGCCGGTGTGAGGCTTGAAGCAGAGGTTTTCTTGGTCACCTGCCAACTCGCGGGATCAACTAACATTCGTAAGGCTGTTAACCAAGCTGGCTACTGTGTTCAGGAGATGGTTTTGGAGCCACTGGCAGGTGGTCGAGCAGTGCTGACCGAAGACGAAAAAGAGGTTGGCGTGGTTATGGTGCAGATCGGTGCATCTACGACGGATGTGGTGGCGTACTACGAAGGGAAAGTTCAGCATGTCTCGATCTTACCCTTCGGGGGGGCGACTCTAACAGCTGATCTCGTCCGGGGACTTTCCGTTCCTTACGCGGAAGCTAAGAAAGCGAAGGAGCACCACGGCATCGCTTTTGCTCAGATGGTTGATCCCCGAGAGACGGTAGAAATGCCGGGCCCCTCGCCGGGTCAGATGAGGGCCATAGCCCGCGAGCTAATTGCCCACATTATCGAACAAAGATTAGATGAAATGTTTGGAATTGTGCAGGCCGAGCTTGAGAGCCAGCGTCTTCTAGACAAGTTGGGTGCTGGCGTTGTTCTGTCGGGCGGCACAGTCGGCATTCCAGGAGTTGTCGAGCTGTCACAGCAGATCTTTGCTTCCCCCGTGCGTATAGGGCTCCCTACAGAGAGTCTAGGGGGCCTGGCTGATTCAGTGCGACGTCCACGGTTTGCCATAGCCACAGGGTTAGCTCTATGGGGAGCGGATCGCTTCGCGGAAACCGGCAAGGGTGCTTCAACCGTTTCTTCTGGTGTTTTCACAAAGCTTGGGACTTGGTTAAAGGAATTCTTTTAGCTCTCAAAACTCGGTCATGGAGGAAGACATGATGATCTTCGAATTTGAGGAGACGCCGATTCGAAATGCCCGCATGAAGGTTGTGGGCGTCGGTGGTGCTGGCGGGAACGCTGTTAACCGTATGATCGATGAGGATCTCGAGGGTGTCGAGTTCATCTCAATGAATACTGATGGCCAGGCGCTGAAGAGCTCTCAAGCCCAGATCACAATCCAAATCGGCAAGAAACTCACGAAAGGGCTCGGGGCGGGAGCTCGCCCGGAAATTGGCAGACAGGCGCTAGCAGAAAGCGAAGACGATGTCCGCCGAGCTCTTGAGGGCTCGGACTTAGTATTCGTTGCTGCGGGTATGGGTGGTGGTACAGGTACAGGCGCAGCTCCATTGGTGGCTGAGATTGCTCGTGAATTGGGTGCGCTCACGATCGGCATTGTCACAAAGCCGTTTTCTTTCGAAGGGCGTAAGCGGGCGCGACAAGCCTCTCAGGGTCTGGCGGAGCTGCGGCGCTGTGTAGACACGATGATTCTTGTACCGAATGATCGCTTGTTGGCAGTAGTCCCAAAGGGGACATCCTTCCGTGACGCCTTGAAAAAGGCTGATGAAATTTTACTCAACGCTACTCAAGGGATCTCAGATCTGATCAGCGTAACGGGTGAGATTAACGTGGATTTCGCGGATGTTAGAACTGTGATGGCAGCTCGTGGTCCTGCACTGATGGGTTCAGGCTTTGGTGAGGGTGAGAATCGGGCACAGGAAGCTGCCCAGGAGGCAATTTCTTCTCCTCTCCTCGATGATGTTTCAATTTCTGGTGCTCGTGGGGTTTTGATAAACATCACCGGTGGCATGGACCTCGCCATTGACGAGGTCACGACCATCTCTTCGATTATCCAAGAAGAGGCTGGAGACGATGCTGAGATCATTTTCGGTGCCGTTCATAATCCCGAACTAAAGAACCAGGTTCGGGTCACCGTAATAGCGACTGGTTTCGACTCTGGCGGAGATGAGAAGGTGATTCCGGGTAATTTCCGGAACCCCCATTCTCAGCCACCGGAGGCTTCGGGTGTTGGTATGTCGCAGCAAGCGATACCCGAGCACACCGTGCTTTCGGAGGCTGTGCCTCAGGAGGAGCTAGAGGACCAGGTAGCAGTGGCTGGAGGTGGAGGTGGGGAGCAACTGTTGCCGCTTGCGCGGTACCCGGAGCGCTTCATCTCAAGAGAGCATATCGAAGGGTTAGACATACCGACGTTCATACGCCGCCAGATGGACTAAGCTGAAGTGGCTGTCCGGTGACTGGAGCGGGATGGGAGTGGAATGGTGAGCCAAAACGCACGGTTGGCGCTGATAACCGCAGTTGCGGGATTCGTAGTGTCGTCGTGCGCACCGGGAGTGCCTGACGCTGGGCGCCTGCAGGTAATTTATGCGCTGCCGTCCGAGTCACTGGAGACCTTATCTCTGGGTAGGGGCCAAACTCTGGGCGAACTGCTTTATCGAGCAATTGGAGCAAATGAGCAGGAGTCGCTCTTACTGGCCTTCAGTCAGCACGCTTCACCGCGTCGGATACGGCAAGGCACCGAGATCACGCTGCGCTATACCCGTGAAAACCATCAGCTACGGGGAGTGGATGTGGCGCTTACACCTGACGAGACTCTTCGCCTTGCGCGCGATCTTGTCGGTTGGAATTCAGAGCTTATCGAGACACCTATTTACATCGATACCCTCTTCGTGGGCGGTGAGATAGAAACAGTGCTCTGGAATGCTGTGGTGGGGAATCCGGCTCTCCAAAATCTTACGCTGGAGGATCGAAACACTCTAATTGACAGACTCGACCGGGTTTTCCAGTGGCAGGTCGATTTTTCGCGACAGATCCGTGTAGGTGACACCTATCGGTTCGCATTCGAGCGAGAGGTCCGTCCTAATGGTTCTATGCGCACCGGACAGCTACTAGCAGCTGAGCTCGTGAACAGCGGCACGCCGTTTTATGCCATATGGTTTGATCCCAATGGGGACGGTGAAGGCTCATACTTTGACCTTGAAGGTGAGTCGGTCAGGAGAGCTTTTTTACTCAGACCCTTAGCTTACAGGCGAATTTCTTCACTCTTCACCAATTCGCGCTACCACCCGATTTTACAGACATGGCGCTCACATAGGGGGGTGGATTATGCAGCGAATGCCGGGACGGACGTTATGGCGACCTCAGATGGTGTCGTGATACACCGGGGGATGGATGGTGCCTATGGTAACTCAGTCGAGATTCGCCATTCGAATGGGTTCATGACACGCTACGCGCATCTCCGCGGGTTCAGATCGGGCATTGCCGTAGGTTCTCGGGTGAGGCAGGGGGATATTATCGGATACGTTGGTATGACGGGGCTGGCAACTGGTAATCACTTGCACTACGAGATGTTACGTAGCGGACGTCACATTGACCCACTTTCTGTCGATCTGCCTGCTGGTGACCCTGTGCCTTCACAGGACCGAGTGCGGTGGGTCCAAGACATGAACGTGCGCGTAGCCTTCCTTGAGCGTATACCAGGTAGCAACCCGATACGGTTCGTTGCTAATTCAGTTGAGCAGCAGGACGAAGAGCAAAAACAAGCACAGGGCGGGGGGTCGCCGTAGTAATCGCAGACCGCCAGGCGTGGGCCTGAGTATGGTACGCTGGAGCTTATTCTTCGCCCTGGCAGTTGGGGCTGTTACCTACGCGTTTTGGCTCTACCTTCGCGTCGAACTTAGGGTGCGTGGATCTCGCCTTCTAGCAGTCCTTCGTGCCGTTTCGCTTGTTGTCATTCTCGCGCTTCTCTTCGACTTCCGACTCCCCTCGCTCTGGGGAAGCACTGCGCGCTCAGAGTGGGTGCTTCTCGATGCTTCGCTAAGCATGATTGCAGCTAATCCTGAAGGTGAGTCTGCATGGGAAGCTGCAGAAGAAAGAGCTCAGGAACTAGAGAGAGAAGGCTGGACTGTTGTTGCTTTTGGAGCCAATGCAGAGTCTCAGGATGAGTATGAGGTTGGTCAACCCACAGCAGCTAGCACATTATTGGCGCCAGTGCTGGACCGGGCAGTCGAGTCTGGCGTAGGCCGCATTCGGGTACTTTCCGACTTGCGGTTTCAAGACCCCGTGGCAGTTAGTGCTGCCTTGGCATCGCTCCCGCTTGAGGTCGAATTCGAACGATTCGGCGAAGGGGTTTCTAATGCCGGTGTCTCTCGGCTTGAAGTGCCGGACTTAGCTCGAGCGGAAGGGTCGGTGACGGCAGAGATAGAGGTCCACGGTGGTAACCCGGGAGACTCTATTACGGTCATCATTTCCGAGGAAGACTCAGAGGTGGCAGAAGTGAGGGTTGTCGCTCCCTCGCCTGGCCTTAGGAGTCGGGTGCCGGTAGAGCTTCCTACGCCATCTGAGACTGGTCGAGTGAGATATGAAGCCAGGGTGGCCTTTGAGCCGGACGGATTTTCTTCGGATGACACGGCCGTCTCGTACGCTAGTGTTGGGTACGAGGAAGAGGCGTTAGTACTGATCTCTCTGCACGCGGATTGGGAACCACGGTTTCTGTTGCCGGTCATGGAGGAAGTGACCGGTCTTCCTGGCCTAGGTTATCTCCGTGTGGGGCCGGACCGCTTTGTGCCAATGGGACGGGCGGTTGAGAGAGGCACGCCAGTAGACTCTGCCTCGGTTGGCCGGGCTGCATCCAGTGCTGCGGTGCTTGTTCTTCATGGCTTGGGGAGTAGCGCAGATGAGTGGGCACAAAACCTCGCCGTGCGGCCAGGCCGAAACGTCCTGCTCGTAGTCGATGCCGAGGGGGCTGAGTTAGCCGGTGTTCCAAGTGGCGACCCTCGCGATGGGGAATGGTATGTATCGCAGGAGATTCCAGCTTCTCCTATTGCGGGATCTTTGGTCGGTGTGGAGGTACAGGGACTCCCTCCATTGACGGATGTGCTCCTTCCTACCGATCCGACACAGGTCCGAGGTTCACTACTGGCACAACTTAGGGGTGCTGGTCCGCTCGAAGCGGCACTTCATCTGGATGACCGAGCTGAGGGTCGGGTTGCAGTAGCACTATCATCAGGCTTCTGGCGGTGGGCGGCGAGACAGAGCGGGCAAGAAGCCTATCGGCGTCTCTGGTCTGGTGTTGCCGGTTGGCTTCTTGCCGGACAGGCAGTGGCAAATACGGATATTCGGCCTATCCAGTGGACGGTTGAGCGAAATCAGCCTGTCATATGGAGTGTGCCCGATGGCAGTATCGAACACCATATCATCATTAGCTCAGTTGATTCTATTGTGGCGGATACAATAGTCATGGGTAATGGTCTGGTATCAACTGGAGTGCTACCTCCAGGACAGTATTCGTATCGAGTGGAACATGATTTAGAAGAGCTATCGGTCGAAGGCCGGTTCGACGTAGCTGCCTCTACTCTCGAAATGGTCACCGCTCCGGAGCAGCCCCGGGCTGGGTCATCGCAAAGTACTTCGGGCTCTGGTTCAGAAGAGAGTGGCACTAGCCCGCTTAGAACCAAACCCTGGCCTTACCTGCTCGTCATCACACTGCTGTGTGCCGAGTGGGTCGGAAGGCGCCGAAGTGGCCTTCGCTGACGACTGTGGCACGCCTTTTAAAGACTGAGAAGGAGCGGGCCAAGGGATTATGGCGGCGTGTGGTCGATTTTGGATTGACAGATCTACGAGTATTAGCCGGTGGGTTGGATGTAGAGTCGCTGGAGTCGCTAGAAGAGTTACTCCTCCGCGCGGACTTTGGGGTGCGTGCCACTCTTCGATTAACTGATCGTGTGGAAGAGGTTCTAAGGCGAGGCGAGGTGCTTGGTCAAGTTCAACTTACAAAGACCTTAAAAGAGCAGATCAGTGAAATACTAGATGCGGCGAGACAAGTTGAGCTTGTCACCGCAGCATCCGGCCCAACTGTTTACTTAATTGTTGGTGTGAACGGCGCGGGCAAGACAACATCCGCTGCTAAACTAGGTCACTTGCTGGCTCAAGATGGCCGGAGTGTGCTGGTTGCTGCAGCTGATACTTATCGGGCCGGTGCAGTGGCTCAATTGGAGTCTTGGGCTGGTCGGATTGGTGCAGAGTTCCTAAGAGGTCAGAAGGGAGGGGATCCAGCCTCGGTTGCGTTCGACGCGCTTGACGCAGCGGAGGCCCGTGGGCTCGATGTCGCTATCATCGACACTGCGGGACGACTTCATAGCAATAAGGACCTCATGCAGGAGCTAACGAAGATCGACCGTGTTATTCGAAGGCGAATGGGTGGTGCCCCGCACGAGACCCTTCTCGTGTTGGATGCAACAGTAGGACAAAATGCTCTCAGGCAGCTGGAAGGGTTTTGTGCTGCTGTGGATGTGAGTGGCATCATTCTTTCGAAATTGGATTCTTCGTCGAGAGGTGGAATTGTCGTGGCTCTGCAGGAAGAATACGGCGTACCAGTCAAACTCGTAGGAACCGGAGAAAACCTGGCGGACATCGAGATTTTTGATCCTGATGCCTTCTTGGAAGGAGTGTTCGCCGAGCCGTGAGCTACTCGCAGCTCGACCGGCCTGTACAATTCCTTAAGGGCGTGGGGCCAAAGCGTGCGGATGCCTTCGCTCGCATCGGGATTTGTTCTGCGCGCGACTTACTATATCACATACCTCGTCGGTACGACGACGCCTCTACTGTCCAGCCCATCAGGGGACTCGAAGTGGGGATGGATGCGACTGCCCTAGGTCAAGTTAGGAGTAAGGGCATCATTCCTACTAGAAAAGGACTCCGGATCTTCCAGGCTGTCCTCGAAGATGATTCAGGAATGATCACCGTAGCCTGGCCGGGCCAGCCTTGGCTCGACAGGAAGATTCATCAAGGAGATACAATTCTTGTGACCGGGCGCGTGAAATTCTTTCATGGAAAGCAGATTCAACCGCGTGAGCTAACGATTGTCTCCCGGAGCGAGGAGATCGACAAGAACGGCGGCCGCATTTACGTGACGTATCCTGCGAGTGAGGAACTCCCTCAGTGGATTCTCCGAAGGATATTTGAGCAAAATCTCGATGCGCTGCTCGAATGGGCTGACGATGACGAATATCTAGCTGTCGAAGACCTGAGAACGAGGGGGTTGCCTCTTCTTTCACGGGCACTCACTTGGTTACATCGTCCAGAGACCATCACAGAAGCTGAACGAGGGAGAAGGAGGCTCGCATACGATGAGCTATTTTTTCTTCAGCTAGTCCAGGCACAGGCTAGGAGGAGAGCTACAGACCTTGAACCGGGGATTCAACACCAGCGGACAAACGAGCTAATAAGACCGCTTCACGAGAAGCTTCCCTTCACACTCACAGGTGCCCAAGCACGGGTTCTACGTGAGGTGTACGCAGATATGCAGTCGGCAAGGCGTATGAGTCGCCTACTTCAAGGCGACGTGGGTTCCGGTAAGACCGCCGTAGCGTTATTCGCCATGCTACTAGCCATGGAGGGAAGTTATCAGGCTGCTCTCATGGCACCCACAGAAATTCTTGCTGAACAACACGCTGTTAACCTACGTGAGGTTCTCTCGCCAATGTTAGTTGACGTGGTCCTGCTCACCGGTAGCTCAAGTGCACCTGAAAGGAGAGCTACTCTAGACGCCCTGAAGACGGGTGGTGCCAAGCTAGTCATCGGAACACATGCACTAATAGAAGAGAGCGTCGTATTTGCCTCACTCGGTCTAGTCGTTGTTGATGAGCAGCATCGTTTCGGAGTGCGGCAGCGTATGGCACTCATGGAGAGAGAGGATGTGAGGCCGGACGTACTCGTTATGTCGGCAACGCCGATTCCTCGTTCCCTCTCCATGGCGCTGCACGGCGACCTTGATTTAAGCGTGCTTGATGAGCTTCCTCCGGGCCGAATACCTGTTGAAACTATGATCAAAAGTCCTAGTCACCGAGAGGACATCTATAAGTTTATCCACCAACAAATTGCTGAAGGTCGCCAGGCTTACATCGTCTATCCACTGGTGGCTGAGTCAGAAAAAGTGGACTTACTTGCAGCCACAGACGAGTACGAGCGATTGCGCCGGGACGTCTTTCCGGACCACTGCGTGGACCTAATCCACGGACAGCTATCTGGTACTCAGAAGGACAGCGTGATGCGGGCATTCTTAGCCGGAGAGACTGATGTTTTGGTTGCCACTACTGTTATTGAGGTGGGAATCGATGTCGGTAATGCCACGGTCATGGTCATTGAGCACCCTGAACGTTTTGGTCTCTCCCAGTTGCACCAGCTTAGAGGACGTGTGGGTCGTGGAGCAACTAGGAGTCACTGCATCCTTGTCGCCGAAGCGAGCGACGAAGCGAGCGAGCGTTTGCGAGTTCTTACTGAGACGACAGATGGTTTTGAAGTAGCCCGAGCGGACCTTCGAATCCGAGGTCAGGGTGACCTGTTTGGGAGACAGCAGCATGGACGGGATCCTATTCTCCGATTTGCAGACATCATAGTCGATGAAGAGCTGCTCGTGGACGCTCAGAAGGAGGCGCGTGCACTCATCGCGTCTGACCCTGAGTTGACGTTAGCCGAGCATCAGGTCGTTCGTGCTCAACTGCAAGGGCGCTACCGTGACCGACTCGAAATGTACGCAGTTGGCTAGTCCGAATTCCCGTCATTCAATAACCTTTGCTAGCCAAAAGAGCAGATCGCCTTTGGGATCACGATATGGTAGAGATAAGAGAGCTATCCAAAT
>Ga0209034_10001882_pt1 | contig 10052 bp, 10 predicted proteins | sample MarorgKNORR_S2LV_2_FD_188219 | JGI IMG/M metagenome (GOLD analysis project Ga0209034, IMG submission 188219) | Marine microbial communities from the Southern Atlantic Ocean, analyzing organic carbon cycling - 250m_A/KNORR_S2/LV (SPAdes) (version 2) | ecosystem: Environmental > Aquatic > Marine...
ACTACCGTCGACATAAGTAGGATAAAAATTGGTGGTACCTTTCAAGCGCTTCCAGCTTGCCTTGCTGCGTTTATCTTCTTCACTCATGACTTGGATTTCGTTCTGGTGGTATTCTCAGTTTTTACTGAAAGATTGAAATGTTGTTAGTACCCTTATAAACTAATTAGAGCAAAATGCAAACCATCTTCATAATTTTACTTTGTCTATGAATACAAACAGCGCAGGTGCTCCACTTAACCTGGTATTGGCCAGTCCTCGTGGATTTTGTGCCGGAGTAGATCGTGCGATCACTATTGTTGAAAAAGCTTTGGAAATGTATGGTGCTCCGATTTATGTTCAGCATGAAATTGTCCATAACAAGCATGTTGTTCAGCGCCTTCGGAACGAGGGTGCCGTTTTTGTGGAAAATATTGATGAAATCCCTGAAGGTTCACATGCAATTTTTTCTGCTCATGGAGTTTCTCCGGAAGTTCGAAAAAGAGCAGAGAAACGTAAATTACTGGTACTGGATGCGACCTGTCCTCTGGTTACAAAAGTTCATAGAGAAGCTCAGCGCTATGCCCAAAAAGAGCACACCATTATCCTTATAGGACATCATAACCATGTTGAGGTTAAAGGGACTGTTGGAGAAGCTCCCGAACATATTTTTGTAGTTGGAACAGTAGAAGAAGTATCGGATCTGAAGATTCCGGATGAGAAAAAGGTAGGTTATATCACTCAAACCACTTTATCTTTGGATGATACTGCAGAAATTATCACTGCGCTTAAAGAGCGCTTCCCGGAAATAAAGGGGCCGGCTAAAGATGATATTTGTTATGCTACACAAAATCGCCAAAATGCAGTGAAGGCTTTGAGTAAGGAAGTTGATTTGGTACTGGTAGTGGGGGCACAGAACAGCTCTAATTCGGTGCGTTTACTGGAAGTTGCAGAAACAACAGGAGTTAAGGCCCGCCGCATTGAATCTGCAGCAGAATTGGATCCGGAATGGTTGGAAGAGGTCCGGAACGTTGGTATTACTGCAGGAGCATCCGCGCCAGAGGATATCGTGCAGGGCATAGTTGCAGAAATCAGTAAGATGTCATCTTCAAGCAGTGTCCGTGATCTTGAAATAGTTCAAGAAGATGTTACGTTTGCTTTGCCGACTGTGTTAAGAAATGCTTAAATTTGGTGGCCGCTTTTCCCCGAGGTGAAATGCGATTTTTATCTTCCGGATCCATTTCACCAAAAGTCTGCTCATGCTCTGAAGGCTGAAAAATTGCGTCCCAACCAAAATTAAGTGAGCCTCTTGGTTTGACGATTACACCTTTCACTTTTCCTTCAAACAAATACATAGATTTACCATTATTGGTATATCCTAAACAACAAACGGCCTGAGCGGACTTATCTTTAAATTGAGATAAAGCACTTACCATTCCCGCCAAACCAAGGTTCTCTATAAACCACTTGACGAGTGGTCCGGGAAGTTCATTCCATGCTTTAAAATACAGTGATGTGTCTTCAACGATCACTGGAGCATGAATGTGTTCGTATGCCTGCTTCAGTTTATGTTTTACCAGTTCCTGGAGATCAGTAGTTTGGATTTCCTGTAAATCCAGCTCTAATGGAGTTAACCGGTATTCCAATAACTCAGATAACTCACTTAGTTTATTGGGATTTGAGGTTGCAAAGTGGAGATTCAAGAGAAAATCAGGCCAGAGCGGTGTAACGGGATTCGTTTGTATTTTAAATGAGAAATGAACCCTTTGACAGATTTACTGCAAATAATGGATTCTACAAACAAGCATTTAGAGGTGCGAGGTTTGCGTTTTTAATGGTTTTTGCATTTGACAAAGCACGGGGTAGAACACTCCAAACATAAAATTCGGTGGTACGCAGCTTATTCCAGTAAAACTGAGCTTCTTCATTTTCCTCCAGCAATTCTGCTTGAGAAGTTGCTTCAGCAAGCAAGGGTTTCCATTTTTGCTGAGCTGAATCAGCCTGTTTGAGCAGATAAAAACAACACAGTACATCGCCCATCAAATCCAGCATATTGACTGCATAAAGGACATAACCGTCTTTTCCCTGTTCTTCTCCAATTTTTTTCAAACCGGCAATGCTTTCCTGCATCAATGTCCGGTAACTTTCCCATTCTGCAACCCAGCCGGCGAGTTCATCTTCTGGAGCATGATTGTCAAACCAGCTCAATTCCTGTTCAAGAACTTTGAGCAACTGTCCTTTTTTGGCAGTAAATTTTCTGCTAACAAGATCAAGAGCCTGAATTCCATTTGTGCCTTCATAAATCGAGGCGATTTTCTGGTCACGTGCATTTTGCTCAAGCGGAAAATCCTGTGTAAATCCAACACCACCCAAAACCTGAATGCCGATCCGCGCCACGTCAAATCCCTGATCAGTACCGAATGCTTTGCAGACTGGAATATGTAGGTCAAGCAAGTCTTGATATTTTTCGCGTGATTCATCCGGACCATGATGCGCCATGTCCGTGTACCATGCTGTCGTGTACATCAGGGCACGCAGTCCTTCCGTTACGGCTTTCATCTGCATCAGCATTCTGCGCACATCCGGGAACTCAATGATTGCAGCTTTTTCACCAGGATGAATTGCAGATGGTCCCTGAGTACGTTCTTTTGCATATGCCCATGCATTTTGCACAGCTGCACCTGCTCCGGCAAGTCCCTGCAAACCGACGAGTAAGCGGGCTTCATTCATCAGCTGGAACATTTGCGCCATACCGATATTTTCGGCTTTCAGCAAATAGCCGTGACAACTTTCATTATCTCCAAATGAGAGTAAGCAAGTTGGCGATCCGTTGATCCCCATTTTATGTTCAATGCTGATCACCTTCACATCATTCGGTGTTCCATCCATTCGAATTTTAGGAACTATAAAAAGGCTGATGCCTTTAGTTCCTTCAGGGGCATCTGTGGTGCGTGCCAGCAGCAGATGGATGATGTTTTCCGCCATATCATGGTCACCGTTTGTGATAAACTGTTTTGTACCTTTTATCAGGTAGTGTCCGGCTTCCTGTTTTGTTGCACTGGTGGCAGCATCGCCGACTGCACTTCCGGCCTGAGGTTCTGTCAGACACATCGATCCGGACCACTTGCCGCCGAACATTTTTTCGCAAAAGGTGATTTTTTGTTCTTCTGAACCAAAAGTGTAAATCAGGTTTGCCGAACCGGATGTGAGTGATGCGCCGATGGTAAATCCCTGGTTTGCCGCCAATTGGGTTTCTTTAGCAATGATAGAAATCACTTCCGGAAGTCCTTGTCCTCCATATTCGGGAGGCATATTCATGCTCAACCAACCACCCTCGCCAAGTTGTTTCCAGGCATTTGCAAAACCATCTGGAGTTACCACAGAGCCATTTTCTATTCTACAACCCTGGCGGTCTCCATTTTCGTTGAGGGGGCCAAGTACCTGTTCCGAAAAAGTACTGGCCTCGTTGATAATCATTGTAAACATCTCTTCGTCAAATTCAGCAAAGTCCGGAAGTTCACACAATTTTCCGGCTTTCAAAGTTTCGTTAACCACGAATTGAAGCTCTCTGCGGTCGACTTGATATTCGGTGCTGCTCATGATGTTTTTTGAGTTTAAAAGAGGATAGGATCGGTTTTGAGATTCATATTTTGATCTGTCTGATGTTCAGGTTTTGACGAACTAAAAAGGAATCAGTCTATTTTCTGAAATATAATTGAGGCATTTGTACCGCCGAAACCAAAGGCATTTGACATTGCAACGCGCATTTCTTTTGACTTTCCGGTATTCGGTGTCACGTCCAAATCACATTCCGGATCCAAATTTTCGATATTGATAGTTGGCGGAATAAAATTATGGTGTAAAGCTTTAATGGAAAAGATTGCTTCAATTGCTGCTGCAGCTCCGAGAAGATGTCCGGTCATGGATTTGGTTGAACTGATAGAAAGTTGCTGGGCGGCTTTTTCTCCCAAGGCCATTTTTATGGCTCTTAGTTCGTTAAGGTCACCGACTGGGGTTGATGTACCGTGAGCATTGACATAGTCAATTTCCTCTGGAGCCAAACCGGAATCTTTGAGGGTCATTTTCATAGCTCGCGCGGGGCCTTCTGATGAGGGAGATGTCACATGGTGTGCGTCTGAACTGAAACCGTATCCTGTTATTTCACAGTAAATACGTGCTCCCCGTGCTTTGGCAAATTCGTAGTCTTCAAGAATTAGCATCCCTGAACCTTCGCCCATGACAAACCCGTCACGGTCTTTGTCGAAAGGCCGGCTTGCTTTCTGTGGATCATCATTTCTGGTACTTAGAGCATGCATTGACGCAAAACCTGCAATACCGAGTGGTGTCACACTTGATTCCGCACCGCCTGAAATTACAACTTTTGCATCACCACGTTCAATAGTTCTGGCTGCAGTGCCAATTGCGTGATTGGAAGATGTACAAGCTGAAACGGTGCAGGCGGTGTAACTTTTGGCTCGAAAAAGAAGTGAGACATATCCCGGTGCCAAATTACTTAAAGTCATCGGGATAAAAAACGGGCTGACACGTTTGGGGCCGTGCTCTTCAATAATTTTGGAGTATCGTTCAATACAGCCCAGTCCACCAATTCCTACGCCCATTGAAACACCTACTTCTTCTTCAAGATCTTCTGTGATCTCCAAGTTTGCGTCAAGCAAAGCTTCCTGTGTGGCACCAATTGAATACTGAATGAACAGATCCATTTTTTTGGCTTCTTTGATAGGAATGATTTCAGGCAGCTGGAAATTTTTTATTTCACCTGCAATCTGACAACGGAATAATTCAGGATCAAAATGAGTGATCCTGTCTATTCCAGATTGTCCATTGGTGCAGGCCTCCCAGGAAGAGGAGACATCATTTCCGAGAGGGGACATGCATCCGAGTCCCGTCACTACAACGCGGTTTCCCATGCTCTTTCAGATTGATTACGTGAAATGATGACAAGCACGATTATTTGTTAACTGTGCCACGTCTTCATTTAAAGTTTTTTATCGTTACTCAGGCTTTGGATTCAGCTATGAAATCCACTGCAGACTGAACAGTAGTAATTTTTTCTGCAGCCTCATCAGGAATATCTACCTCAAACTCCTCCTCTAGAGCCATCACCAGTTCTACAGTATCCAATGAGTCTGCATCTAAATCTTCAATGAAATGTGAACTCATTTTGATTTCTGATTCATCCTTACCTAATTGCTCACTTATGATTTGGATGACCTTAGCTTGTATTTCTTCCATTATATTTTTTGATTAAAGGTTTGAAAATTTAATTAAACGAGGTTTATTTTTTGTCAGTTATGAAAAAAAATCAACCCTGTTTTTGCAAGTATTAATGTTTAGTACATTCCTCCATTCACATGCAGAATAGTTCCGGTAATGTACGAAGCCTCTTTTGAGGCCAAAAAAGCAACTGCATTAGCAATATCTTCTGCATCTCCCATCCGGCCCAAAGGAATTTGCTGCAGGATTAATTCCTGCTGACTTTCATTGAGAGCTTGCGTCATTGCTGTATCTATAAATCCCGGGGCAACAGCATTGACTGTAATTCCCCGGACACCAACTTCACGGGCCAGTGACTTGGTAAAACCAACCAGAGCAGATTTAGTTGAACTATAATTGACTTGTCCCGGATTTCCAGTAAAGCCGACCACAGAAGAAATATTAATAATTTTCCCAGTACGCTGCTTTACCATTAGCCGGATCACTGCTTTGGTAACATTGAACACTCCATTGAGATTGACATCAATTACTTTTGACCACTGCTCCGATTTCATGCGCAGAAACAGATTGTCCTGCGTTATTCCTGCATTGTTAACTAAAATATGAATTCCACTCAGTTCATCGGTTATATTTTTAACCATCGCATCAATGGTTTCAATATTTGTTACATCTACCTCAAAAGTCATGCATTTACGGCCCAATGCTTCCACTTCTCCACGCACTTCCGCAACATCCGGACTCATATCCGCCAACACGATATTTGCTCCGGACCCTGCTAATTTTAAGGCAATAGTTTTACCAATACCCCTTCCAGCTCCAGTTATAAGTGCAGTCTGACCTTCAAAATTCATGGCAGTTTCTGTAGTTTTATTGACAGTTAAACTCTTCTTTTGAGCAGATGTAATTGTTGCAGATTTTCTTTCTGACAAAGATACATCAGCGGATTTTAAAATAAATAATCAGCGTAAATACAAACAGCCAAATTGATTTGAGATGCATGTGCCAAATAACGCGGCTGTTAACTTCCTGAGGATTTAACAGCTTATTCTCTTCAGGAACAGGATCTATTCCAAGTTTATTCTGCAACATTATCCAAACAGAGACAACTTCTTGTTTCTTTTCAGAATAAGTCCACAGTCGTTGAAGATGATGATGGTATGGTGAGCGTAAAAAAAAGCGATATCGCTCAGCAGTAAGCCTGCCTTTCCGCCACACTATGAACCTGAAAAATGTACGTTGGATGATAGAGGAAAGTACTGAAAATACAAAAACTCCACCTACAATCGGTAAAAATAATTCTGCTTTTACAAAAATAAACATAGTTGAAACCATGCTGCCCAATGCAAGTGCCCCCAAGTCGCCCATGTAAATCAATGCTGGCGGAGAATTGTATTTTAGAAAAGCAACACCTGCACTAATGACCAGGGCAGAGAGAACTGCTAATTCCTTGATATCATGTGAAAGACTTGGGATCTTCAGCCTTGCCGCAAATTCTGGGTCTCCTCCTATGTAGGCCACAAGTCCGACAAACATGGCACAAGTCATCAAGGGTACAGTTGCCAGAGAGTCCATGCCGTCTGTCAAGTTAACTGCATTTGCTCCACCAACGATGATGATGGTCATGAATGGAATAAAAAGATATTTTGGCAAGTAAGGATATGCTGTTTTCAGCGGTATGAGTGGTACTGTTAAATGTCCATCAATATCGACAAACAAATATAAACCGGTAACTACCAGCAGTGAAACAGCAAATTGAGCAGTCAGTCGCCATCGTCCGCTAATTCCATCTGCTTTTTCACTAAATGCTTTTCTGGTTTCATGTCCGGACTCAACGCGCCGCTTGTTGATGACTTTTGCTATATCGTCAACTGCTCCGATAATGCCAAACAAAAGCATGATCACCAACAGAGCCAGAACGTATTGATTCAGATTGCACCAGAGTAATGCTCCAAGCAAAATGCCCATAACCAAAACGCCGCCGCCCATGATGGGAGGTGCTCCCGTGTAAGGCTTTATATCAGCAGGAGTTGTGATAAAATCAGAAGTAATTCCTCGTTTTCTGAAAGCTCTGATTACACTCGGCATCACCCACACTATTAAAAAATAGGCAGTCAAAAAAGCCATACCACCGCGAAAAACGACAGACTTAAAAATCTGATATTGCCAAATTGAATGCAGAAGTGCAGCCAGCATTTCAGTCCTAAAGTGTCATAAGTTCTTTTTCCTTTGCAGTGACTAACTCATCTATTATGTTAGTATGCTTATCTGTAACTTTCTGGACGTGATCCTGCGCTACTTTTTCTTCGTCCTGTGAAATGAGCTTATCCTTTTCCATTTGCTTCAAGTTGTCATTCCCTTCTCTACGAACATTGCGTACTGCAATTTTCGAGTCCTCTCCAATTTTTTTGATCTGTTTTACGTAATCCTTTCGTCTCTCTTCAGTGAAAGGTGGAGTAACCGCACGAATGATATTTCCATCATTGGAGATACTGAAACCAAGGTTTGCGGCCTGCAAACTACGCTCAATTTCTTTGATCATAGTTTTTTCCCAGGGACTGATTGCCAACATCTGTGGTTCAGGAGTAGATATGTTTGCCACCTGATTAACAGGAGTTTGATTTCCGTAATATTCAACCTTGACTGCATCTAACATTGCAGGTGATACACGTCCTGCATGAATACCGCTGAGATCCACTTTAAGACTCTCAATGGTAATATCCATCTTATGATCAACCATTTCTTCAACTTCCTGTGTGTTTTCCATAGTCATGGGCCTCTTTGCTTGATCAGTGTTCCAACGGTTTCTCCACAAACAGCCCTGAGGATTGCGTCAGGTTCCTGGTAGTCCAGGACCAAAATGGGGAGTTGATTATCTCTGCAAAAAGCAATGGCCGTTGCGTCCATCACTTTCAGATGTTTTTTGAGAACTTCGTCGTAATTTAACGCATCGTAACGAACCGCATCAGAGTGGAGCTTGGGATCTTTGTCATAAACTCCATCAATTTTTGTTGCTTTTATGACAATTTCGGCACCCACCTCAGAAGCACGTAATACTGCAGCTGTATCTGTAGTAAAAAATGGATTTCCCGTTCCGGCGGCAAAAATCACTACTCGTTTTTTTTCCAAATGCCGGTCAGCTCTGCGTTTGATGTAAGGTTCCGCAATTGCGTTCAGCTCAATGGCTGATAAGACGCGAGTTAAAATACCTCGCTGTTCCAGCATTTCCTGCAGGCAGATACTGTTGATCACTGTAGCCAGCATTCCCATATGATCTCCGGCAACTCGGCCAACATTACCTTCAGCAGATTTGGATCCACGAAATATGTTTCCTCCTCCAATCACAATCCCAACTTCTACACCAAGGTTGTGAATGGAGATTACACTTTCAGCCAGTGCCCTAATAGTATCATAATCAAACCCGGTACCGCGTTTCCCACCCAGAGTTTCTCCGCTCAGTTTAAGTAGAATACGTTTGTATTTAGGACTCATACAGGTAGTCTAGAACTGGAATTTAGCAAAGCTGTTGAAGTTAATTTTAACCCCAAGTTCCTTTGCAGTATTTTCAACCAATTGACTCACAGAAAGTTGCGGATCTTTGACAAAAGGTTGACTTTCAACACAAATTTCTTTGAGGAATTTTTTTAACCGTCCTTCAATCATTTTTTCAATGATATTTTCAGGTTTTCCGGATTCTCGTGCCTGGGCCGTAAAAACCTCTTTTTCTTTTTCAAGCACCTCTTTTGAAACCTGATCAGCATTTACTGCTTCTGCAGGAAATGCTGCAATGTGCATGGCAATGTCACGGGCCAATGTCTTCAGGCGTTCATCGTCACAAGGTTTGTCCGTTTCCAGTGGTACCGCAACTCCGATCTTTCCATTGCTGTGGATATATCCTCCATGAACACCATTACTTATTTCCATTTTTCTGCAGTCAAGAATCTGCATGTTCTCACCTAATTCAGCAATTTTTTCTGTCAACAAACTTTCAACACTGCCTTCACCTTCGACTAATGTCTGTTGTAAAACATTTTCCCCGCCTTGCTCAGACACTTGATTTGCAAGTTTGCTGATAAAATCCTGAAATATGTCGTTACGTGCTACAAAATCAGTTTCGCAGGCAACTTTTACCAAACCGGCACGTTTCCCATCTGTACTGACTGTAAAGCTTACCGCACCTTCACTGGTTTCCCGTGAAGATTTTTTCAGGGCTTTTATCTGTCCTTTTTTCCGCAGATAATCTTGTGCTGCTTCCAGATTTCCGTCTGCTTCAACGAGGGCCTTCTTGCAATCCATCATTGCAACTCCGGTGATTTCCCGTAACTCTTTTACTGCTGCTGCTGTAATCGCTGCCATCTTGTTTATACTTCCAATTCTTATTAAGTTTTTATGTGGTTTCCGGACTTACAAGTAGTAAATCCGGAAAGATTATCTGGTAGGTAATGTTTATTTTTTTGTTTCCGATTTTTTAGCCTTAGTCTCTTTTGCTGCGGGAACTTTTTTCCCGGAAGCAGTTTCGGCTTTTTTTGCAGTAGCAGCAGTTTTTTTAGCAGGTGTTTTCCCCACTGAAGATTTGGCTTCGGTAACAACCTCAGCTTTTTTATCCTTTGCTTTCGCTTCAGACTTTGCTTTCATTTCAGACTTTGCATTCACTTCAGGCTTAGCTTTTTTGGCAGCCACTTTTGTTTCAGCAGACTTTGGTCCCGGAGCAGCTTCGGTCTTCTCCTCTTTTATTTTGGCAGGAGTTTCTTCAGCTTTTTTCTCCTTTGCTTTTGCTTCAGGTTTTTTCTCTTCTTCAGCTTTTGCCTCAGAAGCAACATCAGTTTTTTTCTCCTTTGCTTTCG
>Ga0209034_10001884_pt1 | contig 10050 bp, 7 predicted proteins | sample MarorgKNORR_S2LV_2_FD_188219 | JGI IMG/M metagenome (GOLD analysis project Ga0209034, IMG submission 188219) | Marine microbial communities from the Southern Atlantic Ocean, analyzing organic carbon cycling - 250m_A/KNORR_S2/LV (SPAdes) (version 2) | ecosystem: Environmental > Aquatic > Marine >...
CGCCTCTCCTCTAGTTTTACCTGAACAGATCACCTTGCTAATCATCGAATCATAATGAGGAGAAATAGTGTACCCAGGATATACACCTGTATCTACTCGAACTCCAGGTCCCGTAGGAACTATGTTGGTATTAATAGTACCGATGGATGGTATAAAATCGCGATATGAATCCTCAGCATTTATGCGACACTCAATTGCCCACCCTTTCAATTCGATTTCATGCTGCTTGCGACTAAGTCTACGGTTTCTGGCTATACGAATCTGTTCTTTCACTATGTCCACCCCTGTAACTATCTCTGTGACTGGATGTTCAACTTGAAGTCGCGTATTCATTTCAAGGAAATAATAATTTTTATCCTCATCCAAAAGAAATTCGACAGTGCCAGCATTGACATAGTCCACAGACTGGGCCACAAGACAAGCAACTTGCCCCATATTAGTCCGCAAATCGATATCATCTGAAAGTACAACCGATGGGGCTTCTTCCAAAAGCTTCTGGTGTCGTCGCTGAATGGAACATTCCCGTTCTCCCAGATGGATCACATTACCATGATTGTCAGCCATTATCTGAAATTCTATATGCCGGGCACCTTGTATCAATTTCTCTAGATAGACATTTCCATCACCAAAGGCAGCTTCCGACTCTCGACGTGCTTCGGATAGGGCATTGATCATAAAGCTCTGATCGTTAACTCGCCGCATTCCTTTTCCTCCACCTCCCGCAGCGGACTTAATTAACAATGGAAATCCAATTTTCGATGCAATTGCCACTATTTCCTCATCTCGAAGACTACTTTCGCTTTCTGTTCCAGGAACAACAGGTACTCCTGCTTTTCGCATAGTACTACGAGCCACAACCTTGTCACCCATAGTCGCAATAGCCTGAGGCATAGGACCAATAAAAGTTAATCCAGCATCTATACAGGCCTGAGCAAATTCATGATTTTCTGCTAAGAAACCATATCCCGGATGAACTGCATCCACCTCTGCTACCCTAGCTACATTCAAAATCTTTTCTATGTTTAGGTAAGAGTCTCTAGCCTGAGCTTGACCAACGGAATAGGCTTCATCAGCGTAGTAAACATGCATAGCATGTCGATCTGCTTCTGAGAAAATGGCCACAGTTCTCAATCCGAGTTCATGACAGGCACGGATTACGCGCACGGCAATTTCTCCTCTATTTGCGATCAGGACTTTCTGTAACATAAAATTAGAGTGGGATATTGCCGTGTTTTTTGGCTGGATTTGTATCGCGTTTGTTAGAGAGCATCTCTAACGCATTAATTAATCTAGGGCGTGTCTCATGGGGTTCTATAACATCATCTATATAACCCCTGCTAGCGGCAACGTATGGATTGGCAAAAGTATCGCGATATTCCTTAACCAACTCTTCTTTGCGTTTATCTGGATCTGACGACTCTGCTAATTCTTTGCGAAATATAATACTTACAGCTCCTTCAGGACCCATAACTGCGATCTCCGCCGATGGCCAAGCCAAGTTAACATCTGAACGTATATGTTTGCTATTCATAACATCATACGCCCCTCCATATGCTTTGCGTATGATCACTGTTATTTTCGGCACAGTTGCTTCACAAAACGCATAAAGTAACTTTGCACCGGACCGGATAATGCCTCCATGCTCTTGTGCAGTTCCAGGCAAGAATCCAGGTACATCTACAAAAGTTATAAGTGGTACATTAAAAGAGTCACAAAAACGTACAAATCGACTGGCCTTGTCAGAGGCATCTATATCTATCACTCCTGCAAGATGAGAGGGTTGATTAGCAACAATACCCACGCTATGACCCCCAAGTCGAGCAAAACCCACTACTATATTTGCAGCATAGTCCGACTGAATCTCAAAGAAATCCGACTCATCTACTACTAAACTAATGACCTCTTTCACATTGTACGGTTTATTAGCACTGTCTGGCACAATTGTATCCAGAGCAACCTCACTCCTGAGGGGATCATCACTGCTTTCTACAAATGGAGGGTCTTCCATATTATTTTGAGGTAGATATCCCAAGAACACTCTCATAAGAAATAGGCAGTCAGCCTCTGATTCTGCAACATAATGGCATACACCAGAAATTTTTGAATGCACACTTGCACCACCTAGATCTTCGAAAGATACATCTTCGTGGGTCACAGTTTTAACAACATCAGGACCTGTAACAAACATATAGGATGAATTTTTCACCATAAATATAAAGTCAGTCAATGCAGGAGAGTAAACAGCACCCCCAGCACAAGGACCCATAATTGCACTGATCTGTGGAATCACTCCCGACGCTAGAGTGTTACGGAGAAATATATCGGCGTACCCCCCTAAAGATACTACCCCTTCTTGAATTCTAGCACCGCCAGAGTCATTCAAGCCAATTAACGGTGCACCATTCTTCATCGCCATATCCATTATCTTACATATCTTTTCAGAATGGACTTGCGATAACGAACCTCCGAACACAGTAAAATCCTGGGAATATACGTATATAAGTCTACCGTCAACAGTACCCCAACCGGTTACCACACTGTCTCCGAGTACTTGCTTCTCTTCCATCCCAAAATCACGCGCACGATGTGTAACAAACATATCCAATTCGTGAAATGAGTCTTTATCCAGCAGCAAATCGATACGTTCACGAGCAGTTAATTTACCACGTTCATGTTGTTGATTTATGCGTTCTGATCCTCCACCAAGACGAGCTTCTGCCTTCAATAAACGCAACTTTTCAATTGATGTTTTATTTTTCATTAGTAAATTACCATAACTATATAGAGACTAATACTCAGGTCTCTATGATTATATCCAACACCTCACTATTAATATACTTATCATCCCACTAATAATCTCTACATAATTAACACGGATGAAATCACCTAAGTTACGACGTATCATACTATTTACGAAATTCATTTGCTTGTAGCGAAATTCTCTATAGTTGGTATATGTAAGTAATCGAGTCATCTAGTCTTTCCATTCTGGTTGTCTCTTTTCTAGAAAAGCACACATACCCTCTTGAGCATCAGCATGAATAGCATTAGTCACCATAACCTCTCCTGCATAGACATATGCTTGTTCCTGTGCCATATCTAATTGCCGATAAAATGCTTGTTTGCCAATACCTACTGTGAAAACACTATGATTACATATACGTTCTGCGAGACGCCTAGTTTCAGTTTCTACATCTTCGCTGGGAACCACACGATTTACAAGCCCACACAATTGAGCTTCCTCAGCCGAAATAGGATCACCTGTCAACAACATTTCCATCATTTTCTTACGGTGCATATTACGACTAACAGCTACCATGGGTGTTGAACAAAATAATCCTATAGACACACCAGGTGTAGCAAATTTCGCGTTTTCGGCAGCAACCACAAGATCGCAGCTAGCTACGAGTTGACATCCAGCAGCTGTAGCTGTACCCTGAACCTGAGCAATGACAGGCTGCGGCATATTTTGTATCGACTCCATCATCTTAGTACAAACATCAAACACCCTGCTATAAAACTCGGTTGTCTTCCCGGCAAGTTCCTGTAAATCATGTCCCGCACAAAAAGAGGGGCCATTTCCCTGCAATATTACTGCTGCTACATCCTTGTGTTCACCAATTGATTGAAAAAACCTTGTTAGCTCTTCCATATGCGAAATCGAAAGTGCATTGCGCTTAGCAGGTACATTCATCACTACATGAGCTATTCTATCGGTAACATCAACTAGGATATGCTGGTAAGTTTGTTGTTGTACATCTTCCATATTCCGACTCCTTTGCTGGCTACAGCAAAATCAATCAATGATTTATTTTGACTATTCCAATATTTTGAAAATAGATATAGTTTGGTGTAAAAATTATAGCATGCACCCATTTCTAAACACTTTTAAACACAAACATTGATGCGTGTTAGTATGTAGAAATACTCATCAACATGTTACACTAATTCTATGTGAGTCCTTGTAGATCCTTTGAAAGGAGGCCATCAATGAATTACAGATATCTTGGTCAAACCAAGTTGCATGTGTCTGAACTATGTCTAGGAACTATGCAGTTTGGTTGGTCGGTCAGCGAAACCGATTCGTTTGACATCATCTCCGAATCTGTTGAGCATGGAATCAATCTCATTGATACTGCCAACATATACTCGCAATGGGCTGAAGACAATCCTGGAGGTACTGCGGAAACAATAATAGGCAATTGGTTACGTAAAACTAGTGTGCCTCGTGATGACCTTATCATTGCAACCAAGGTGCGTGGTCAGATGGGTACAGACCCTAATAATCAAGGTCTAAGCAAATCACACATTGTACAAGCAGTGGAAGATTCTTTACGACGTTTACAGATTGATACTATAGACTTATATCAAACCCATTGGCCAGATGAAGATATTAGCATTGATGAAACCCTCGGAGCAATGGACACATTGGTCACGCAAGGAAAAGTACGCTACATTGGTTGCTCCAACTATACAGCTAGGTCTCTAATAGAGGCATTATGGAGTAGTGAAAAAAACAATACTGTTCAATTTCACAGTCTGCAACCTCATTATTCACTAGTCAATAGAACAGAGTACGAAAGTGACTTGTCCTCTGTATGTAAACAATATAAATTAGGGGTTCTACCCTATAGTCCACTTGGCGGAGGATTCCTCACTGGAAAATATCACGCCAACAAACCTCTACCAAAGAGCGTTAGGGCAAATAAGGCACAGAACTATATGAGTGAAAAAAATTTTCAACTAATTAGAACGTTAGAATCAGTAGCACAACTTCGGAATAAATCTATTTCGCAAATAGCATTAAGATGGCTGTTATCACAGCATGAAGTTACAGCTCCCATCATTGGGCCTCGTACAATCACCCAACTACACGACAACTTAGGATCGGTAGAGTTCCAATTAACCAAACCTGAACTTGAGAAAATAGATAAAGCAAGCACATAATTCTAATCTCTATTCATATCTCATCAATGACTTCCGTAATCAGAAAATCTATATCAAAAATTTAGTTCAAGACAAGTTAAAATTGTCTCTCGCGATACTAAAAATGCTATCCAACATATCAGGTGTGAGACGTCCAGTTTGCGTATTCTGCCGACTAGGATGGTAGGATGCCAATAATCTTGGAAACTCATCACCTAAATTGATTATTTCTCCATGACCAAACTTAGGTCTAGGTGTTGGAATAACGGCACCACGTTCACCCAAAACTTTCAATGTCTGGTCGAAAGCAAGTTTTCCTACAGGAACAATTATTCTCAAATGCTTGAGTAAGTCTAATTCTATATGTAAGAAACTGGCACAATTGTCAATCTCACTGCGCATAGGTTTATTGCCTGGAGGTGCACATCTAGCAATGGATGTCATAAATACACCTTTTAGCTCAAACCCATCTCCACTATATCGTGAAGTAGGTTTGTTGGCATAACCAGACCTATAGAGTGCCGCTGCAAGAAAATCTGAAGCACCCATACCATCTATGCCATCGCCTGTAAACATTCGTCCTGTACGATTTGCACCATGTGCGGCTGGTGCTAAGCCTACTATCAATATCTTTGCTGCAGGATCACCAAATCCTGGCACTGGTTTGCCCCAGTACTCATCTTTTAGGTACATCTTCTTTTTGATTACGGCCACTTCTCGACAATAATCAATGAGACGAGAACATCTTATACAGCTTGTGATTTCTTCAGACAAATCCACAAACGATTGCATTCAATCTCCTAACATTTTCACTTGAAAAATATTTTCACTCTCTAACAAGCATCCAGCCATTATCATCACGTACCCATGTGATTTTACCAAGTTGATTGAATTCCCCAGCACTTGTACTAGTGTACATTCCAGCAAATATATATTTGTAGTCACTTCTTGATATACCAATGATCGTGTGAGAGTCGCACACCACTTCTTCTGTCTTCCAGCTACTTGTTGGACGCCAATTTTCAATAGGTGCATAATGATCAGATGACGCCACAAGTTGCTCAGGTACAATAATTTTTTTAACTACCGCGAGATGCACAAATGTACTGTAATCAATTTCGGTTGGCACTAAGGTGTTCCAACAGAACATTGCATCTAATTGAGTATTGCCCTCATTAAAGGTCCAACCTTGTAGATATATATTGTTTCCTAATTCAATTGTGTCTTTATTATCAACTAACATAGGCAACTCATTGCGGCTAATTGCAATCCATCCATAACCTGCAGAGCTAATATATGGCTGATATCCTAGAACATTCGTCCACCAATCTGGACCAAATCCGTAAATTGAATCAGTGTTTGTGTATATGGTAATATCCCGCTCCAGTATCTGTGACCAATTTTCAGCATGGTGCAATATATTCCATCCCGGATAAATTCCATCAACTTTGGTCGCGTAGGACAGGGCGAAGTGACGTCTACCCCATGGTGACATAATAGTAGAACTATCTGGGGCTTTCAATTCGGTTAGTTCAGAGATGGTCTGCAAACCAGATGGGTCACGAGTTATATCAAGTACTAATGGTCTATTAACCACAACAAACCAATACAAAACAGGAAGCATAGCTGCCAGTACAATCATATTAAGATATTTTGATTTGCCACAAATTCGTGCAATACCTACTCCTGAAACCATCAATGTGCTAATGACTACTATCATGGAGATTTGATCGAAAAGTCCTGTCCTAGGCAAACAAGCAGCGAATAGCACATATGCAATAGCAGTTAAAACAAATAACCATATTCTCCTATGGAAGGGTCTCACCAATGCAAAAGGTAATCCAAATGCTACTAACAATATTCCTGGCCATAAAAATTCCTCATTGACTATTTGTACAAATTTGTATGCAGCAGAAATCAGCTCATTAATATCTGTTGGTAAGCCCTGTAATCCACTGGCTTCCTTTGCCCAGAAAATTGACCAAAACCCGTCCCAAGAGTTAGGATCACCATATATCCATTGAGATCCATTTGAAGCACGTCTCATAATATCAAGATAAGGCAAAAAACCAGCTGCAAAGATTGCTATAGCTATCACACCCCAACGGATAAGGTTGTTGCCACGAGGCATTATTGGCCATAACCACACTGCAAGCACTGGAAGCATGGGGGCGAACAATCTATGGTGTGCGCACCCTAAACCTGCTACTAGTGCTAGGATCCACCCCATTTTATCTGACCAACTGCCCTCAAGCTTAAGCACAATATACAGAGCAAGCAATAAAAGAAAAATCCACAAACTATACACCTCAGCTATTGAGGCATGAATCCACATATTTTTAGTCAGACCAATCACTACACCAAAGACAGCTGCTAACACAGGCGGTACTGACATTTTCAACAATATCATCACGACAAGAATTACTGATCCAACTGCCCAAAACAAGGAAAACAATGATGCTCCAGCAGTAGGTTCCACGCCTACATAATCCAACATCGTCACTACAGGAGACCCCAACATCATATAGAGAGGCGTACCTGTAGGATGTACTGTGCCCCACAAAGACATGGCAACTTGATATTCACCTATATCAACTGCGTAACGTAGATCACTTCCATTTATATCCCACATTAGTGTGGAAAAGTAGAAACAAGCGACAACGACAGCTGTGATAGCACTACAGGAAAACTTTGTGGGCAAAGATTGTAATTTCATTGTATATACTTTATTGGGGTCAGGTTATAGGTGGCACACCAAATCCACCACCACCTGGGGTATGTATGCTTATTATGTCACCATACCTTACATTTATACTAGTTTTTCCAGCCAAAACTGTTTCTACGCCATCGCGAATAAGATAATTACGGCCTAGCATGCCAGAATTACCACCGCACAACCCATACGGAGCAAATATCCGTCGATCCGACAATATCGTAACCTGTGCCTCAGTTAATACCTCTATTTCTCTTATAATGCCATCGCCACCTCGATAAACACCCGCTCCACCCGAACCACGTCTTACTTCATAACGTCGAATCCGCAAAGGATAAGCATATTCTAACGCCTCTACAGGAGTATTAAGCGTATTAGTCATATGTGTATGAATAGCATCATCACCATCATTTGTAGGACACGCACCCATACCACCTCCAATAGTCTCGTAATAAGCAAAAGGAGTTTGGTTAGGAATTCGCAAGTCTAAACCGCCTATAGTGAGATTGTTCATAGTTCCCTGACTCGCAGCTGGCACTTTATCTGGACATACCTGTGACAAAGCTCCCAAAAGTACGTCCGTTATACGTTGCGATGTTTCAACATTACCACCAGCCACAGCGGCAGGCATACTAGCATTCACTACAGTACCTTCGGGTGTAATTACATCTATAGGAAGTAAGCAGCCACTGTTTGTAGGAATATCATCTTCTAAAAGACTTCGGAAAACGTACATAGTAGCTGCTAAAGTAATGGCTCGAGTAGCATTTATACTACCAGCCACCTGCGGAGATGTACCAGAAAAATTTACTTGTACTTTATCACCATTGATAGTTATACACACTTGAATCTTAACTTCATCAACATTAACACCGTCGTCATCCATTACATCACTAAAACTATAGGTGCCATTAGGCAATGAAGATATCAACTGACGCATCGTACGGTCAGAATATTCCATTAGATTTTTCATCGCAGTAGTTAAATGATTAGGGCCATACCTTGCCACCAATTCTGCGATTCTGTCTACACCCCTAAGATTTGCTGCTATTTGAGCGCGAATGTCACCAGCCCGTTCTTTAGGAGTACGAACATTTGCGAGCAACAATTCCAGAACTGCTTCATTGGTGTGGCCTTGTGCCACTAGCTTCATTGGTGGAATTATCATACCCTCCTGAAATATTTCAGTTGAAATAGGCATTGAGCCAGGCGACATTCCACCAATATCAGAATGATGAGCTCTATTTGCTGCTAGTGCAAACAACTTGCCATCATGGAAAATCGGAGTGATTAGTGTAATATCTGGTAAATGAGTACCACCCATGAAAGGATCATTCACCATAATCACATCACCGGGCAAAAATTTGACTTTGCGCATACATGACTCTACAGATAATGGCATAGCTCCTAAATGAACCGGTATATGCGATGCCTGGGCTACCATGTTCCCCTGTATGTCAAACAATGCACAAGAAAAATCTCGTCTCTCCTTGATATTGGGCGAATAAGAACTGTACTGCAATGTAACTCCCATTTCCTCGGCAATTGAATCCAATAGATGCCTGAAAATCTCTGTTTGCACTGCATCAGGCATTAAGTGTTTACTCATTCAAATGCTACCTTACTATTGTTTGGCATTCCGATATCAAGCACAACATTGTGCCATGAATCGACCACTGCTCGATCCTCATAAGAAATCAATATAGTAGTGTCACTATAGACTATTAAAGCCGGGCCAACAATCACATGACCCGGCTTTAATAAATCACCAGAATAAATATCAGTCTCAATAACTTCGCCCGATAGTACCATAGGACCTTTTCCTAGATTAGCTACAGACGGATCAGTAGTAACTAACTCGGTTTTCAGTATTGGCACTGTACTCACTGATCCAATACAGCGTACGCGCAGATTTACTATTTCTATCGAGTCGTCAACATTGCTATGTCCATATGATTGCATATGAGCATCATGAAAGTCTGATTGATAGTCTTCGGTCAATGGAACGTTCAATTCATAAGATTGACCACGATATCGTACATCCAATGTGGTTTGCAAGCAAATGTTGTCTTCTGATATCAGCTCTTCTTCCATATCGGCTTGAGCGAGAACAACCATACTCTTAATCCTGTCTAATAACTCACTATATAAAGTGTCTTCAGGAAGCATAACTGTACGTACATAATCCTTAATCACATCCGCACCTATCATACCTAGCGCGGACATTGTGGATGCTCCACGTGGAACAATCACTTGTCCAATTCTTAGAGCCCTTGCTAGTTCACACACATGCAAACCGCCTGCACCACCAAAAGCAACAAGTGTGAAGTCTCTAGGATCATAACCGCGCTGCACTGAGATTAAACGTAGTGCACGCTCCATATGAGCATTGGTTACCTCAACAATACCTA
>Ga0209034_10001887_pt1 | contig 10043 bp, 6 predicted proteins | sample MarorgKNORR_S2LV_2_FD_188219 | JGI IMG/M metagenome (GOLD analysis project Ga0209034, IMG submission 188219) | Marine microbial communities from the Southern Atlantic Ocean, analyzing organic carbon cycling - 250m_A/KNORR_S2/LV (SPAdes) (version 2) | ecosystem: Environmental > Aquatic > Marine >...
GACCCATGAATTTACAGAGTCTCAGAACTGGGGCCCGATTTTGACGACTGCTGGCGGACTTGTGTTTGCCGGAGGCACGAATGACCGCTATTTCCGTGCTTTCAACGCAGAAACTGGCGACATGTTGTGGGAGCAGCGTACAAACTCAGGTGTGACTGGTGTGCCGTCGTCGTACGCAATCGATGGTGTTCAGTATATTGCCGTTCAGTCGGGCTGGGGTGTGGATGCTCAAGGCATGCAACGTGCTGTGAACGCTCACTTTGATCGTGAAGACATCGTGCCACAGGGTGGCGTGATCTGGGTGTTTGCGCTCAGAGAATAAGCAGTCAGTTGTCCCGGTTTAGTTTTTCAGTTTGGTCCGCGGCGAGTCGTTCGTTTTTCGGAGAGTAGGTCTGTCGAAGCATCAGTTTGATTGCATTCAGCGCGGTGTTAGACTGCCTTCGTTATCCCGTTGCCCAACGGTCTTGATGGATCAATCGAGGAGGCTGAGATGAGTAGTAATGTCCGGGTGCGTATTGGTTTTGGCGGAACGGCATTTCTTTTGGCGCTACTAATGGGATGGGCTGGATGGTCCAGTGCGGAGGTGGCCGCACTTCAAGCGCAGCCTGACGGGGTGATTGCGGGAACGGTTGAGAGTAGTGCAGGACCCGAGGCTGGTGTCTGGGTTATCGCAGAGACACTCGAACTCGAAACGAAATTTGTCAAAATCGTTGTGACTGATGATGACGGACGGTTTTTGCTCCCGGAACTTCCTGAGGCGACCTATGACGTGTGGGTCAGAGGGTACGGTCTGGTGGATTCTGAGAAGGTCAAGCTCTCTCCCGGACAAGAGAATATTGAATTAGATGCGGTTGTCGCCCCGAATGAACGTGCTGCCGCGCAGTATTACCCTGGGAACTATTGGTACTCCCTCATTGAGCCGCCTGCAAAAAGTGAATTTCCTGGGACTGGAGATGATGGGAACGGAATTTCGGAGGCGATGACGAGCCAGGCTGCTTGGGTCGACCGAATGAAACAAGGCTGTCAGTTGTGCCACCAGATGGGCAATACCCATACCCGGACGGTTCAGCAGCTTGATGATTTTGATTCGACCGTTGCGGCTTGGGACCATCGTGTAAAAACCGGCCAGCGTGGCAATTCGATGAGTGCAAACATGACCCGCTTCGGGCGTGAACGTGCACTGGAGATGTTTGCCGACTGGTCAGACCGAATTGCTGCGGGAGAGACACCACAGCGACCTCCACGGCCGTCCGGTGTCGAGCGCAATGTCGTGATTACTCAGTGGGATTGGGGGCTGGACAGTTCGTTTATTCACGATGAAGCGACGACCGATAAACGGAACCCGACGGTCAATGGGTACGGCCCAGTCTATGGGGTCTCCGCTGGACATGGGACATTGGTTGCGGTGGACCCAGGTTCGAATTCTGCGGTTGAGTTGGAGATCCCTGTACGTCCGGCAGACCCCGGTAGTGTGCCGACGCGTTTTCCTCAGTCACAACTTGAACCGTCGTACTACTGGGGTGACGAGTTGCCATGGGGTGTTGAAACGAACCAGCGAGCTGACCCGCACAATCCGATGTTGGATGGTGAGGGTCGTGTTTGGATGACGTCGACCATACGGGCACGGCCAAACCCGGACTGGTGCAAAGAAGGGTCGGACCATCCGTCAGCAAAACACTTTCCACTGAGCCAAACCGGTCGGCAGGCGTCGTACTACGATCCAGACACAGAAAAGTTTGTATTGATCGATACGTGCTTTGGCACCCACCATCTGCAGTTTGGAGAAGATGAAGACGACACCCTCTATTTCAGTGGTGGGGGGAGTGTCGTTGGTTGGATCAATACGCGCCTTTATGACGAAACTGGCGATGAGCGATTTTCGCAAGGCTGGTGCCCCGGTGTGCTTGATACGAATGGTGATGGGAAACCAACGAAACCGTGGAATGGCATCGGCGAAGAGGTCGATCCAACACGTGACACATTAGTACGGGCAGGCGGTTATGGCGTGATTTATAACCCCCGTGATGGCACATTGTGGGCGAGTCAGACGGGGCCGTTTCCAGGGCGGATCGTACGGCTTGATTTTGGCGATAACCCGCCTGAGACCTGCATGGCTGAAGTGTACGAACCACCGTCTATTGAGAATCCGGATGTAGACGCAGCGAAGACCGGCCATGCACCGAGAGGTATCGACGTGGATCGAAATGGTGTCATTTGGACGGCCCTTTCGGGTAGTGGCCATATGGCGAGTTTTGATCGAGCAAAGTGCACCGGTGCGTTGAATGGTCCTGATGCGACCGGTCAGCACTGTCCGGAAGGCTGGACGCTTTACCCAACACCAGGTCCGCAAATGAAAGGGGTTAGTGATCCCGGAAGCGCGGATTTTCATTATTACAACTGGGTTGATCAGTACAACACGCTCGGCCTTGGCGAAAACGTGCCCATCGCGAATGGGTCCACTTCGGATGCCTTGCTCGCCTTGTTGCCGGAGACGGATGAATGGGTGGTGCTGCGAGTGCCATACCCGATGGCGTTTTATTCCCGCGGACTCGACGGTCGGATTGATGATCCTGATGCAGGGTGGAAGGGGCGCGGTGCCTGGGCTAACTACGGCTCAAACTATATTTGGCATACAGAGGGTGGAAAGGGTACTAAGAGCAAGATGGTGCATTTTCAGGTACGACCCAACCCGCTCGCGCGATAACGGATACCTACATAAAGCTGTGTGAAATGATTGAGGTGGTCTGATGCAAGTAACTTCGGTTTGGCGATGTTTCCTGGCGGTTGTGATGTTTGCCGTGTTGTTGGGCACAGGTGATGCGCAAGCACAACGTGGTGCAAAAGTTCCGCCGGAACATGCAAACCAGGAACCCATTAATCATTTACCAAATCCGTATGAAACTGTTCGCGATTTCGGGACCTTGCCAGACGGGCGCACGTGGGGTTCGGTGAGCGCGCTCAATGTCGACATTGATGGCGTGCATATCTGGGTTGCGGACCGATGTGGCTCGAACTCATGCGCGGAATCAAATGTTGACCCGATCGTCAAAATGGATCCTGAAGGAAACGTGGTGAAAAGTTTCGGTGCGGGATTGATTACATGGCCGCACGGGATGGACGTGGATAGCGAAGGGAACGTCTGGGTCGTTGATGCTCGCTCACCGAATCAAACTGAGCTTGATCGAACGCCCAATGCGCCAATGAAGGGGCATCAAGTCGTTAAGTTCAGCCCTGACGGTGACGTCTTACTCGTACTTGGGTCCCCAGGTGAACGTGGCGACCCGCCGACTCATTTTACGGAGCCGAATGACGTCGCGATTGGTCCAGACGGCAGCATTTATGTCGGTGAAACGCATAACGGTCAGTTTCTTGATGAGCCTGGTCCCAATGCCATCGGTCGGATTTCTAAGTTTGCGTCAGATGGAACGTTTATTAAGAGCTGGGGGCAGTGGGGGTTTCGCGATGGTGAGTTCCGGGCGCCCCACTCACTATCGTTCGATTCTCAAGGGCGACTCTTTGTAGCTGACCGCGGAAACAACCGTATTCAAATATTTGACCAGGATGGCAACCATCTTGATACGTGGTACCAGTTCAGTCGTATTAGCGGTTTGTTCATCGATGAGAACGATGTGTTGTATGCCATCGATTCAGAGTCGGATGAAAACTACAACCCGGGTGGATGGCGTAAAGGGTTGCGGGTCGGGAGTGCACGGACAGGTGAGGTCTGGTACTTCGTCCGCGAGCACGTTTCTGAGCGAGCGTCTGGTATGGGCGGCGTTGGTTCGATGGGTGAAGGTGTGACAGCCGACGCCGCGGGGAATGTTTACGCGGGTGAAGTTGGTCCCATTCAGGGGCTGACAAAATTTATTCCAAGGTTACTTCCTGATTAAGGCCGTCGCGGAGAATCAGACTGGAACGATGACAGTGCAGCGCATGATTGTGAGTCTGGCCGTGCTCGTGGCCACGGCCTTTTCGGTTGGCCTGGATGCACAGGCCCCCAGCAATGTTCGGGTTGAACGATTACTCGATGCGCCGATTATTGCGCCCGGTATTCATCCGAGTGTTGGCGAGAATATTCAGGGACCATCCGTAATTAAGGTGCCTGAGTGGGTTAATGATCCGCTTGGGGATTACTACCTGTATTTTGCGGATCACAAGGGGCTCTATATTCGACTGGCGTATGCGGACGATTTGTTAGGCCCATGGACGATTCATCCGCCGGGCAGTTTGCAAATTCAGGATTCACATTTTTTGGCGGAACCGCCTGCTGTGTCTTCCGATGTCGCGGAGCGATTACGGGCGTCACAAGAACGGCGAGGTGTGCCGATGTCACACGATGGGTTGTTTGAGGCGACAACACCCCATATCGCGTCGCCGGACGTTCAAATTGACCATCAGAACCAACGAATTGTTATGTATTTCCATGGCCTTGATGATGTCAGCACTCAGCTGTCTCGGGTGGCGACGTCGAGCGATGGGATTAACTTTGACGCGCGACCAGAGCAACTGGGTCGAAGCTACATGCGTATTTTTCATCACAATGGTTATACGTACTCAATGGCAATGCCTGGGCAGTTTTATCGGTCGCGAGATCCACTCGGAAATTTTGAAGAAGGCCCGCGGCTCTTCAATGCGAATATGCGTCATTCGGCGCTGCTGGTTCGGGAGAACACCTTGTTCGTATTTTGGACACAGGTGGGTGATGCCCCCGAACACATCATGTTGAGCACGGTTGATATCGCCGGCGATTGGAATTCGTGGCAAAACACGCCTGGGGTGGAAGTCTTGCGACCAGAGTATCCGTGGGAGGGGAGCAGTGCTCCACTGGAACCGTCGGTGCGTAGCACGGCGTATGGCGTGGTGAATCAGTTGCGGGACCCGGCGCTCTATGAGGACGTTGCATCAGGCCGGACGTATCTCTTTTATGCGGTTGGCGGTGAAGCAGGGATTGCGATCGCCGAAGTTCATTTCGATTAATGTCTGACGATTTCGATGTATAGGTTTACTCAAGCAGTATTTGCCGTTGTGTGTCTTTGGGGTGCACCGTGCCTGGCGCAGACCAGTAATGATCCGTTTGCCGAGCCGATTCCGGCACGTGCTGATGCGATTACGGTTGGCGCCGAAGAGTTCGCGAGACTTCCGGATGTCGACGGTGTTGCGCCGAGGATGATGTTGCTGGTTGACGAACCTGGCTCAGGCCGACTGTTCGTCAATGACATGCACGGAGTGTTGTATAGCGTCAGTTATGACGGCACTGAGGTCACGCCATATCTTGACCTACGGTCATCGCAGTGGAACATTCAGGTCGAAGCCTCTCGTGGAGAGAGAGGATTTCAAAGTTTTGCGTTTCACCCGCAGTTCGCGAGTGCGGGAACGCCGGGCTTTGGAAGGCTCTACACGTATGTCGATTCGACGAATACAGCTCCCGACGCCGATTTCGTGCCAGGTGGAGGTGAGGATGCGCAGGACACGCTTTTGCTTGAGTGGACGGCTCAGGACCCGATGGGGAGCAGGTACGATGGCGTCGGGCCGCGTGAGGTGTTCCGAGTCGAACAACCGTTTCGGAATCACAACGGAGGACAGATTGGATTTAATCCCCTCGCAGAGCCTGGTGATGTGGATTTCGGGTTGCTGTATATCGGTTCAGCTGATGGCGGGAGTGGAGGAGATCCACTGAATCTGTCCCAGGACTTAAGCAAAATATTTGGCAAAATCTTACGGATTGATCCTCTCGGTTCCGACAGTCCGAACGGTGAGTATGGGATTCCCTCGGCGAATGTGTTTTCCGCCGACGGAAACGCAGACACCCTCGGAGAGATTTATGCGTACGGTGTGAGGAATCCCCAGCGATTCGACTGGGACCCTAGTAACGGCAACTTGTTCCTTGCTGATATTGGACAGAATATTGTCGAGGAGGTGAGCCTGGTGACGAATGGGGCGAATCTGGGCTGGAATGTCTGGGAGGGCAGTTATCGCTTTATTAGTCGTCGTGCCGTCAGTCTCGTTGACCCCCGTGGTGAGGCCGGTTTTACGTATCCGGTCGTCGAATATGGGCAACCTGATCCTCTATTGCAACCAAGTTCTGCCGCCACGGGTCTTGTGGTGTATCGGGATGATTTGATCCCGCAACTGGAAAATCTTGTGCTCTTCGGCGACAATCCAAGTGGTGAGGTCTTCTTCATTAATGCCGATAGTCTTCCCAGTGGTGGGCAGGCGTCGATTCGGCGTGTGTTGTTTCGACATGATGGGAAGACGCAAACGTTACTGCAGATGATTCAATCCGCAACTGAAGCGCAAGGGCGTGATGTGGCTCAGCGGGCCGATCTTCGTTTTGGGAGTGGACCATCTGGCCAAGTCTATCTATTGAATAAACGAGACGGTATTATTCGGAGGCTTACGAGATAACGTCGGTATAGCTCGTAGATTAGGGAGAATGCAAATGCTGAGACACAGCGTAATAGCTTCGTTGGTTCTGTTATTGGTGGTGGTGTTGGTCCCATCCGATGTTGCCGCACAGTCGGCTGGTAATGGGATGCCGATGCGGACACCAGATGGGCAGCCTGACGTGTCCGGATTGTTTACCTTCCGGACGATTACACCGTTTCAACGTCCAGAGCAGTTCGCGGATCTAGAGACGCTCGATCGGGAGACCGCGGCCCAGTTTGAGGCGTCCGAACGTATCCGACAAAATCGCGATCTCTTCGACCCTGAGAAAGGTTCGGGTGGGTACCAGCCTCGATCAGAAGGCGGTGTTCTTTCCTATAACGAGTTTTGGTACGAGCGTGGGATCGAACTGACGTCAGACAAGCGGACTTCCCTGATTGTCGACCCGCCGAGTGGTCGGCTGCCGGCACGCACCGAGGCTCAGATGAAGCGGGATGTGACGCGACGCGCCTATGTCGAGGCACATCGGTACGACTCCTACGAGAATCGCAGTTCCGGCGACCGTTGCACGATGGGCTTTAACGCAGGACCACCGATGCGGTCGAGCGCCTACAACAACAACGTCATGATTTTTCAGACGCCTGGCTACGTCACGATTCTTAATGAGATGGTGCACAACGCCCGGGTTATTCCCATCGATAAGGAGCCAAGCCTGCCCTTCGATCAGAAAAGCGGTGTGTCGAGGGCTCACTGGGAAGGGGAAACGCTTGTCATCGAGACGGATCAATTTGCAGGCGGGAGCAGCGGATTGACTTCGATCAACATGCACCTCGTTGAGCGGCTGACCCGTATTGATGCTGATACCGTGGCCTATGAGTATACGGTCACGGATCCCACGGTTTACGAGAGCGACTACTCGGTGATGATGCCGCTCCGTCGGACAGATCAGAATATTTTTGAGTATGCATGCCACGAGGGGAACATCGGCATGCACGGCATTCTTGCAGGTGCCCGTCGGCTTGAAAGCCAGGGACGCGAGCTTCGACCGTAGCAGCGGTTAATTGATCGTGTTTGGAATTTGCGCGGGCCTACTGAGGTAGGTCCGCGTTTTTTTGATCAGGGAAGCGCCAGAGCGATGAGTTCCGGTTTGACCTCGTCGCTATTCCCGCTACCGACCGCGACGGCGATGTACTGTTTACCTTCGTGTAGATACGTGATCGGATTACCGTAGGGAATGGCCGGTAGCGTGATGGAGCCAAGGTACTCGCCGTTGTCTTTATGGTAGGCCGTGATCGTGCTGGCCGAGGCGATTTGGTCTTCAACGTAGCGACCGCCTGAATTAACGACTAATAATGTTTTTGTGACAAGTGGCCCTCCACCATGCATGCCACCATGTCCACCGAGTGCTGGTAGATTGAGGTGTTTGATGGCTGGATGATTTCTCGGTCCGTCACCGTGAGGCTGCATCCAACTATGGTCGCCAGTATTGAGGTCGATGGCTGTTACACGTTTATAGGGTGGTTTGACGAGTGGTAATCCGCTTGGTCCAGGGACAGGACTGGCCCAAGGGTCTGTGAAATAGCCAACGGTAGCCGGTGGGGGGTATTCAATGAGTTCGACTGCGCGTAAACGGGTTTGCGAGGGAATGAAGAGTTGACCGGTTTCCGGGTCGACAGCTGTCCCAGGCCAATTGATGCCACCCCCTGGTCCGGGGGATTGGATAATCGGTCTTCCGGCGCCGCGAACTGGCGGCGGCGTAAAGATGGGGCCGAGCTGGGCCCGGCCGGCAATCCGGATGGCTTCTTCTCGCAACTCTGGAGTGAAATCAATCAGGTCGTCAATAGTAATGCCTTGCAGATCGAACGCCGCTGGTTTGGTCGGAAAGGGCTGCGTCGGTGAATACCATTCGCCCGGCACATCCCCTTGGGGAACCGGTCGTTCTTCGATGGGCCACACGGGTTCACCGGTGACGCGGTTAAAAACGTAGGTGAAGGCTTGCTTGCTCGATTGGGCGATGGCTTTGATCGGGCGGCCGTCGACCGTGATATCAAGCAAATTCCCTGCGGTTGGAAAATCGTAGTCCCAGAGACCGTGATGGACAGCTTGGAAATGCCAAATTCGTTCACCAGTTTCTGCGTCGACGCAAATGAGGCTTTCGGCAAAGAGGTTATTGCCGGGGCGCATGCCACCGTACCAGTCATTGGTTGGTGTACCGGTCGGAAGGTAGACGTAGCCAAGTTCTTCATCGACCGCCATGGTGCCCCACACGTTCGAGTGGCCGCTGTATCGCCACGACTCGTTGTGCCAGCTGTCTGCGCCGAACTCGTCTCCCTGTGGGATTGTGTGAAAGATCCACTTCATCTCACCCGTTCGCGTGTCAAACCCACGGACGTGTCCAGGGTCAGCTTCTCGATACTGAAGGTTCGTATCTTGGACGATGCTCCCGACAATCACGGTATTTCCGGCAATAGCTAACGGCTGTGAGTGCGTGAAGCGGGACCTGTCGACGGCGCGACCGAGTGTGGTGCTCAAGTCGACCGCTCCATCGGCGCCGAAGTCAGAATATTGCCTACCTGTTTTCGCATTGAGGGCCACAAGAAAGAGATCATGCGTTGCGATAAATACGCGCGCGTCATCGCTGTCGTCGTCCTCCCAGTACGACACGCCGCGATGCTGCCATCCCATGTTCCCAGGACGTTCGAGTCGATCGTATGTGCGCGGGTCGTACGACCAGACCATTTCACCTGTTCCGGCGTCGAGCGCCGCGACCTGGCTCAGGGAAGTGCTGAGATAGACGAGGCCGTCGACCATGAGTGAGACGGATTTAAACGGGCCTGGGCGAAGTTGTTCTCGTTCACTGGTGACTTCAGTTTCAATGGATGTCCATCGCCATGCGATTTCAAGGTCGTTAAAGTTGTCTGGGGTGATTTGATCTAGAGGTGAATATTTTGTGTTTGCAGCGTCATGGCCGAAATGTCTCCACTCCGTATCGGCAACAGACTGGGCACCGGTCTCTGTCGCGGCTACAGACATAAAGAATGCCGCCAGAACGAGATGGACGATGCGGTTAGTTGTTACTCGATTCGATACTGCCTCTGCCATTACGGTGTCCTCCAGGTGTCTCACTCGTCGTCGGTTAAAACGCTCGAACATCTTTTCTGAGTGGCGTTCACGTCGACTGTCGGTCTAGGCGACATTAGTCCGGTAATGCGAATACAAACAGATTGTTCCCAGAGCTCGGTCGCAGCTCTGGCGTCAGCCCCATAAAGTGCGACGCGGTTCCGCCGGCGCCGGTGCCGACCGCCACATACTGTCGCCCGTCGACACCGAAACTGATTGGGAAGCCGCTGACCGGCGAACCGAGATTGATCTCCCACAGTACCTCACCGGTTTCCTGGTCGAAGGCACGGAACCGTCCGTTAACGTCGCCACCGAACAGTAGACCACCGCCGGTAGCCACGAGCGACATCGTGGCCGCGCGTTGCTCGTAGAGCCATTCTGTTTCTCCGGTTTCGGCTGAGATGGCTCGCACCGTTCCGACGTTGTCGGTGCCTGGCGCGATCTGATGTCGGTAGGCGATCGCGTAGATGTCCGCGCGACTTTCGTTTGGATCATTCTCGCGAGTTCGATCGAATTCCGTCGTTGCCATCATACGTGCG
>Ga0209034_10001892_pt1 | contig 10038 bp, 8 predicted proteins | sample MarorgKNORR_S2LV_2_FD_188219 | JGI IMG/M metagenome (GOLD analysis project Ga0209034, IMG submission 188219) | Marine microbial communities from the Southern Atlantic Ocean, analyzing organic carbon cycling - 250m_A/KNORR_S2/LV (SPAdes) (version 2) | ecosystem: Environmental > Aquatic > Marine >...
TGCATTAGCACCAGACATCAGTGGAGTATGTAGAGTGGGTGGAACTTTTGTAATAAGTTCAAATCCTAAAAAAATAGCAAGCGCAAAGACTGTGATTAATACAATTAAACCGCTTAATGTCATAGGCTCCATTATTTCATCACTTCCATTAGTTTGGTATGATTTTCATGAATTTTTCCATTTTCAGCAATTAGAATTCCACCATATCCTGCCGAAATTCCTCCTTCATCCCCCGTCAAAACTTGTTCTTCTTGGTTTATGACTAGATTTCCTTCATCAACTAACACAGTTACAAAGTTAGTGACATTATTTGAGTAGAGCATTGAGGCTGTATTTGGAATAGTTCTACAAAGATTAGGTATTCCTACAATTGTAACTCCATCTTTTTCTATAATTTCTCCTTCTTTGCTTCCAACAATATTTCCTCCAGTATCAGTATTCATATCAACAATTACAGATCCCTCTTTCATTTCTTTAGTCATTTTATCATTATTTTCTTTACCGAAAAACAATTTTGGTGCATTAGCTCCAAATAATCTAGCAGTTGTAATAACAACATCAGCATTCTTCACAGCATCCATTAATGCACTATCAAAAGCCTCTTGGAGTCCTTTGTCCGTAAACAAAGAGGCATGCCCACTTGAGCTTTCAGCATCCTTCCATCCCGGAACATCGATAAACTTGGCTCCTAAACTTTCGGTGTCTTGTTTAGCAGCTAACCTCACATCGATTGCTTGAACTATCGCACCTAATCTTTTAGCTGTTGCAATTGCTTGAAGTCCTGCAACTGCAGCACCTTGGACTATGAATTTTGCAGGTCTAACTGTTCCTGCAGAAGTCATCATCATTGGAACCATTTTTGATATATGCTGTGAGCCCATCAAAGCGGCTCTGTATCCAGATAAATTATCTTGACTAGAGTTGACATCCATAGATTGTCCTTTTGACAATCTTCTTGGTATTACTTCAAGAGAGAGTAAAGTTATTCCAGCATCAATAATTTCTTTTGTTTCTTTCAAATTTCGGAAAGAATCCGCCATGCATGCCAACATTTGTCCTTTTTTCATAATTTTGAAATCAGGAATATCAATGGAGGCAACTAATTCGGTCCCCATGACGCTTTCTAAGTTTCCAATTTTAGCCCCTTTTTCTTCGTATTCAGAGTCTGAATATCCAGATTTCTCCCCAGCTCCTTTTTCTATAATAACATTAAAGCCCAGTTTCATTAATTTTGGTATTGAAACAGGTACAATTGCTACGCGAGTTTCGTTCTTATTTTGTTCTTTGGGTATCCCTATACGCATCATTTCCACCATTAATTTCGGTTCCGACTAAAATAGTCTATAGAGTAGCTTACAAACAGACTCATAAAAGTTTTCCTACTACTTTCCAATTTCACGAGCTATTACTAATCTTTGAACTTCTTGTGTTCCTTCGTAAATTTGTGTTATTTTAGCATCTCTAAAGAATCTTTCAACGGGGAATTCAGTAGTATAACCATAACCACCCAATATTTGAACAGCTTTTTCAGATACCCACATTGCAGTATCTCCCGCATTCAATTTAGCAAATGAGGCTTCTAAAGTGTGCCTGTCTTCTCCATGGCTGTAGTGTCTTTCTTTTGCCCATGCGGCCTTATAGACCTGGAGTCTTGCTGCGTCTATTTTCATAGCCATGTCAGCTAGGTAATTGCTAATTGATTGATGTTGTGCTATAGGTTTCCCAAAGGTTTCTCTTTCTTTTGAATACTTGAGTGCAGCTTCGTAAGCACCTTGCGCGATGCCCAATGCTTGAGCAGCAATTCCAATACGTGAATTGTCTAGAGCGTTCATAGCAATTCCAAAACCATTTCCTACTTCTCCTAATAAATTTTCTTTTGGAACCTTACAATTATCAAGAACTAGTGTGCATGTATCGCTTGATCGAATACCCAATTTATCTTCTTTTTTACCTATTTTAAATCCATCAAATCCTTTTTCAACAACAAAACAGGTTACTCCACCGTGCTTCTTTTTTCCATAATCAGGATGATCAGTTACTTTAGCAAAAAGTACGAAGAGATCTGCCGTGGTCCCATTAGTGACCCACATTTTTTCTCCATTTAAGGTGAAATAATCGCCATCATCACTTGCTTTTGCCACCATTGCAGCAGCATCAGTTCCTGAACCAGCTTCACTAAGTGAATATGCACCTAAATATTCTCCTGATGCAAGTTTTGGCAGATATTTCTTTTTCTGCTCTTCATTTCCATTCAAAACAATGGTCATGGCACATAGTCCAACATGAACAGCAACCATAACTCCTAGTGAAGGATCAACACGTGATAATTCTTCAACAACTATAGCTTCAGAAACGTCATCTAATTTTTGTCCCCCGTAATTTTCGGGGATAGTCATTCCAGCAACACCCAATTCAGCAAATTGTTTGAATTCATCTATAGGTGGTTTTTGTTCTTTATCTCGTTGGTGACAGGTTGGTCCTGCTACAGTCTCAGCAAAATCACGGACCATATCCCGAATCATTATTTGGTCTTCAGTTTCTGAAAAGTCCATTTTAACCTCCCATAAGTTTGATTATTGCTTCAGCAGGTTCCCCACCACACTCTTCCAGTGCTTCTTTTGCTTTTTCTTTTGAAACACCAGCTTGTGACGCGACTAATTCAATATCTTCGTCAGGAATACTTGACGTTTCTTCACCGTCACTAAGCCCTCTTTCTTGCGGTTCTCCAACAATTTGATATGATTGTTGCCCCATCATATTCATAGAACTTACTGAAGGGTTACTGAAGTAAATTTCTTTGTCTTTTGTTCTTATTATAACTTCAGTAGCATCAATCTCTTCTGTAGAATTTTGTAATTGTTTCTGCAACTTCTTCATCATTCGGGGATTCATGCGCCCCATACCTGGCATCATATTTCTACTACTCCATACACCTCTAAAAGAATTTATGTCATACGATATCGTAGTATAACTGCAATATCTCCTAATCCATTTAGCATCTCACCACCATGATGGTGGGACGATATTTCTATTACATTTGTCCTATTTTTTTCTGCCATATTGAGCAATTTTCTTCCTTCATCCGTACGAGTTTTTTCGGCTAGAATAAGCATTTCTTCTCCAGCTCCAGATTCTATAGCTTTTTTCACTTCTTTTTTACCATAAGTCCCCATATCTTTTGCTATAGCCTCTTTTAATTTTTCTACTGCAGTCATTTCCTCTTGTATCTTGATTTGGGCTACAGCCTTCGGTAATGTTCCTCTGCTAATTGCTTCATGAATACCAGCCATCCCTCCTTGTCCAGAGTTCTCAACTACACACCCTGAGAAAATATCTGGAGCCTCGTTTCTACCAACACCAACAAAATCTTCCTTAAGAAATCCAGGTCCTACTATTACCATAATTGCGCCTTTTATGTGAACATCTACTAGTTGTTTTACTGTTCTAATGTAAAAATCTTTTAGTTCTTCTCCTCCAGTTGATTTTCCACTTCCAGCCCTGTTAAGCGTCTTTAGTTCTCTAATTCCATAAGTTCTCAATTCTGCTATAACTATACTATCGCTTTCAATAGCAACAGCTACAGCTGTAACTACAGGGTTTCTTGCTTCTCTCAATCTTTTTTTATGATGGTTTAACCAATTAGATTTTCCAATATCAAAATCATCACCAGGTTCAAGAATTAAGGTATGATGCGAACCCTGATCTCTTTCGCCTACGGCAATAATTCCGTGACATCTTAATCTTTGGCCAAAAGATTGATATTCTACATTTTTGACTTCAATAGTCAATTTCATTTTTTGTTTTTTACCCCTCTCCTTACGAATTCGATCAGATTGAGCAGCTTCTCTTCTTTCAGTAAGTGCTCTGATCATGTCTCCTTCATCAAGCAATAAATTCAGATGATATAGATCGTCTTCGTGTTCTAATTTTATGTGATAAACATTACTATCACGTTTCTTTACTTTCAAGTGTCCTCACTTGTATACGGTAATATCTAAGTTTTTGGCTAACTCTTTGTAACGATTTCTGATAGTGACTTCAGTTACACCTACAGTGTCTGCTATGGTTTTTTGAGTTTTTCTTTGGTCATAAACTACCGATGCGATGTAAATTGCAGCAGCAGCTACTCCAGTTGGTCCTCTTCCTGATGTAAGTTCAGCTTCGATGGCTTGATTGAGAATATTTATTGCTGCACTCTCAACGTAACCTGGTAATTCTAGTTCTCTACAAAATCTAACAATATAGACAGACGGTGATGCAGGTTGCAAATTGAGTTTTAATTCTCTTGAAATATATCTATAGGTTCTTCCAACTTCTTTTTTGGATGCGCGTGATGCTTCAGTTATCTCAGTTAACGTTCTTGGGACTTCACACCTTCTACAAGCCCCATACAAAGCAGCAGCAGCAACACCTTCTACAGATCGGCCTCTCACTAAATTATCTTGAACAGCTCTTCGGTAAAGCATAGCAGCTTCTTCTCTTACTTGTCTATGCAATCCAATTTTGGATGCAAGGCGATTTAGTTCGTTAAGTGCCTGAGCTAGATTTCGGTCAGCTGAATTCGAAGCTCTTGTACGATTTTGCCATTTCCTCATTCGGTAAACTTGTGAACGATTTTTGGTCGGTACGTTATTTCCATATATGTCTCGACCCCCCCATCCAATATCGGTTGAAAGTCCTTTATCATGTACCATTACAGTCATTGGAGCACCCCCTCTAGCCCTCCTTTCATTTTGCTCTGAATCAAAGGCTCTCCATTCAGGTCCTTGGTCGATTACTTGGTCATCAACAACTAGTCCACAATTACTGCAAGTTATCTCTCCACGCTTATAATCACGGACAATATGTTCAGACTTACATTCTGAACATTCAGTTAACTCTTCAACTTCTACTTCTGTATTTTTTTCGGAGTTAATCATAGGGCTTCAACTACATACGATTTAGGCATTATAAGCTTTGGGCCGTAGCCTTTAAATTTAGGAAAAGAAAAGAAGGTGGAACACATTTTTTTTGAGCAAGTTATTTATCATACCTGCACGGCCTACCTGATTGATGACAAGAGTAAGGGATCCTATCCACGACTACATCGATTTGAGTTCGGTTGAGGTTAAATTAGTAGACACCCCTGCTTATCAGAGACTTCGTTGGATTAAGCAATTAGGCCCTACTAATTTGGTATACCCTGGAGCAAATCATACGAGACATGAACATTGCATGGGCACCAGTCATGTCGTTGGAAAGATGGCTGATTCAGCAGGCCTTGAATCTGGCGATAAACAATTGGCATCAGTAGCAGGATTGCTGCATGATTTAGGACACACTGCATTTTCACATTTAGGCGATGAGATAGATGACGTAGAAGATCATGTTATTAGGACTACTAAAATAATTACTGAGACTGAAATCTCTGATATTTTGTCAGAAGAAGGTATTGATTCTAAAGAAGTCAATCAAATAATTATGGGCAAACATAAATTGGGACCATTAGTATCTGGTGATTTAGATGGCGATCGTTTAGATTATTTAGTTCGAGATGCTCATTATACTGGCGTTAGTACTGGTGTTGATATGGGACGCTTGATAGCAACAATGTCCATGTCAGATTCTAATCTAGTCATAAAAGAAGGTGGCCTTCCAGCTGTTGAAGCTCTTCTTACAGCACGTTCGACTATGTACCCTACCGTTTACTTTCATCCTTTTGTAAGAGGAGCTGAATTAATGCTGGTTAGAGCAACTAATCATGCAATATCCTCAAATCAATTTACCAAAGAAGATTTTACTAATTTCACAGACCATAAGCTTCTTTCAGAACTAGATAAGGCAGGTGGTCTTTCGAAGAAAATTGTAAATAATTTTGAAAAACGAAATATAATCAAGAGAGCACTTAGTTTAACTAAAGAGCAAGCCGAAAGTTCAGGGTTAGAAAAATCTAAAAGGAGTCAATACGAAGCAGACATTGCATCAAAATCAGGTGTAAGTGCGTCTGAAATCTATGTAGATATTCCTCCCCTTTCAGTTCTTCCTGGTCTTAAAGCCAAAATTCTCAAAAATGATGGAAATATTGACTTGGCACGTAATCTTTCTAGGCTTGTACTAGGCTTATACGAAGCTCAATTTGATCATTGGAGATGTAGGGTTTATGCCCCTCCAAAAATTAGGAAAGAAGTTGCTTCAGCATCACAATCAGTTCTTGGTATCTAGATGACAGAAACGATAACAAAGTTTGTAGAAAAGCTCGGTTGGAAAATTAATGATTATTCTTGGGATGGAAATGCTCATTTGTTTTATGTTGAAGAGCCTGATGATTTAGAAATAAAATTTGAAGAGCTTCGTTTAGCCTTCAAAAAAGTAAGTGATTTAGGAACTGAAAAGGTTTTTCCAATGCTGAAACGAGCTGGCGATGATCTAATTTTAGTCCTCATTCCCCAACCATCTTTTGAATATGTCCAAAGTAAAATGAATTTGTATTTGCTTATTGCAACTATTTTTTCCACAACATGGGCTGGAGCTCTTTGGTGGGCTTCATATTCAGATGCTGCCGTTCTTGATCAAAGTAGTGTTTGGTTACGTGTATTAATAACTCCAGACGTTTTACTCATGGGTTTTTTGACTTATTCTTTACCATTGATGGCAATATTAGGTGCTCACGAAATGGGTCATTATTATTATGCAAGAAAGCACAATCTTGATGCTTCTTTACCCTTTTTTCTTCCTATGCCTCCTATGTTGTTTATTTTGGGAACAATGGGTGCATTCATATCTATAAGAGAACCGATTCCAAATCGCAAAGCCTTGTTGGATGTAGGAGCTAGTGGTCCTATTGCTGGTTTAATTGTTGCAATTCCTGTAACACTTCTTGGTTTCTGGTTAACAGAACAAAATGCAGTTCCTACTCCAATTGATTCAGGATCATCTATGTATCTTGGTTCTTCGCTCTTTTGGGAATTTATGTACATACAATTTAGTACATTTCTTACTCCCTCAGGAGATTACCTTTCACATCCGGTTGTTTTAGCAGGCTGGGCTGGTTTCTTTGTAACTGCTCTAAATTTGATGCCTGCAGGTCAATTAGATGGAGGTCATATTGCAAGATCTGTGCTTGGCCCTAAATCAAATGGAATATCTCTCGCAGTCATAATGATTTTAGTTTTCATGGCCTTTTATGGGATTCCTGGATTTGTGCCTTACATTGGTCCAGTGGACAATTATTATGGTTGGGGAGTATATGCAATACTAATTTTATTTTTAGGAACATCACACCCACCTCCTTCGGAAGAGATATCAAATCTTGGTAAATCTAGAATAGGTGTTGGGGTTCTTACCGGCCTAATTCTTGTTCTCACATTTATTCCTTCTCCTTTGGTTTTTGGTGAGTCTGAGTTTAGCATAGATATAACAGAAGATGAAAATCAATTCATTCCTGTTTTGGGTGAATCTAATAGTACCTCTTTGGTGATTTTGAATAATGGTAAGTTTGATGGTTGGGATAATATTACATTAAATTTAGATAAAGTGGAAAATTATACATTAACATTAGAGGTTGAATATGTTAATGTTAGTGAGTCTAATAAACAATTTAATTCTTCATCAGTAGATTTTAGCAGATATGTTCATTGGGATGAATCACGAGAGAATCTAACCTTAAATCTTACCTCTAAATCTTATGCAAATCTAACGCTTACCATAACTCCAATAGAGGAACCAGAGGTTGGCGAAATTAGCTTTGATTTAAGAGTTACAAGCAGGACCGAACGCGTTTATACAAGAACCTTTGTTTTAGTAACAGAGGCACAAAGTTAATGGAAGTCTTTGAAGGTAAAGCATGGATTTCGGGACAAGGGCTGATTGATACTTGTATAGGTGTTGAAGAGGGTAAGATTACGGCTGTTAAAAAAATTCTTAAGGGAGATAAACAAACGGTAGTTGATGGTATTATCTTACCAAGTGCATTAGATATGCACGTTCATTTTAGAGACCCTGGATATCCTAACAAAGAAGATTGGAAAAGTGGTTCAGAATCTGCAGCATGTGGAGGCGTTACTGCTGTTGTTGATATGCCAAATACTAATCCTTTTACATCAGATGTAGAGACCTTCAACGAAAAGGTTTCAATAGCTTCTTCTAAGTCAGTTGTTGATTTTGGTATTGGTGTAAATGTTGAAGAAGATCTCATCAATAAATCTTGGTTTGATACAATTCCCTCAGCCTTCTGGAAACTTTATCCTTATGGAATAACCTCTGAACAGTATTTTTCATATGCCAAAGAGGTTTTGGGAAAAACTAAAAAACCATTAGTCATTCACTGTGAGCATCCCGATTACATGCATAATGAACCATTAACTAAATTGTCCGATCATACTCAAAATAGACTTGTAGCTGAGCCAGAATGTTTAGCTTCTATGCCCTCTTCACCATATTTGCATGTAGCACATTTATCTACTTTAGAAGGATTGAATCGTATGCCAAAATTGGCTACATCAGAAGTATGCCCACATCATTTACTTTTAAATCTTGATAATTGTCATTCACTAGATTGTAAAGTTGACCCTCCACTTCGTACAAAAATTGATAATTCAGGATTGTATGATGCATTTAAGGAAGGAAAGATTCCTATTCTTTCAAGTGATCACGCACCACATACTATAGAGGAAAAACAATCAGATAATCCACCATCAGGTCTACCAGGAGTTGAGACCATGATACCATTGATGTTAAATGAGGTTTCAGAAGGTCACTTAGAATTAGGAAGATTAGTGAATGCAATGTCCGAAGCTCCTGCTAAAAGGCTTGGATTAGAAAGAGGTAAAATATCAGAAGGGCAAACTGCCGATTTGATTATGGTAGATATGAAAAATTCCAAACCTATCGATTTGGACAAGTTACATTCTAGGTCTAATTGGACGCCTTTCCAAAATTGGTCTGCAATTTTTCCGTCACAAGTTTATCGTAGAGGAGAATTAATTGCTGAAAATGGTGAAATTAAGCATGAAGGAGGAGGACAGAATTTATTTTAGTTATGCATATTAATGCAACGAAACTTTAATACTGTAACGAATCCAGTACATAACAATGAGATACATTTGGCAGACTTTTGTTCTTATCGCCCTCGGTTTTCTGATTACTTCGAGTCCTTCGGAGGCTGGAAGCAATGAGTTTGCAGATGTAGACTTTTATCTATCAAGAGATTGTATAGGTGAAAATTGTAATCTTGCTACAGAAGAACCAACGAGTAGCAGACCAAAATATTGGGTAGCACAAAATGATCCTCCCGTCCAAAATGAGTATTATCCTTTGGCAACTTGGGAAATGAATATGGGAGGTCCTCTTGAATTAGGAGATTCCTATAGTTACGTAATTTGGGTGGAATCTACAAATGTTCAGGAGATTAATTTTCGAACAACACTATTCATAACATGGATTGATTATTCTACTGATCCTGCTGAATCGAGGATGACAAATATATCAGTGGATGAAGTTGGCAAAACAGCACCTTTTGGGCAGATTCTAAGTGAAAATTATACAGTTGAGTTGGAAGGTTCTACCCTTGATAAGAGTGATTTTCCAAATGGTGTCCCAGCTTATACCACCTTTGGGATGAAATTGGAAACTAGTATACGCTGGGCACCAGATACAGACAATAATACAGCTTGGATTAAGTCAGACACCCCTGATTTCGACTCCGCATTAACAATAAATTTTAGGCATGTAGATATTACAGATGATTATCTAGGTTTTTTTGATAATAATCGTGTAGACGAAATAAATGAAGATTCTTTATTCATAAAGGTAAACGTAACTAATGCTCTCGGTGCTGATAATTTAGACACAACTAGCGCGTCTATTGAAATCTCAGGCGTATCGGGTGGTGGAACATTCAAGAATTCTGTTGTATCTCAAGAAAAAGGAAAATATACCATGTATATTCAGGGTACTTGGTGGTACCAAGAAGATCAAAATATAATCACAGGTAGTTATACTATTGAATTTTCTATCAAGGATATTTATGGTAATAAATGGACCTCTAGCTTAACTTATGAT
>Ga0209034_10001894_pt1 | contig 10037 bp, 14 predicted proteins | sample MarorgKNORR_S2LV_2_FD_188219 | JGI IMG/M metagenome (GOLD analysis project Ga0209034, IMG submission 188219) | Marine microbial communities from the Southern Atlantic Ocean, analyzing organic carbon cycling - 250m_A/KNORR_S2/LV (SPAdes) (version 2) | ecosystem: Environmental > Aquatic > Marine...
ACAGCCAAGCGTGAGCAGAACGAGGAGTGCCAGTATCCAACTATTCCAGCTCATGAGATCTCCAAATTGATAAGCTGACCTAACCCGGCTAGAAACGCGGTCAGTCGGGCAAATTGTCCCGTCACCATCGTGAGCCCAATCACGATGAGAACAGTTCCCGCTACACCCTGGAGTGGCACAATCCAGGCCTGGACTTTACGGCTTCCTGCCATGAACCAGTTCAACCCAACCGATGCGGCCACAAACGGGATACCGAGTCCAAAAGCATATGTGCCTAGGAGCAGCATACCCTCCATCATCGTCGATTCCAGACTTACGTAGAGTAGGACAGCACCAAGGATTGGTCCAATGCATGGTGTCCATCCAGCTCCGAACGCAATCCCAACAGCGAGTGACCCAAACATGCTGGCCGGCCTCGCGACCGGGTTCGAACGAAGGTTTCCGGCAAGATGTGGGAGAGATAAGAACCCCATTAGAATGAGCCCTAACAGGATCATAAGGATGCCGCCCGCGCGGGAGAGCCAGGGGAGGGCCTGTGCGATCGCTACTCCGACAGTAGTCGCCACAAGGCCCATCGTCATAAAGACCAGTCCGAAGCCAACCATAAAAAGGACCGAGTGAAGCATGGCCATGATCCGGACTTCATAGGTCGAGTGATCGGTAAGCTCACCTAGTGTTAATCCAGATACGAACGCGAGGTAGCTAGGGACGACCGGCAGCACGCACGGTGATAGGAAAGAGACCAGTCCGGCTAGGAAAGCCATCGGAAAAGAAACCTGGATTTCCAATTAGATGCAGTCCGGAACTAAAGACTGAAATCGGTGAGAAGCCGCTTTTCCTCTTCACCTACCTTGGCGTCGATCTCGAGGTACTGCTCAAGACCACTGCCATCGACTTTCTGGCGCAAAAGCTGATCGAGCTGGAAAAGACCTGCCGAATTCGATAACTCAATGATCACTCGGACGGGCTTGGCGGAACCCTTGTCAATCAAAACTGACTCAACCGCGGCCGCCGATACAGAATGGATTGAAAGCGACCCTTTGGAGAATGGAATACGTGAGCGGCCCTTGGCCATGTCTAGCGCGTCAGCAATTCTGACAACGCCGGCCTCAAGTGTCAGAGGCTTGCCACCGGCCCGATGTGAGATAATGGCATGTAGCACCTCTGAGCGGATGATCGTTGCCTCACGAGTTGAGTAAAGCTCCGGGAGAATCTCGCCGAGTTTCGATTGGGCAATGAAGAGGCTGAATCCCTCATGGTCAGTGCGATTAATCGACATGCCGGTGTCATGGAGTAGTGCTGCTAGTGCAACCACAACCTCAGCATCGTTCATCTCCATGTCGTAATTATTTGCCACACCTGTGCTCACGCCAGCATCCGCTAAAAGCCTAAGCATCCGGACTGCGATGTTCATAACGATTTTTACATGGACCGGGCCGTGGTCTGACATTTGTAGCCGCTCGACCGCATTAACATTTGCAGCGGTCCATAGAGCGTAAAGTTCGTCATCCGCATTCACGAGCTCCATGACTTTCTGGAGCTTGGGGTTGCGGCGATGAGGGACGTTCATGACGATGCGCCGCTTGAACCTGCCGTCCACATCGCGTGCGATGTCTTCGGGGTCGAACTCGCTTTCGAAGCGAGGGGTACTATCGTCGGTACTCAAAATGACGACTCCCGGCCAAAGACCTTGTCAGCTTTATTTTCGCCAAGCCCATAGGACCAGAGCGAGTCCGACAGCTGCACCTAGGAGCGCTCCACCCGCTATTGCGCGTGTTCGTACATCAAGTAGCTGTTCGGGAGGTGCGAGGGTTGCTCCCGCGCCGAACTCTTCTGCGGTGGACTCATAAGGAAGGGTATCGTCTCCGGTCCCACTCCAGCTGCACGCATGACAGTCAACCTGTCCGCGCTCCTTAGCAGTGCGGTTGGAATGCGTCACCTCATGACCGCACCGTGGGCAACTTAGGGCAGACGCCAGCGGTCGGATCATTGCATAGAAGGCGCCTTTGGAGAGGTCTAGTTCTTCAGCGATCTGGTTCGCACTTTTGTCCGAGCCCCAATAGAGCTCGTTGACGCGATCGTCGGCTTCCAAAATCCCCTCGGACGTGTCCATAGGATCCTGCGGTGCGTGACTTGACCCTCTTGGGGCTGATCCTGAACATAGCTTCGCACCGAGTTTGGGCCCAGCCGACCTATAGTCACTAAGGCTTCCTAATTTTTTACTGTACCGCACTGTGAAGATTCCCGTTTCGCACGGCCATCTTGAGGCGCAACTCAAAGAGCCCTCTGGCTCCCCTAGAGGGGCTGCGGTCTTGTGTCATCCACACCCGTTGTTTGGTGGCACAATGCACACCAAGGCTGTCTACCGGGCAGCCCAGGCGCTTAACGAGATTGGTCTTTCGGTACTCCGCTTTAATTTTCGTGGGGTTGGCGCGAGTACTGGGAGCTACGATGCTGGCATCGGTGAGCGTGAGGACGTTACCGCAGCACTCGACTGGCTGGAAAATAATTATCCCAACCTGCCGCTTTTGGTCGGTGGGTTCTCTTTCGGTTCGATGGTTGGGCTGGCTGTGGGTGCGGAAGACAAACGTGTCATAGCGCTGCTCGGGATTGGGCTCGTAATAGGAAGAGGAAGCGGCAATCATTACGACTACACCTATCTTTCAGACGCCAGCAAGCCCGTTCTCGTCGTTCAGGGTGAAGAAGATGAGTTTGGGTCCGGCGAGCAGGCTGAGGTGCTTCTGGCGGAATTTGGGAAACACATCACTCTTATGCGCGTGCCAGACGCTGATCATTACTTCACGGACCAGCTCGATGCGTTGAAGGGAGCCATCAGGGACTATTATGAGGCGGACACGATGGCCTGCTTCTTTGCGACCGGTTAAAGGGAAACCTAAATGCGTAATAGGGAACGCGTTCTCCAGAGCCTCGAGAAGGTCTACCGGGCGGCTTTTGCAGTGACTGAGGATGCGAGTGACAGCGTATCCATGGCGCGTCTAGATTTGGAGTACCAGCGTGACCAACTCCACCTTGAGGTACTCCTAGACATCCGTGACCTTCTGCTTGCAGAAGAGCCTGACACGGTAGAGAAAACCAAGTCCCTGCTAGAGAAGGCACGGGACATCCGACAACTCACAAAGCTGCGGCCTTGAAGATCTACACACGCGGTGGAGATACCGGGGAGACCGGACTTTTCGGGGGAAACCGAATAGGGAAGGGGCATGAGCGTATTGAGGCACTTGGTGCTGTCGACGAGCTCAACGCGGCTTTAGGGTGGGCAAACACGCAGCTCAGTGGGGATTGGTTACGAGAACGCCTCGAGGAGGTTCAGCACGATCTTTTTGCGATCGGTGCTAACCTAGCGGTACCCACAGAAAAGGATGCAGCACCCGACGCAAATCTTCCGCTGGGGCGGGTGGGGGTGCTAGAACGCTGGATTGATGAGCTTGATGAGGGACTACCGGAGCTACGAGCATTCGTGATTCCTGGAGGAGCGCCGGCAGCAGCAGGGCTTCACTTGGCACGCACCGTCTGTAGGCGTGCCGAGAGGGCGCTCGTCCGATTGTCGCAATCGTACGAGGTCGACGAGTCAATTTTGGCCTATGTGAACCGACTCTCGGATCTACTGTTTATGCTTGCTCGGCAGGATAATCAGTCTGCGGGTACGGGCGACATTGAGTGGGTTAAGCCCTGACACAAAACGCTTGCGGGCTGAAGACTATTCTGACAGCTTGGGGGCTCTCCTGCCGGCGCCAAGTCACTATCGCCTCAGTAAGACGTGCCAGGATATGTTGATCCTATGACATACATCATTGCCGAGCCATGCCTCACGGAAAAGGACGGAAGCTGCGTTGAGGTCTGTCCGGTAGACTGCATCTATGAGGGTGAGGATCAGTTCTACATTCATCCCGATGAATGCATTGACTGTGGTGCATGTGAGCCGGAATGCCCTGTCCAGGCCATCTTTCCAGACACTGACATTCCTTCTGAGTATCAGAGCTTCCTAGCGAAGAATATCGAGTACTTCGACTAGAAACTTTCTTGGGGCTTAATAGCTCGGTTAAAAAAGAAGTGCGGCGGAGAAGCTGACAATGTTCTCCACCGCACTTTTCTTCTGCCTACTCAAACGATGTTTGCGCTATAGGCCGAGCTCCCGGATGCGCTCCAGTGAAATGTTAGTAGGCTGGGTCTCCCCAGCAGGAACCACCCCACGTAGTTCCTTGGATTCCATTTCCTTTTGCTGGCGCACCAGAAGAATCGTCGTGGCCAGCGCTGCAGCACTTAGCAGGCCGAACGTGAACTTCTTCATGGCACTCCCTTTGGTGATGGACCATATGGCCATATTCCTAGCAAGATACACGCCACTGCGGCAAGGTTCCCAGAGAAATCTCACCATTCCTAACAAGTCAGCGGTATCTTGGCTACGGTAAACCGCGGGCCCATGGTACAAGGGCTACACATGAAGGACAACGTCAAAGAGTCCATTAGCAAGGCGCGGGCGGGCGATCCCATAGCGATAGCGCGCCTACTGATAAGCACTCCTTCCGTGAATCCGATACTGGAATCGGATGGAACAGGTGAGTTGGATATCGCGGAAGTCGCTGCTGAGTTGCTGGCAGACTGGGGACTGACAACGGAGTTCCAAGCCGTGTCTCCGGGAAGAGCAAATGTTGTTGCCCGACTCGAAGGAGATGGCCCAACGCTATTGCTCAACGGGCACCTTGATACCGTCGGTGTCCGAGGAATGACTGTGTCACCTTTTGCTGGAGACCTTGTGGGTTCGAGGATCGTTGGGCGTGGAGCCTGCGATATGAAGGGTGGGTTAGCCAGCCTACTGTCAGCAACTGCGCGGCTCGCGGAAAAAGGACCTCGTCCCAACCTGGTTGTAGCACTAACCGCTGATGAGGAACACGAAAGCTTGGGTATGGCCGAATTCGTAAATGGAGGCCCAAAAGCTGACTTTGCTATCGTCTGCGAGCCGACCAGTCTTGCTGTTATGCCCGCCCACAAAGGATTCATTTGGGTAACGGCCACATTCCAGGGGCGAGCCGCACACGGGTCCCGGTTCGAATTGGGAATAGACGCGATCCGGCATGCGGCCCTCTATATTTCGGCGCTCGACCGGTTCGGAAAACGACTGAAAATGAAAGCACCCCATCCTCTCCTTGGGTATGGTTCGCTTCACGTCGGTACGATCGTTGGCGGGACAGCACCGTCCGTTTACCCAGGGCAGTGTAAAGTACAACTGGAGTGCCGCACACTTCCTGGCGAGAAGGGTGAGGATATCATCTCCTATTTGAGTGATATCCTCCATGAAGTCGCAGCCGGAGAGCCGACCTTGGACGGGTTCCTAGAGATGACCCTCGAGCGTCCGGGCACCGAAGTTTCGACCGATTCAGGATTAGTTCAGGGTCTTCTAGATGCTGGGGGGGCACACAACGTGTTGCCAAAGGTGGAGGGAATGACTGCATGGGTGGACGCCGCATTTCTAAATCAAACCGGTATTCCTTCGGTGTGTTATGGACCCGGCAGCATGGATCAGGCACACACAGATGACGAGTGGATTGAAACCGCCGAGATTACCATGTGCGCATCGGTACTGGAGACATTCGCACGGCGTCTCACTGCGTGAACCTCACTAGCCTGGCAGTTTGTGCTCTTACCGGGAAGACCTTAGGGCATGTAACGCAGGGTACGAGGCCAGGCCCGAACCCTCCTAACCGAGCCTAGTCACCGAGAGTTCGATCGAGATAAGCCTTCAGTCGCTCCCAGGCATCCAGCCCAGCGGTGCTCCTCAGATTTGGGTCCTCGTCGATGCGGAGCCAGAAACCGTGGTTTACGTCGTCGTAAATGTGGAGATCGTTTTCAATGCCTGCCGAGCGCAGCGCTCCCTCGAACGCCGTGACCTGCTCCGGTGACGGACCTGAGTCCAGTCGGGCAAAGGTGCCGTAGACTTCGTGGTCTATACTTGCAAGTACCTCAGGATCGTCGACTAGCCGCCCGTAGAAGATCGCGGTCGCATCGTGGTTGTCTCCATCAAGACCAAAGGAGAGCGCCATGCCTCCTCCGAAGCACCAGCCCATCGCGCCTACCCGGCCTGTCACGTCTGAGCGCGCCTTTAGATATGCAACTGCTGCGTTCAGATTATCGATGACCTTTGGCATGTCGGCTGATGCGGCCTGCATTAACGTGATATTTTCGTCACGATTCGAACCTGTTTGGCCTGCGTAGAGATCAGCGGCCAGAGTTACGTAACCTTCAGCTGCAAAATCATCTGCTACCTGGCGAACCCGATCTACGAGGCCATCCCACTCATGAATAATCACGAGTGCTGGGAATGGTCCTTCGCCCTCTGGAACAGAGAGATAGCCTACCGTTGATGGGTCGGAGTCCAAGTACTGAAGGTTGGCTCCCTCGAGCACTCCAGCCTGTCCGATGATTGCTGGCGGCATTTCCCCTGGCTCGGTCGGTGCAGAGGCTACCCGTGGACCAACAGCAATCTCAGCTTCTCCAGTTGCACTCATCTCTTCGCCTGCAGGAGTACAGGCTAGAACCACGGCAGTAAGAATTAGAGCATTACGGCGCATGACTGCCTCCTTAGTTCCTTGGACCACTATCTAACGCTAAACAGAAAAGACGATATCAACCCCAGTGGGGACGTAGCTACAAGCTAGCTAAGAAAGACTTTTCCTAGCGCTTTGACCAGATCAGTACGACGCCACAAGCATTCCGGGACGAGAGGTATTGGATTGGTGTCTCGACCGCGTTGTAAAATTCTATAGCTGCGATCTGGTCTGGCTCCCACCGGTTGAGGTCAGCGTCAATCTCAAGCGTACCATCGACGTAGACGGGCAGGATACAAGGAGAACCGTCCGCTCCTGCTTGCCGTCGTCGACTCACGGCGTGCTCGCCATCCTGATCGTATACGTAGTCGATGCCGGGCACGCGCTGGATGAGGTCAGATGTAGTGAAGGGATCGATGCGCTCCATGTCCATCGGCGTGAACTGCGTGCCTTGGCCTCCACGAGCTCGGCGGAAGAATCCACTATCCTCTAAGAAGGCGGAACCCACCGTGACCTCGATTGCTGCAAGTTCGATCGGTTGCGAGACCATCTGTGTCGAGACCTCGACCGTACGGCCCGGGTGCACGACCATCATCGCTGTGCGAGGGGCATAGCCAAGTCGAGCAAACGTGACATCGACTAGCCCAGGCTCGACATTGCGCAAAACGTAGCGGCCCTGGCTGTTACTGAGTGCTCGGATGCCGTCTTGATTACGAATAGTGACGTCCACATCAGATAGCTCATCTTCTAACTCTCCTGCAATCCGACCTTCAATCCGACCGGGCTCAAGTGGGTCGCCATCGGATCGGTTTAGCACTAGACGGAACTGGGGGTTTCCTGGCACCTCGAGCTGCCCTTCCAAATTGATGTAGCCAGCGCGCTCGGCCGTAATCCGGTGCCGACCAGGTGGAAGGCCCGGAAGCTGAATGCGCCCGAGGTCATCGGATATCACGCGAACTCCCAATTCAGGCAGATCGATGATTGTTGCACCCAGTGTGTTGCCAGTCCTTGCGTCTTCAACACGACCGATCTTTGAGAACCGTTCCAGCGACACACCAGTCACCCGCGCACCAGGTCCAAGGATATTACACGCCAGCAGTTCCCCGCCCTCACAGGCAACTCTAAAGAGGCCTTCTGCCCGCTCAGGCGAATGCTGGACACCAGCTCCAGCTTCGTAAAGAATCCCTAAATTCGTGCAGCCAACGAAAGTGCCGCGCTCGCACGCAATCTCGTAGAGCGCAGAAGCTCGCTCGACGTCCATTGACACACCATCGCCCTGCTCTAGCATGAGCCCGAACACGTTGCAGGCGATCATGTCACCTTCGTCGCAGGCCTGCTGATAGAGGTTTTCTGCACCCTGCGAAGCTGCCGCTCTGGGCAGCAAGGCTAGGAGCGTGACCATCATAGCAGTTTTTCTGTTCATGGCCGCCTCACTCACACTGGTCCTCAATGACTAAGTTACTGTTTGTCTTAGGTCCAGGGATCTATAGGATACGTGCAGCGGGCATCTCGGTTCCCCTTTCCGTGGAACCAAGCTTGCGCCGAGCTTATAATACGCTGGATTCGGCTTAAGCAATGAGCCGGTCGGACATCCATTGACTTGAAAGGCGATCTTTTCGCCGCCGGAGGTACGAGATGTTTCGAGGGATGCGCGTCGAGCTTCTTTCTGTCGCAATCTTGCCGCTGGGGATCGGTATGTCCGTCCAGGGCTCGTTTAATATTATGACGCCAGAGCTCACAATATCTTCACCCATAGAAGCCGGGCCCGTGAGTTATACGCAACAGGTATCGCCGCTTTTCCAATCAGCTTGCGGGGATTGTCATGGGGGTGACGAGCCGGAGCTCGGTCTGGACCTCACGAGCTACGAGGCTGCGATGGAGGGATCCGACTATGGCTCGGTCATAGAGGCTGGCGATGCCGACGGCAGCTTACTGATTGACATGATCGTGGCTGGAGAGATGCCGGTCGATGCTGATCCGTTGTCAGAAGAGGAAATCGAGATGATCCGATCCTGGATCGACGCCGGTGCTGAGAACAACTAGGGGCTCTTGAAAAGAAGTAGTCGCCAGCGGTCACGTTCTCCCGAACCCTGTGGACAGGGCCGGAAGTCACCCGTAGCATGTCCAGTCCACGAACATTGGTGTAGGGGAGGTTGCCTAGATGAAGCCTATCATTGTTGCGGTCGCCGGTCTGCTCGTAGCAGCGCTCGGTGTTGAGGCACAGAATGCCGCAGAGATTGAGCGAGCACTGCACGCAGCGCCTTCGCGGGCCAGGGACGGCGCTGCCGTCATCCGCTGGGAAGGTGACACGTGGACTACGCTGCGAGAGGGTCGGGGCACATTGGTCTGCTATGATCACTCAGGGGCTCCTGGCGAAGCCGCGTTTTCGTCACAGTGTACCCATCCGGACAATCTCGAGCGCGTGGCGCAGAACTTCCGTTTTGAAGCGCAGGCAAACGGAGACCGCCAGGCTCTGCAGACGCTTTTGGCAGAAGCTGAGGAGAATGGAACCCGGTCTATGCCTGTGTTCGGATCGCCATGGATCGCCATGAATGGACCTGATATGGCCAGCGCTAGGCGTCACGTGACGATAGCTATGCCATATGCAGACGAACGCAACTCTGGCTTCCCAGAGACTGGAAGCCAGGGTGGTGCTTGGATCATGGGAGCGGGCACACCTGGTGCGCACCTAATGGTTCCAGGGTCCTGACAACCAAACTACTTAGACGCCGGGCGGTGTGCCTGAGGCCCGGCGTCTAAGTAATCCTTTCTAGAGCAGAGACGGCCTGAGCGCTGGTTACGATTTTGTAGCCCGGAATGTGCCTGAGGCCAGCCCGCCTGCGAGGTCAAGGCTTCCGGTCCATACGCCATCTTCGTCAACCATGCCAGTGTATATGACTGGCACCTCCTGACCAACGCCTGGGTCGGCGAAGAATGAGATCGTGACTTGAGAGGATTCGACTGTCCCGGTCACATCAGCTTCACCGAGCGTTTCAGATGAGTAGTGACCGGTAAGTGCGTCGCCGTTCTGTTGAAGAGTGAGTAGTGGCATCGTGGTACCCTGCTCAGTCGTTACCTCGAGGACCCAGTCGCCTGACATATCCACCTGCGCGTGAGCTTCAGGCGCAAAGGTGAGAAGGGCAGCCAGAGGGGCCACGGCTCCGAGTCGCAAAATTCGGGTGAGATTCATAACTGATTCCTCACTTTGAACAGGGTGCAGGTACTTTATACCATACGGTGTCGACCCACCTAGAGCACTCTGTTAGGTTCTGCGCCGCAACATTTCCGGCTGTGCGCCCGATCATATTCTACACTCCTGACCATGAGCTTCTTCGACCACCCTTGGGGACGTTACGGTACGCGCGGTCGCATTTTTTTATTTACGGTTGCTGCGCTTCTAGTTGGGGCGGGCACTGCTAGGACTCAGGAGCCTGCTGAGGTCTTAAGTCTGGATGCTGATGGGCGCGTTAGTGT
>Ga0209034_10001896_pt1 | contig 10033 bp, 8 predicted proteins | sample MarorgKNORR_S2LV_2_FD_188219 | JGI IMG/M metagenome (GOLD analysis project Ga0209034, IMG submission 188219) | Marine microbial communities from the Southern Atlantic Ocean, analyzing organic carbon cycling - 250m_A/KNORR_S2/LV (SPAdes) (version 2) | ecosystem: Environmental > Aquatic > Marine >...
ATATAATAATTCTTCATGATTCCTTTACACAAATATTTATTGCTTCTGAAAAGAAACCCAAGCTCCAACGGCCTCCTTCTCGGCCTATCCCACTATCCTTAATCCCTCCAAATGGAACTCTTAGATCTCTATGTAACCATGTATTGACCCAGACCATTCCTGTTTCAATTTTCTCTGCAACTTTAGTTCCTCTATCTGTACTTCCTGACCAAACTGAACCTGCTAAACCATAATCTGTGCAATTTGCCATTTCAATGGCATTCTCATCTGATTTGAATGGATGAAGTGTGACGACCGGACCGAATATTTCTTCTGTAGCTGTTCGACTCAGATGGCTAAGACCAGTAACTACTGTAGGTTCTAAAAAAGCACCATTATCAAAAGGTGATTCAAGTTTAGGTGCTTTGCCACCGCACAATATTTCTCCTCCTTCCCTTTGTGCTAAATGAATGTAAGATTCTACTTTATCTCTATGTGCAAATGAAACTAAAGCCCCCAAATCAGAATCTGGAGAAGCAGGATCGCCTACTTTCATATTTTTAACATAAGCTACAAATTTAGGAACAAATTGATCCCAAATTTTATCAGATACAAAAATACGGCTACCACAAAGACAAACTTGGCCTTGATTTAGGAATCCCGATCTTGCAATACCTGGAATAGCTTCATCCAAATTTATGTCATCAAGAACTATCGTTGCATTCTTACCGCCTAATTCAAGACTTAGTTTTTTGAACATAGGAGCTGCTGTTTCAGCCACTTTTCGGCCAGTCATTGTACCGCCGGTAAAAGAAATCAAATTTATTTTTGGATGTTCAACTATTGATTGGCCAACTTCTGAACCTAAACCATGAACTATGTTCACAACACCTTTAGGCAATCCAACATCATGGATTACTTCAGCTAATAAATTCGCCGTTAATGGAGTGAGTTCTGAAGGTTTAGCAACTACGGTATTTCCCATAACAATTGCAGGTGCAATCTTCCATGAAAGAAGATAAAGTGGTAAATTCCAAGGAGTTATCAATCCTGCAATCCCTACTGGCTTTAGAATGACATGGTTGGTGGCATCATCCATTTCAAATTTCTCTGGTGAGTATCCTCGTGCAAAATCAGCAAAAAAACGGAAATTAGCGACTGAACGAGAGGCATCTACTGCCTTTGCAAGAGAAACTGGCTTACCTGTATCTAAGGATTCTAAGGAAGCTATTTGCTCGGAACGTGATTCCAAGGAATCTGCAATTTTATCGAGCCACTGAGTCCGTTCTTCCAAACTTAAGTCAGACCAAGTGTTCCTAGCTTTATCTGCTGCATCTACAGCCATCTGAACGTCATTTGAATTAGATTTAGGAATAGACGCAATGATTTCTCCCGTAGCTGGATTAATATCTTCTATATTTTTATCTGTAGATTGGAATTTACCATTGATATAATTTTGAATGATTATCATTCTGTACTCTTATAATCTTCAGGATTAAAGTACCAACGATCACTGTCTGGATCCCATTCATCCCATGTAGGGATATCCTTTAATTTTTCAAGATATTTTTTGGGAACTACGCCAGGAACCAGAAATGCTTTTTGTCGTCTTAAAGGATATGGGTTTCTTAGTTCCATGCCTAATACTCCTAAAATTCCTCTTGCGATGTACCAAGTAGCTTGTGGATTCCATCCGTGTGCTATCTTCACTACCACTCCTAAACCATCCGGATAATCCTCATGAATTATTGATAAGCCAAGTAAACCATCGGCACCCTCTTTGGCAATCACATTTCCTTTACAAGTTTTGATAACAGTAGTATCGAGCCTATTGAAACCACCAACTAAATCAGGATTTCGAATCATTGATTCCCAAATCCAATTTTCATCTTTTTCCTTAGCTAATCCAGCATAGCATGCTGCTAACTCATTGACTGTGTTAGAAAGTGTTGGAAAACCATCTCCATCTCGGGCAATTCTTTGTGGATTCCAATTTTTTCCTAAATAATGTCTTATCTGCTCTAAAAATGCAAAAAAGAACGGATGACTTGGTAAAGTATAACCAGCCCGATTCCAGCCTTTACGGCGGCAACCAAGTAGAACTGCTGCATGTTGCCCTGAAGAATTAGAGTACCAACGTCTTGCTCTACGAACCTGCCTACCAAATTGTACTAATGGTAAATCAAGTGGTGTCTGCATTAAACCCCAATCTGATTTTGGAAGTAAGGATTGGGCAGCTTTAACATGCTCTGAAGTTCCATTATGACTCGCAACAGATATAGCTTTTTGATCCCAATTCAAATCTTCCAACTCTTCTGCAAAAACCTTCAACATTATAGGTTTCATCATAGAACGGCCGTAGCAGAGTACATTTCCACCAAAACTGTGGATTGCCTTTCCTCCACTATACCATGCTACTGCACCATGAATTGTTGTTTCACTTACTCCATTTCGACGATAATCAACTAATGGTTCCCATTCAACGTCACGACCTGTAGGAATATCACCCTCTGTATCACCTAACGGACTACTAGGATACAATTGACTAACATCTGTTGGATGGCTCATTGGGTTAGCTCCTCTACACGGGGAACAACCTTGTTCATGAAGGCTTCCATATTACGAATTACACGAGGACTATCATGATTGAAAAAATCGAACCAGGCCATAACACAATCCTCTGGATTAAATCGATCAGCGATTTGTTGAGCGACTTCCTCTACATTTCCAATGACCGAATTGTCGGCTGCTTTGGAAACTTTCATAGGATCAATTGTCCCTTCCAACGCACCCCAATAAGAGCTTAGGGATTTTCTTGCTTCTTCTTTTGCAGCTTCTGTTTTTTCCGAATCTGACAAACTTGGTTCATCATTTACAAAAACCATCAATGTTCTTGGCATGTAATTTCTCTGCCAAGGCCCCCCATCAGAATGATAATGCTTTACCATTCTTTCGTGGGTTGCTTCTATTAATTCAGGAGGTGTGATTGAAAGATTGAATACTTTGACAGGTCTAATTTCATTTATTTCTACTTGAAGCTTAGGATCATGTGAGCCAAGAACCAAATCTAATAAATCTCTATTCCAAGCTTGTGGAATGTTTTTAACATCTTCGAAAATGTATCTATTAGGTATAGTAATACTCTCTGGAGATTCAGAAAGTGAATCTCGTTCAATCATTGCGTCTTGAACTTTTTTCCAATCCTCATCACTACGGAAATTTGAACGTGTAAGAATTGTCTTTCGTATAACGTTACTGTTTACAATTTCGCCGTTAAGTAAACGTAAGAATATTTCACAAGCTTCCCCAAATATCTGACCTCTTAATGCAGGCCAAGCAGCTTCCTCAACTATATCTCTTGGAACAATTCCATAGGGACGTGCCATAAATTCAAAACGGCCTGCGGAAAAACCAATTCTTAATTTTCGTTTTTCCTCGTTATTAAGTCCGTGTAATGCCAAAAAAGCACCTACTCTTTCTGCTATTCCTACCGGACCTCCATGCGTAAGAAGACTCATTACAGCAGAACCCACATGAATCTTTTTAGTCTTAGAAAACATAACATGTGCTAATTGAAAGAAATCTGTACACAAGCCAACTTCACCAGCCCAATGAGGAACAACAGGTTGCTTATTCATTTTCTGGACCTCGGTTGATAAATGGGCTTGAGCAACCCATGCAGTACCAAAACCTAACTTATCTGCAGCTTGTAATTGATCGAAAAAATTGGAAAACATAGTATCTTCATCTGGAGTGTGCCCCTCTACTGGCGTCTGTGCAATTGATAGAAATATGTCAAAATCCATCAGATTGACCCTGTTCTTCCACCATCTACAGGAATGCTTACGCCTCTCACAAAACTTGCTGCAGGAGAGGAAAGAAAGGCAACTACTTTACCAAGCTCTGAAGGATCGGCTAAACGACCTTCTGGAACTGTACTTAACCAAGCATTTTCTACTTCGTCTTCGCTTATTCCTTTTTGCTCAGAAAGGGTCTTTTTCAATTCAGTAAGGCGTTCTGTATTCGTAAATCCAGGAAGAACATTATTTATCGTAATTGAAGGAGGTAATTCCTTAGATAATGTCTTAGACCAAGAAGCCATTGCTCCACGGATTGTATTACTAACACCCAAACCAGGAATAGGCTCTTTCACAGAAGTTGAAATTATATTGACTATTCGGCCATAATTTGATTCTTTCATACCTGGTAAAAGGAGTTGAACTAATGTTTGAGAAGCTAAAACATGTCTCAAAAATGCTTTTTCAAAATCACTAGGTTTAGCATCAATAATAGGACCTGAAGGAGGACCTCCTGAATTATTAATCAATATCTCAAAGTCTCCCTTTTTTTCTATCTCTTTTTTTACTAAAATAGTAAGGGAATCTAAATCTTCAATATCACAAGAAATCGAATTATCTCCAGAGGCACTACGAGATAAAATAACAACTTGAGCTCCACAACTTCTAAGGGATTCAGCTGCAGCCTTTCCAATACCACTAGTTCCACCACAGACCAATGCCCTTTTCCCTTCTAAAGTTATCATTTAATCGCCTTTAAATTCATAAAATTCAGGATTCTTAAGAGTAGGTAAAGAATCTTTTTTTATCAATATACTACGTACTGACCAAAGATCAATAAAAACTCTATATTTAGTTGTCATATCTAAATAATCAACACCAGAAGAACCACCCGTTCCTATTCTTCTGCCAATTATACGTTCAACCATACGTGCATGAGAACTACGCCAAAGAATCATCGATTCTTCTAACTCAATAAGTGTAGAAATCAACTTTCTAGGCCAAGATAGCAATGGGAGTTCTCTATATGATTCAATGAAAATTAATCCTGCTCTTCGTCGACGTAAAACTGAAGCTTGTTCAAAGAAATCTATTGCTTCTTGGTTAGTATCAGGATATAATTTTTTATGAGCTTCAAGATACTGTTTTATGAAAATGCTGACCTCCTTATTATCATTAGGTGAATCTGGTGTAGATCCTTGAATAGGTGTTCTTTCAAGCCAATCACACGTAACATCATACAATGATTTTTCAGTTGATTCGTCTTTACCGATAGGCTTTCCATCAATCCATTTCTTACCCATAAGTGATTCCATTTCTCTCATTTGAAAAGATTCAAAACCAGAGGCAGTACCTAATTCATCTCGGAAATTTAGGAAATCTTGTGGTTCAAGAGTCTCCATAACTTTCCATTGTTGTGCCATCAGTTTGAAAGTTTCAATAACTCTAGTCATGTGATGAACTGCTTGTGGAAGACTGGTTTCTTCTACATATTTTGAAGCTAAAATATCTCTTGTACATCTAAGCTCATTAATTATTAATTTAAACCACAATTCAAAATTTTGATGAACCAATATGAAATGCAACTCATCGTTACTTAGTTTCTTCTTGTCACCATCGATACCAGTTTGTAATTTGAGCAGCTCTTCCAATCTAAGATACTCTGAGTATGTTGGTGACATTATAACCTAATAAGGATTGTATATTATATCGACTGTGTTTGGGGCTGTATGTTAGTCTGGGCACATGGTTTGTGGGGAAGTCCGAATGGAAGCAAGGTTACAGCTGTTCGTGAAAGTGGCATTGAAGTAATATCTCCAGACTTCAACGAGATGGAACTTGTGGACAGAGTTGAACTACTAGAAAAAACAATACAAATTGGAGACGTAGTACTTGCCGGATCAAGCTGGGGGGGACTTGCCTGCGCACTAACCGCTCAAAAAAAACCAGATAAACTCAAAGGTTTGCTATTGCTTGCTCCTGCTCTTCATTATCCTGAACCGCCAAATGATAATCCAGATAAGTTGATAGCTCCAGATGGTATTCCTGTTACTATAATCCACTCAAAAACAGATGATATTGTTCCAATAAATGCAAGCAAGGATTATGTCAAAAGATCAGGAAATAATGTAAATTTAATAGTAGTAGAAGACAATCATGTTTTAGAAAATTCAATTGAACTTATTATTTCTGAAGCAAATAAACTACTCAACTGCTGAAATCTTTTACTTTTTCTACTAAATCCATTCTTCTTAGACGCCAAATTCCATATGGAGTAATAGCTAATGATATTATTATGACTGTAGCAATCAAGAAAAGAATGATATTTAGACTAGGTACAACTGTAATATAGAAAGTCCAAGAAGAAAATTCACCAGCTATGTAGACAGTACCAAAGTAAGCAAAAATGGCACCAAATATTCCACCCACCAAGCCAATCACAAAATTCTCACCTATTATCATAGAACCTAATCTAGTCGTAGAAGCTCCAAGGACTCTCAGAGTTGATAACTCTAAATCTCTTTCTGCAAGATTCATTACTAAAGTATTGAACAAGACCGCGACTGCAACTAGAATTCCGAGAAATATGAACACTCCTAAGAATTGAGATTGTTGCTCTAGAAGTTTCTCAATTCCTGAAAGTAAATTTTCTTTCTCTGTTAATCCTTGTGAAACATCTGCCAAATCTCCATCAACAGAATCTCCAGTTTCTAGTTTGAGATAAACTGATGTTGCCTCTATTCCTATATCATCCTCTAAGAAAGTACGATGGAAATAGATTGTTCGAGAAATCTCGCCACGTGTCGTACCCACAAGCTCAACATTAATTTCCATAGTTCCAAGTTTCAGAGTACGCTTTTCATTCAATTTCCAATCAAGTAGAGTTGCTGTTCCCTCATCCGCTAAAACTTGAACAGTTTCGGTTTCCTTGACTGGCAATTCACCATCAATAAGATTAACGAGGCGCATTGATGATCCTTCAGTAGCAAAATTTTCCAACCCTATAGCCGTAAATGGCTTCGCTTTTCCCGTATTGTCTTTAATTGTTCCAAATGGATACTCTATGACCAATTCGTATGTTGCATTATGATCATTTGACCAGGCAATAATACCTTCTGGGCCACCTGCTGGAACATCTGCCTGAACATCCCACTGTTGACCTTCTTCTAAATTATCTACAAGAATGTCAGTCATTGAACCTGTAAACATTAGCATTGAACCGTAAATCAACATAGACAGCCCTACAGCAATAAAAGTCAAACTTAAACGAACAGGTTTGCGCATACTTGAACGAATTGTCAATCCAATCGTAGTAGGTAGCTTAGCAGTCAAATTCTGAAGGAATTTAGAACCAACACGCACCTCATGTTGACCGCCTAAAATATCCAATGGTTTCAGTCTTGATGCTGTCCAAGCTGGTCTAAGGCCTGACAGGAAGACAATTACCATTGCAATTCCTACTATTTCCATTATCATATTCCAATCAATCGTTTCATTCAAAATAGGAAGACCAATTATTTCCTGATAAACATTTAGCATCGCTCGAATACCAAATAACACTCCTAATAGAACACCTATAATGCTACCAATTAATCCAATTACTAATGGTGCAAGCATATAACCTATCATAATCGAGTTCCGTGGAACGCCAAGAGTTCGCATTATTGCAATTTCACGTGATTGACTCTGTATCAATCTTTGTAAACTAAGTATTATAGTTATTGAAGCTACAATGACTAACATTGTCGTGACGGCTGGAAAACTTTTTTGAGCGCCTTCAAGATCAGCCCTCAAAAATTCTACAGAGGGGGTTTCTCCTCGATCATTAATCGTTGCTGTACCTGAATTAGCATCCAACAAAACTTCCATCATATGGGCTTTGACAGGAGAAATCTCATCTCCCTCAAACTCATCGGTGGAGGGCAAATCAAAAGCTGGAGTACCCTCCAAATCAATTAGAATTTTATTTGACGACCCTGAACTAAGATTAGCTAATTTTTCAAGGCCCTCATCTGTTAGATAACCTGTAACATAAGTACCGGCCTCAGCAGGAAAAAGAGAACCTTCAGGTGCAAACCAAAAGTGGTTTGAATGATAACCCAAACCAACTACGGTAAAACTCATACGACCTTCACCAACACCGATTGATACTGAACTTCCAACGGAAATATCTAAATCCTCTGCAACATGAGCATCAATTACAATTTCTGTTGAGGTTTTTGCAGCTCTCCCCTCACAACACTCATGATTTGGTATCCAAACCTTATCCACTTCACCTTCGTCAATCCCATGCCAAACAGCTGTGACTAGATGCTCTTCACCTGACTTGTCTACATGGAAAAGAGTCCCATCAACAACCAATCTAGGTTCACATTTGTCTATTGGAGGTGAATTAACTGGGAACTCCTCTTCAAAATTATCACAAAGGTTTTGAGATTCCTCTTCAGACCAAGTACCACCTGGAAGGTTTACCCAAATATCTGGAAGATTAACTCCCTCGTTGTCATCTTCATAAATATTATCATAGAGTACTGCCACATTGGTAGCATAACCTCCCATTGAAATTCCTCCTAGAACACCTATAACAACCATGAGAATTACTGCTACCAAGCGTATCTTTGTTCTCCATAGGCTACGTGCTAATCTTTTAGTTAGAATAAAAGACATTACTCTTAGTTTACCTGCTCATCTGACTGTATTTTACCACTATCTAAACGTACCACACGTGTGGCATACTTTGCCAACGATTCATCATGAGTAACCATTACTGTAGTTATGCCTTCGGATTTACAGGCTTGAATAAGAACGTCCATAACTTTAGTAGATGTTTCCGAATCAAGATTTCCCGTTAATTCATCACCCAAAAGAAGTCTGGGCCTTTTGGCTATACTTCGCGCGATAGCAACTCTTTGCTGCTGCCCTCCGCTTATTTCGGAAGGAAACCGGTGCATTTCTTCTTCCAAACCAACCAATTTTAGAATATCTTCAGCACGATTAATATCACGTCCACCTGAAATATCTTGTATCAGCATAATGTTTTCCATAACAGTTAGATCTTGTAGCAAATTGAAAAATTGAAATACATAACCAACGTTTTTTCTACGGAACGTGGTCATTTTCTCATTGCTACTTGCAGTTGGTAGAGAATGGGTAAAATATTCTGGAATCCATAAGGGAATTTTAACTAAAAAATTCAAAAAATCAACGGTCAAGCCTAAAAAGAAACCGTCGGGCCTAGTGATTCGCCATTTAGGTGGTAAACCTGGTAATATAGGTACTGGTTCACCATCAAAAATGTAACTTCCTTCAGTAGGGCTATCTAACGCTGAAAGGCAATTAAGCAAAGTGGTTTTTCCGGAACCAGAGGGCCCCAGTAAAATTATCCTTTCACCTTCTTGAATACTTAGAGTTATTCCATCTAAAGCCTTAATGGTTTCAGAGGCCATCACATAATGTCTTTTTACATTATTCAACTGAATCATAATGCCTCAGCTATTTTCTATGGTTATTTAGTAGTTAGGTGCTAACCTTCAGAACCTGTTGAATCCTCTTCGGAGTTCGAACTGTCATCAGAATCTTCTCTATCTTCCCCGTCTTCTTCAACAGGTTCAGGTTCAACTACATCGACAACATCATCATAGTAATAATCCACGTAATTTGGTTTATTATCTGAGGGTAAGTCAACAAAACCAGTTCTTTCCATTGTATCTACATTATGGGCTGTAACACCTTTCTCACTAATAGCATAAATGTAATCACCACCACCCATGAAGATACTACGCCTCACATCAGGACTATCCCACCAATAACTCGAGTCGTAAAAAGAAGAATGATCTACCTCATTATAGATTGAGAGATCCTCTCCAGGTTTTGCATTTATGAGTATCAATTTTGACAAATATTCATAACCACTTGAGTAATACCATCGACCATCAATCTCTTTTACATCTGAATAGTATCTATTAGTTGACATTGGGATTGCAAGAAGGCCATCAGCTTCCCAATACTGGAAGGCTTTGTGTTCATAGGTTGCTTCACTGTAAGAATATGACCAATCATACTCATCTTCAGATGCAGGTGTCAATCTGAGTGAACTTGCCAATATTGGATTCGAAAAGTCACTAACATCAAATAACGAAATCTGAGTAACACCCCATTCTAGACCATCTTCATCTCCTGCAATTCCTATTGTAAGAAGATGTGTATCTCCTACAGGATGGATGTATGTAGATACGCCGGGAATTTTTAATTCTCCG
>Ga0209034_10001897_pt1 | contig 10030 bp, 8 predicted proteins | sample MarorgKNORR_S2LV_2_FD_188219 | JGI IMG/M metagenome (GOLD analysis project Ga0209034, IMG submission 188219) | Marine microbial communities from the Southern Atlantic Ocean, analyzing organic carbon cycling - 250m_A/KNORR_S2/LV (SPAdes) (version 2) | ecosystem: Environmental > Aquatic > Marine >...
TTTTACCGCATGCATTCCTCCAATTACTGATGCATCTGGTTGAACAAAATTATAAATATCTAAGTTTAACCTTTGTATCATTTCCAGGGGTGTGGTTATAACTTCACCTCCACAGATGTCTACTTTAAGAGTTTCTTTTAATTTTTTAAATCCATTTATATCCATTGGACCGACAGCTTCCTCTAGAAATAAAATTTTTTCCTCTGAAATTTCTTTTACAGAGTTAACATAACTAATTACCTCATCAGCACTTATAGGCGGATCTGCCAAATTTTGACACATGTCAATGCCAACGTCGATACCATATTTTCTAGCCTCTTTTAGCACCCATGCAGTTCTGTTTATATCGTCAGGAACTGATCTGATCTTATATTTTTTTATTCCTAGTGATTTTAAAAGTTCTAATTCCTCAATAAAATGTTCTTTTGTGTCACAAATTCCTCCACTGCCATAAGTTTCTATTTGGTCCTTTGAGCTATTTCCAAATAATTTATAGGCAGGACATTTTTTGCTTTTTGATTTTGCATCAACTAAAGCTATTTCTATTGCACTTGTTGTATGTCTTGCAGCTCCTTGTAATGACCAGTAATCACAAACACTACATAAATCTTTATATCTTCTTAAAATATCAAAACCATCTTTTCCAACAAGGTATGGTGAGCAAAGTTCAACAATTGACTCAAATACCTTTGGTGCAAAGACTCCTAAATAACCTTCACCATAACCTTTAATACCATTCTCAAGACTTACTTCAACCAACCCTATTGTCCTTTTTGGACCATTTGGGAAACATTCTAAAATTTCCGGATGCTTTTCATCACCATAGTCTGCAGTTAATAAAATTGGTCTTATGTTTTCAATTTTACTCATTAAATTTTAGATGAGGTACTTTAATTTTTTTCATATAATCAAGTGTTCTTTGTCTATATTTTTCACGCACGTCTCTTGTTGGAGGTCTGCATCTGCTTGATGGAAGACCAGTTAATTCCATACAAAGTTTGTCCAAATATCCATCACCAGAAGTATAGTTTGTTTCTATTTCTACCCAAAGTTTATAAAAAGGCATAGCTTCTTCAACCATCATTCTGGCAATTTCTTCAAAGTTTTTATTTTTAACTTCATTAATTAATTTTGCACCCCATTCTGGCCAAAAATTGCACATATGAACCTCAAAAGCAGTTGCGTTTAAAGGTTTCATTGCTGAATAGGGGAAAAATAAATTATTATCAATTATTGTGAACCTACCAGAATATGTTGACGTTACATCTTCAAATTCCATTGCATCAGTACGGGGTGTGGCCCATTTTAAACCCACAATATTTTGAAGATCTTTTATTCTTTCAATCAGTTGATTAGAAACACTTGTTGAAGTCCAAAAAGTATTATACAGAATTATTCCAACTTCACTTGCTGCCTCTGATGCTGCTCTTATATATTCTATAAAATCTTCTTCCGTATGTTGGAAATAAAAAGGACAGGATACTTGAAGAAAATCATATCCATAATCTTTTGCAATAATTGCTAGTTTTTCTAATTCTTGTGTATTTGTTGTTTGACCGCCTAGAGCTATTGGAACCCTTCCATTTACTATTTTAGAACCTTCTATAGCTAATGAAGTTCTCTCTTCAAAGCTCATTGCTGAAAAATCACCTGCGGCTCCACCAAAAAGTAGAGTACAATTTTCACGATCCAAACCATTACCCAACAAAAACTCTACATAATCTTTAAGAGCATCAAAGTTCAGAGGAAGATTGTTTATATCTTTAAATGGTGTTGGAACTGTTACGTAACAACCTTCTAGTTTCTTTTTTAAATTTTCGTAATTCATTATGTACTTCTTAATTATTCATTATTTTCAATAATATACGCCAAAGGATTAATAATTTTCCCATCATTGTAAAAAACCAAAACTACGCACTGAGGATTGCCGATTATAGGCGGACACCTGAGCTGTAAATAAGCGGGTTGAGTGTATCGTTATCTAGCAGATCACCAACTGATAGAGTGTCTAAGTAGGATTGGGGTAGCACATTCTTCTCCCCATTGAACGTCGACCCATCTGGCATAAACCCGCATGTCATCGCACGACGTAAGCCTCGTGTCATATTCGCTCCTGCTGCGTGGGGGGTCAGTCCGTTATGGAAAGAGCATCCCCCTGCCCGCATCGTGGCCGCAACCGGATTGATTTCCCCAAGCTCGGGGTTGATGTCAAAGATTTCTGACATTGAGGAATCGGTATTCACATCCTTTAAGCGCTTTTTCTGCGTTCCCGGAAGAAAATACATGCATCCGTTGTGTGGAGTCGCGTCATCAAGCGCAATCCATATCGAAATAGCATTATCGGAAGTGAACGACCATTTCGGATTGTCTTGATGCCAAGATGTCGGGTTTGCCCAAGGCATCTTAATCAGTGCCTGATCGTGCCAGATCCGAATCCCATCCACTCCTTCGAGATCTGCAGCCATTTTCCCAATTTTCTCATCAAGTATCAGGTCTTTAATACGGTCATTGTCCATCCAAAGCTGGAGTCGTTGTTTGAATACATTTTGATTAGAGAAGTGTCGGGGGTCATTTGGAAGGACATCTTCACCTCTTGAAAGGACAGCCTTATCAACTGCGCAACGCCACTCTTCCAGTTCGTCCGGATCCAAGAAGTCTTCAATGACCAAAAATCCATTCTCCCTGTAATAGGCAATTTCTTCTTCACTCAAAACGTATTTCATACTTTGCTTCTAAATTTTGATGAAATAGGTTTAGAACTCAGATTTAATAAATACTACAGTTTGAATCTTGAGCATTGTAAAAATTGTATGGGCTTGGCGTCATCGGTCCATTCATGATAGCAAGCTGCAATGGTACCATCTTGAGCCTGAGCAACGGTTGGATAGGCAATGTGTTGAAAAACTCCTGGATGATCGTAGTTAATTTCCCCTCCATCATTAAGAAACCGGCTTCTTTCTGCGTGGTTACTCTTGGTTGACGGATTTTCTTCTATCACTTTTCCTGGTACTCCACCTTCTCTAATTATGAATTCATTTTTGATATCCCAGTTTATTCCATCTTCTGAAATAACCCCTCGTGTTCCATAAGGTTGTCTGCGATAACCATAAACCATTAGATATCTTCCATCTTTGAGAGTTATTAGATCAAAAGGATAGCCCCATATGTTCGTAAATTTTGGAGGAGTCCATGAAAAACCATCATCTTCTGAGATAACCATTGCCATATTTTTTGCGTCTTGAGTAGGGTTTATATGAGTCCTTAGGAAACATACCAAACGACCATCAGCTAAACGAAGCAAGGCAGGTTCCTCATAGTCAATGAAGCTTGCTGGATCATAAGCCAAAGTTGAATAATATTCCCAATTGTCACCTCCATCGTCTGATCGCATTAAAGCTGACCTTGTTGATTCCCCCTCACCATATTCTTCATATCCTCGGATTCTACCATACAGTCCCATGAGGATGCCTCCGTCAGGTAGTTGCCAGCATCCATTTCTAACCCCACCATGTTTAAGTGGTCTTACATTTACTGGAATTGGGTCGCACCATGTCTCTCCACCATCTTTTGATTTTATGACGTAGGTCCCTAGCCATCCCAGTGTCCTGTATGTCCAAGTCCAATCTCCCCATTCCCTTGTGAGGGGACCTGAAGCCCAAGATGGTTGTTCAGGTTTAGTTCCTCTTTTAAAAAAACCACAAAAATTAAAGTTAATTATCAGTGTTCCATCATGAAGTTCACAAACTCCACAATCCCAGCTCCCCATTGTTTGGGTCCAAGGGACTACTACCTTAGGCTCACTCCAGGTAATGCCTCCATCTTTAGATCTGGTTGTAACAGTTTGTCCAGTGTCATGATGAATCGGATATCTTTCCTGGTTAAAAACTGCAAACAAATCTCCATTTTTTAGTGTTCTTACCTGAACTTGATTTGCACATGTTGAATCATATTTCACCATTGTGTGGTGAGTCACATTATTTATTTCAGACATTTTATATTCCTTTGTTTTAGTTAAAAAAAGAGAACTAAATTAAGCAAAGTTCTCGACCGCATAAAATTGGATAAATTCAATTTTTCATAATGTTTTCATTAAATAATATTTAGTCAAAATAATCAAAGTTTCATCCCTGATGTCATTGTATTACTAATAAAAAACCGTTGTAATATTAAAAATACAATCATGCTTGGAATGGCAAGCAAAGTAGCGGCGGCGGCTCCCATACCATAGTAATCGGTGATTTCTGTGCTCCCCATAGTTGTGGAGGGTGCGAATTGGGCAATCCCTACAGGGAGGGTTTTCACTGTATCGGAGCTGCTCATAAGCAGAGGCCAGAGATACTGATTGAAATTTTCGGCAAAAGCCAAAATCCCTACTGATGTACAGGCAGGAACTGATAATGGAAGAATTACATAAATGAAGCGCCTCCAAAGCCCCGCGCCATCAACAGCTGCAGCGTCTTCAAGATCACGTGGTATACCTAAGAAAAATTGACGAAACAAATAAACCGCAAATGGACTAGCAATTGATGGAAGAATAATGGACCACCTTGTCCCCACCAAGTCCAATGCTCCCATCATGCGATATAAAGGAATCAAAAAAACTTCAAATGGCATCATAAATGATGAAAGCACCACCCAAAATAAAAAAGTACTTCCGAAAAACTGTAACCTTGCAAACGCATAACCAGCAGTTGCTCCAAGAACTATGGTCAAAAATGTTGAAATGATTGTTATGTAAAGACTATTAAAAGTCCATTGTGCAATCGGTTTTAGAAAAACCCTATCATAATGGAAAGATGTAAATTCTGAAGGTATCCATTGAGGAGGGTTAGTCAATATTTCTCCTGTAGGTTTGAATGAAGTTACAATTATCCACAATATTGGAGTGAACCAAACAATGGTGAAAACCAATCCCAAAATTGTAATTGTGGAATAGATAACTTGTTTTTTAGACTTGGATTCCAAAAAAATCATCTTTCGTCATCTTTTGCTAATAATATTTCTGATCTCCACGCAACAAAGTGAATCGCAATATAGTTAAAATCATAATCACTACAAATAAAACGACACCAATTGCTGAGGCCATCCCTTGCTCATAACGGCTAAAACCTTCTTTAAAAATATAAAAAACAACTGATGTGGTGTAGTCACTAGGCCCCCCATATGTGATAATATGGATGATACTAAAAACTCGCATTGCCTCAATAAGGGAGACTGTGATCACCAAAGTAGATGCAGGTAGCAAAAGTGGGAATGTCACCCGCCAGAAGATTTGCCATGAATTTGCCCCATCAATGCGTGCGGCTTCATTCAAATCTCCTGGAATATTTTGCAATGCGGCAAGAAAGATGACCATGCTGAATCCTGCCACCCACCAACTTGAGATAAAAGCGATTACTGGTAAAACAAGGGTTGTGTCTCTCAACCAGGCAGTCCGGCCGGGCAGGCCAATTAAATCCATAGTAACGTTGACTAGACCGAATTGTGTTTGAAACATCCAATTCCAGATAATGGCAACAATGGAGGCTGTCAAGACAAAGGGTGCAAAGAAGACAAAACGTGAAAGAGTATGGGCTGGGAATTTCGAGTTGACATAGACCGCCATAGCCAAAGCAATAAAAAAAGTCATTGGTACCACCATCATCGCATAATGAAAGGTGACAAAGAAGGCACGCCCGATTTCTGAACTGCTAAAGACCTCAAAGTAATTTTCAAGTCCAATAAATTTTGGAGTTCTTGGTCCTATTCTAGCGTTGGTGAAACTGGTGTATATCCCTGACAAAAAGGGATAAATCCTAAAGATTAAGAAAATAATCAAAAATGGGATAATAAACGTATAAGCATTTGGATTAAGTGCCTTCAAGGTAAGCTCCCACCTGGATGTTATGGGGACTCGTCTCTGATTTATTCTATTTGGAGGCGTGATTGGTGTATAGGCTGACATGTAATATCCACTAAATATTAAGAAGTTTTCGTTAATATCCTAGTTTGACAGTTCACACAAAAAAATAAACTGATTTAAGAGTTAAATCCTAGGTCACTCATTACTTGCATTGCTCCCAAAACCACTCATGTTTTTTAATTTTTAAGTTATCCCAACGTTCCCAGTAATGTGCAATGGAGCTGTCACTCCAATCCTTTTCCAGAATCTCCCAGGTCAAGTCCATGTCAAGTCCATGTGGCAAGAGCCAATCTTCAGCTATCATATGGCTTTCACCGGTATACCGAAATTCTGTCGAAAGTCGCATCATATCTGAAGTTAAATTTGGAGCTGCACCGTGTATGGTGAGCATTTTAAACATCAGTAGATCACCAGCTTGGTAGCCTGACTGAACCCATTCTAGGCTTGGATCGATGTCGACTGTTCTTTGGCCAGGTCCAAGGGCAACTCTCGGCTCAAGGAAACCTGCTTTGTGGCTGCCTTCCAATACTTGCAGTCCCCCAACTTCAAGAGGTATATCACCCAGCGGCGCCCAACAGCTGATTGTCTCAGTTGAGCCACCGACAAATATCCAGTCCTGATGCGGATGGGTCTTGCGCGCATTGTCGTTGGGAAAGGCCATGCGTCCGATTGTCTGGGGAAAAGGGAATACGGGCTCCTGAAAGATGGATTCCATGAGACTGATGATATCTTTGTTAAACTTGAGACGATGGAAAGCTTCCAGGGCTTGGACTCGGGCATATACATCATTATACTTATCCTCTCCCTCTAAAAGCGGGGCATGATCAGTTAGCCCATCCATCAATTTTGCATCCGGACGTAACCATCCCGCTTCCTGACAAATTTCAAGGATTTGTAATCTCAGCTGTAAAATTTCATTTTTTGGGATGATACCTCTAAAAAACAAATAGCCATCGTCACGCAACTGCTTTCGCAACTTTGATGAATCATTAAGAAGTTTGTTCGATTCCTTGAACGGTTTCATTTTGTATTAGTATTTAATATAAATTTATATTTTGTGGCAAAAAATTGTCATTTTGTGTTGTATTGGTATTAACATACTAGAGTAGTTTTCAAAGCCTTATGCCGACGTTTTTGATGCGCAGGTAGTTATGTACACCTGCGAGACCTCGTTCACGTCCAATACCACTGTCTTTTACACCTCCGGTCGGCGCCTGTACACCTCCGATAAACCAACCGTTGATCCAAACTGAACCGCATTCGAGCCTGCGTGTCAAGTTTAACGCACGGTCGATATCACGAGTATAAAGACCTGCAACCAGTCCGTAATCCAGCTTATTGGCAATCGAAAGTGCTTCGTCATCACTTTCGAACTTGACAACACTTGCGACAGGACCGAAAGTTTCTTCGTATGCAAGCGGAGTAGAAGGATCTACCTGATCAAATAGTGTCGGTTCAACAAAATAACCATGTTCCAGATGAGCCGGACGGCCCCCACCAAAACAAAGTCGGGCACCTTTTTCTTTAGCAGCTGCGATATGCTGCATCACTTTGTCGTATTGTTCTTTTGACACCAGTGGTCCAAGATCAGGATCATCCAACCCGTTGCCGATTGTCAGTTTTGTGGCTTTTTCCTTGAACCTCTCGATGAATTCATCTTTTATACTCTGATGCAATATAAAACGTGAAATTGAGGAACAGACTTGGCCAGAGTTTTCGAAAGCTCCCTCAATAGCATGATTGGCAGCTCGTTCCAGATCGGCGTCTGGAAAAATAATAATCGGATTTTTACCACCCAGTTCAAGCACTGTAGATTTGAATGTTGCTGCAGCACTGACCGAAACTTTGCGCCCGGTTGCCACTGAACCGGTAAACGTTACTCCGTTGACACGAGGGTGTTTGACCAGTGCTGCTCCAGCCTCTTCACCATAGCCGGTGATAACATTCACCACACCATCCGGGAAACCGACTTCTTTTATCAGTTCAGCTAGCCTGAGAGTGCTCAGCGGCGATTGTTCCGCCGGTTTTAACACTGCAGTACAACCTGCTGCTAAAGCAGGTGCCAGCGAACGGATCACCATACCCAGTGGGAAATTCCATGGCACGATATGGGCAGTAACACCAATGGGTTCAAGCAAAGTAAAATCGACAAAGTCCACTCCTAACGGAATAGTATCGCCTTGCATTTTATCAGTAGCACCTGCGTTGTAACGCAAAGTTGCAACGACACCATCAATATCGCCTAGAGATATTTTCAGAGGTTTACCGACATCCCGTGTCTCCATTCGAGCCAGCTCAATTCGATTTGTTTGAATGAGCTCTGCCAGGGAATACAATAATTCACCGCGAGAAGCAGGAGAAAGTTGCTGCCATGGACCGTGCAAAGCCTTCTCTGCTGCGTGCACTGCGAGGTCTACGTCTTTCGCAGTACCACGTGCGACTTCACAAATCGCTTCCTCGGTTGAAGGGTCCAAAGTAACGAATGTCTGACCGGATTCAGAGAGTTCCCAGCAGCCATTGATAAATAGTTGGTTATTACTGGAGTCCATAGGATAGAATGTTCTCAAAAATGATGGTGGCTCGCCTTAGTTATTCTCGCTTATGACTCAAGGGAACTTTACTTTGACGAACACAAAGACGAGACACCTTTCGTGGAATTAACACGTACTTCTGAAAAAGTCATTTTTCAAAAGAATATGATAACCATCACGTTTAAAGGGGGGTACTTATCAAACGCTTGCAGGTTCCTTCCGAAGCAACTTTGTGAGATGTTTATCTAATTCATTTAGACCTTCGTTCACACTTTTCTCTTTGAGCCAGACCTTATCCATAATACGAGTGACCGCGCCGTCACCCGAATAAACAGCGAATTCGGATCCCTTTGAGTGAGCGACATCCCAGAAAGCATGCTGGCCATTGTCTTCAGAGGGTTGGAAGTGTTTCTTATGATCTGATCTGGTATAGGCAGGGTACGAAAGCCCTTCTTGTGTCACTGGAATTTGTGAGGAGGCCACGGCAAATTCTCCAGCATTTTCAATGAAATATTTGTAAATGTTGACCGCAGCTTCCTTGACTTCATCCGAATCACCGTAGGGAAGTACAAAAGCACTGTATTCATATTGCACAGCTCGCTTATCTCCTAATATTGGCATCACATCTGTACGAAACTTCATGCCTTTCTGCTTAAGCGAGCTACCAACCATCCATGTCCCAGTGTAGAACATCGACCCCTGACCTGTGAGCCAGTAGTCGTAGCGTTGATTAATATCGGGATCTGTTATTTCCCATTTATAAAGGCAATTGAGTATAAATTCCGCAGCTTTCCGTCCAGCTTCATTGTTGAAATTAGTTCTTTTACCATCTTCGGTAATTATTGAGCCACCATACTGATAAAGCATTGCTCCCCAGATATTGTTAGGTAAGATACCTGTTTTTGGACATTCAAATCCGGACTGAACGACGTTTCCACTGCCGTCGCGCAAGGTCATTTTTTTGGCCCACTCAAGCCACTCATCAAAGTTTTCTGGTTCTCGATCTGTTGGCAAACCTGCTTTATCAAGATGATTCTGGTTGTATAGAAGGACCCATGAATTCCAACCATGTGGAAGCGCCATTAGTTTCCCTCCAAAACGAGAGCGATTTACCAAAAATGGCATCATTTTGTGAAGTGGATAGTTTACTTGTTTAACTAGATCATCCATCGGGTCTAGTGCATCAATTCCAAGAAAACCTGCTATATATGGAGAGTCAGTTTCGAATAGATCAGGCAAATCGTTTGCACCAAAAGCGGCAGCAAACTTGGTATCTGCCTCACCTACTAGATTATCGTAAGTTACATTATACCCATATTTTTTAGCAGCACGTTTGCCAAATTCGATCATTGGATCACCTTGGGTGGCCCCAAGTCCCAACCAAAATTTTAGTTGTCTCAAGGCATACGCTTTCTGGGGAGTCAAGTTGTACGCTGCCGCCCCTGCAAGTGCCAAAGTTGAATTTTTAATGAATTCTCTTTTTGTGATTTTTCTCATAAGAACTTCCTTATTACAAAGTTAATGAATGAATTAATTTCTAAGCCAAAGACATTTATTTAAATCCTCTTTCTACATCCTAATCAAACACTTTACTCCT
>Ga0209034_10001898_pt1 | contig 10029 bp, 8 predicted proteins | sample MarorgKNORR_S2LV_2_FD_188219 | JGI IMG/M metagenome (GOLD analysis project Ga0209034, IMG submission 188219) | Marine microbial communities from the Southern Atlantic Ocean, analyzing organic carbon cycling - 250m_A/KNORR_S2/LV (SPAdes) (version 2) | ecosystem: Environmental > Aquatic > Marine >...
TCTCCGCCAGCTGACCAATCCAAGCTCGATATAGGCTCTCCATCAACCTCGAAAATCTCTTCCTCTTCAGTTTCAGTAGAATATATATGCACTGCACTGCCTGCCACATCAGCTTCCACCGAGCGCCAAGAATAAGCTAAACGATTGCCATCTTTGCTCCATGCTATTGCTGAAGCTACACCAACCTCAGGCGTAAGACACTTGCCCTCGGAGCTGTTAACACTTCTAAGGTAGACACGTGAGATATAACCATTAGTATCTGAATGTGGCTGCTTTACTGTGTAGGCTACTGTTTGACCATTCGGACTAAGGGTTATTTCATCTGCCCAAGAAAACTTGAGCAAGTCCTCTGCAATTAACCCGCGCTGTACACTACCGTATTTGCTGTTCGCAATATCCATAATCTAATACCAATAATATCCTAATTAATCTTCAGGGTAATCCCAACTGTGTGCATGGGGCTGAATTAACTCAATAGTAAAACCGACTCCGTCATCTGGATAAACAAACGCTTCATATCCATCGTTAGCATCAAAAATCTTGTCTTGATAGATAGGTATATTGTTTTCGTTTAGATATCTAATGTCATCCTCTATCGTGTTCGTCTGTAAGGCAAGATGTTCCAACTCTTGCCCACGCTCTTGAAGAAATTTGTTGACACGAGATTCAGGGTTCCAGTTCTGCACAATGTGCAACCAACATTCGTTTCCCAGCAAAACTCGTGCATCAAGCTGCATACCTTGCCCTTGATCATCACGAAAATCACGAGCAGGTAATCCAAACAGATTCTCGAATCTTTCACATGCTGACTTTAAGTCATCAACACCAACGCCTATATGATGAAGTCGAAGCAAACCCATTGTATCGCTTATAGCTTCTTGGCCTACATCCTCAGGATAAGTCCAACTTGTAGCATGAGGTTGAATCAATTCAATAGTAAAACCAATCCCATCGTCAGGATATACAAAAGCCTCATACCCATCATTGGCATCGAAAATCTTGTCTTGAAAAATGGGCACTCCCATATCACGAATGCGTTGCACATCAGACTCTATGTCATCAGTTTCCAACGCTATATGCTCAAGCCCTTCACCAACATTTTCCACGAATTGATAAACTCTTGAGTTAGGGTCCCAATTATGCACAATATGAATCCAACAATCATTTCCAAGTAAAATCCGAGAATCATGCTGCATACCTTTACCCTGATCGTCACGGAAATCACGAGCCTTTAAACCATATACTTTTTCGAATTTGTTGAGAGTGCCTTGAAAATCTTTTACCGCAATGCCAATATGCTGAACACGAACAATTGTCATACTACTAATCTCCTATTAATTACTATACGAATTCACAAGTACAATTTATATATTACGCATATGTTGTCTGACTGAACTGCAAAGACACACTAATTCTACCACCAGCAAAAATTTGTCTCTGGAAGCTAATGATCTGGAGTAGATAATCTGCCGTAATGCTTTATAAAATGGAGGTAGCTGCAATAAATAAAGCCCGCCTTCAGCGGGCTTTATTTCCCTTCGCTATTCTACTGGTACATTCATTGCGTCCCAATCGGATTTACTACAAAACTTCGTCACATTACGACCATCAGGAAGTTTTCCACGAAACGCATAACGAGTTCTTTCCGAACCATTCTTTGTAGTAGAAGTATAACTAGTCTTCTTTATCTGAGCCTCTTCGAGCGTAACCTTCGCGCGGTTCTTTACATCATAAAACTCTACTGACATTATACTGGCCTCCTTACCGGAAGTTTGGGATGATAGCATCGGGCCTGCCATCATGTATTCATAAATATTTTGCTTTGCCCGAGGCCCTGCTCGAGACAGACTAATAAACTAATCGGTAAAACTACCATGATCTTACCGTACAACAGGTATTAGCACTATTAAGATTATACACTAAATGTTACTCAGTATGCATACTGAATACAACCAAAGAATAGCCTATATAATATGAGCACTTAAACTAAAAATCAAACTATTTTGTCATATCAATCGTACATAATAAGGCACGCAAATCAATCCAAATACAATGAGTAAACTTACTATAAGTAATAGTGTCGAAAATATTCGTAGACACATGCTAGAGCAGAAACTTCAATCTGAAATACTACTGCTAGATGGAGCAACTGGTACCGAGCTTGAGCGACGTGGAGTAGATATTAGTCTACCACTATGGTCTGCACGCGCTATCTTAGATGCCCCAGAGATACTTATGCAAATCCATCTGGATTACCTGCTCGCCGGAGCTAATATAATAACTGCAAACACGTTTCGAACACATCGCCACAACCTCGCCTCATCGGGAATGGATGACCAAGCTACGTCAATGACTCAGCAAGCAGTCGCAATAGCTCAAAAAGCAATCAGTCTTTCCAATAAGACTTCTGCTTTTGTAGCTGGATCGATAGCTCCTTTAGGAGACAGCTACACACCTGAAAACACACTTTCGGAAAGGAAGCTGAATGAAGAGCATAGATTGATGTCAAATGTTCTTGTGTCTACTGGGGTAGATCTGCTATTAGTAGAAACAATGAGCACAATTCTCGAAGCAGTAATCGCTACAAGTTCCGCGATTTCCACTGGATGCCCCACTTTCATCAGTTTGGTATGTAACCGTGATGGATCACTGTTATCAGGCGAGAGTCTACATGATGCTACAGCATCACTGTTACCATTAAATCCACATGCGATGCTCATTAATTGCACTTCAGCACCAGACGTACTTAGTCCACTACAAGCTCTTCGTAAATGCACAAATTTACCCATAGGTGCATATGCAAATGTGGGATACTTAAATGAGCAAAAAAACTGGGTGCAAACTATGGCTGTAAATCCAGATTGCTATGCTAAGCATGCCTTAAGTTGGAGCGCAGCAGGAGCTACACTAATTGGTGGATGCTGCGGCACCCAACCAGATCACATTGACACTCTCAGAAAGTTATTGTCCCTGTGACATGATCATACTAATTTTGATTTCGAAATTCTAAGGAGCTGATTCTCCTCAATATGTCATCTGTTAGCAAGACTACTTATGATGTGATCATCGTTGGTGGTGGAGCAATGGGATGCTCAATTGCCTACAATCTTATCAAATCCGACAATAACCTTGATATTGCAATCGTGGAGAAAGACCCAACCTACACAAAGGCGTCTACATTACTGTCTGAAGGCAACATAAGGGTTCAATTTAATGTCAAAGAGAACATTGAAATGTCCTTATTCGGAATACAGTTCCTAAACAGTTTTTCTGAAGAAATGGCCGTACTTAATGACAAGCCTGACGTAAACTTTAGACAGCAAGGCAACCTTTTTGTTGTAGACAAGCACAATTACGAGGAAGCTAAGCGTGGATTTGCTCTTCAAAAAGAGCTAGGGTGCCAAGTTGAATGGCTTAAACCAAACCAAATACACCAATATTATCCATATTACAATCTATCGAACTGCCTAGCTGCAACATATGGCAGCCAAGATGGCACTATAGCACCAAGTGCAGTACTAGCTGGTTATAAAAACAAGGCTGTTTCGTTAGGTGTTAGTTTGATAGCTGATACTGTGTCCAAAATAACAACCCAAAACAGCCGTGTTAATGGTGTTAAATTGGATTATGGACACAGCCTAAGCTCAAATATCGTAGTAAATGCAGCAGGAGCCTGGGCTCCAATGATAGCTAGCACAGCTGATATTCATTTACCAATTGTACCGGTGAAGCGCCAGGTTACAATAATTGACTCGGGTCTTAGGCCCATGAATTTGCTTCCGGCTATATTTTTTGCCTCTGGCTTATATTGTTTTCACGAAGGTCAAGGTGTATTTACGTGCGCACGATCCAGAGCAGATGATCTCATAACATATGATGACTTCAGCTGGGACCGTAAAGTGTTCTACGAATTGCTTTGGAATGAGCTGCTTGCAGTCATACCAGAGTTTGATAGATTGAAAGTTAAAAGTGGGTGGTCCGGACTTTATGCACAAAACACTTTTGATGGCAATGCCATTCTAGGTGAGTGGCCAAAGCTAAAAGGGTTCTTTCTTGCAAATGGGTTTTCCGGACATGGTCTACAACAGTGTCACGCTGTAGGACGGTACATGTCCGAATTAATATTGCACCAAACTCATGCAATCAATCTTTCTGTTTTTTCTCCAAAGCGACTAATAGAAAACAAGCCAGTATACGAAGGCAGAAGCAAACTCATATGAGAAGCTATCTTTTGCCGTGTCCCAACAAATTAGAAGCTGTGATTTATCATCCTTGTTTGACACATGGTACACTGTTCACACTGTGCAGTAAGCCTAGAATCAGGAGGCAAAAATGCCGACCAAAATAACAATGCCAAAACTAGGCGAAAGCGTAGTAGAAGGCACGATAAGCAAATGGTTGGTCCAAGAAGGCGATCAAGTACGACAATATGATCCTATTCTTGAAATCACTACTGACAAAGTGGACGCAGAGATACCCTGTAGCACAAATGGAACAATACTTAAATTGCTTGTTTCTGAGGGCGATACAGTACAAGTAGGTGGGCTGTTGGGTTGGATAGGAGAACCTGATGAAGTTGTCGAGACTAAAGCAAATGATGGTTCGACTGTATCAGGCTCAACTAAATCGACACATTCTTCACGTAGCACATCCCCAGCACCCCAGGAAATCTACATTTCTCCAGTAGTCAAAAAAATGATTTCAGAAAACAATCTTGACATCACTCAGATAAAGGGTACTGGTCGAGAGGGCAGAATTACCAAAAAAGATGTGCAAACCGTTATTAATGCAAAAGACAATAATGCAACGCTTGAGCCATCAGCTATAGAGCAATCTATGACTCCAATGCGCAAAGCAATTGCCCAACATATGGTACATAGCATTCATACTTCGGCCCACGTCACCACTGTCTTTGAAGTAGACATGACCAATGTTACTAACCATCGAAAAACAAATAAGGCGTCGTATGCAAGCGATAATATAAACCTGACATATACCGCTTACTTTCTTTGTGCATCTGCTTCGGCTCTGTCATCTCACAAAGCAATGAACAGTACACTTGTGAATGACAAGGTTTTGATAAAGGATGATATTAATGTCGGGTTTGCAGTTTCATTAGAAGAGGATGGCCTAATAGTGCCAGTCATTAGAGATACTAATAAAAAAACTCTTAGCAAATTAGCGTATGAACTCAATGATCTAGCTACGCGTGCCCGTAACCATGAGCTGCAGCCAGATGAAGTACAGCATGGCACATTCACAATAACAAATCATGGAGTATTTGGTTCTACAGTAGCAACAGCAATAATAAACCAGCCTCAGTGCGCCATCATGGGAATAGGGGCAATACAAAAACGTGTAGTAGTAATAGAGGATATAATGGCAATTCGTCCTATGGCGTACATATCCCTCACCTTCGACCATCGCATAATAGACGGAGCGTACGCCGATAAATTTTTAAAGAAAGTCAAAAATGAATTGGAGCAGTGGACATAATATGAACTATGACATAATAGTGATTGGAGCCGGACCTGGCGGATACGTATGCGCCATACGAGCCAGTCAATTGGGAAAAAAAGTAGCCATTATTGATAAGGAGTGGTTAGGTGGAGTATGCTTGAACATTGGTTGCATACCTAGCAAAACACTACTCAAGAACGCAGAGATTGTGAACATTATTCGCAATCGTAGCAAAGAATTTGGGTTTGCTTTTGAAAACTTAGATATTGATTATAGCGTAGCTGTACGTAGATCTAGAAAGGTTTCACAGAGACTGACCAAAGGCATCGAATATCTGATGAAGAAAAACAATATAGATGTCCATATGGGCAAGGCTCGTGTCAAATCAACGAATGAAGTAGAGATCATACAAGCAAATGAAAAAACCAAAACAATCACCGCCAAAAACATTGTGGTGGCTAGCGGAGCGCGACCAAAATACCCAAAGCAATTCCAAGTAGATAACAGAAACATCATTACTTACAAAGATGCCATACTCCAAGAGCAACATCCTAAATCAGTAATCATTATTGGAGGTGGGGCAATCGGCGTAGAATTTGCTACCATTTGGAATTCGTATGGCAGCCAAGTTACAATCGTCGAAATGATGAATAACATATTGCCAATGGAGGATGTTGAAATCAGCACTGAACTAACTAGATCTCTAACGAAAGCTGGCATACGTATACTTAACAATACAAAAGTAGAACACATCAACGTGGACGGACCAAATATCAGTCTTGCGATATCAAACAATAATGATCATAGCTCAATAAGTGCCGATCAAGTATTAGTTGCCATTGGATTCACTCCTAACACCCAAGATTTGGGTCTGGAGACCATAGGCGTCGAAATGGATTCGCAAGGCTTTATTAAGATTGATAACAGAATGTCTACCAACATAGACAACGTGTATGCTATTGGAGATGTGACCGGCAAACTTCTACTTGCTCACGTGGCATCTGCACAGGGTATTGTAGTAGCAGAAACAATTGCAGAACATCCAACCGTGACGCTTGACTACAAAATGTTACCCAGAGCTACCTATTGTCATCCAGAAGTAGCATCCTTTGGTTACACTGAGCTTGAAGCTCAAGAATCTGGCTATGATACAAAAATATCTAAGTTCAGATTCAGTGCAAATGGTAAAGCGCTTGGTATGGGCGATCATAATGGTTGGATAAAAATAGTAGGTGATAACAAACGAAACACAATTTTAGGAGTACACCTAATTGGACCTCAAGTGACTGAGTTGTTACCTGAACTGTCATTAGCATATAATATGGAACTAACTGCTGACAATATAGCAAGAAATGTTCATGCTCATCCGACTCTGTCAGAAGCAATAATGGAAACTGCCCAGGGTTTAGTTGACGAAATAATCCACGCATAAACACAAATTTTTATAAAAGTCTAACAACATACTCATACAATTGGACCGTATACTTAGAATATTGATATAATCACTTGCAAATTTTTTCTATTTTCTATATGAACCGTTTAAATACCCCAAGTACCCCAAGTCAACAATCTAAATTCTCCAAAAAGCTGGTTCCAACATCGTTGATTTTGTTGGGAATTGTGCTAGTTGTTCTAATGCCATTAGCAATCTGGGTGGCATATGGACCAATGCCTAACCAAACCAGCGATAGTGCAAATAGCAGTAGTAATAATGTTATTTTCCCTCTAATATCTGCAGGGGTAATGACAACGTTTTCTATTGCTGTGTTAAATAGATACATATCTAGCAAAAAGATGTACTTTTTTTTCTGGGGCACTGGACTACTTATGTTTAGTATTGTTAGCCTATCAGAAATATACCTATCTATACAATGGCATAGCTGGGCATTCTTTAGTTGGTACTTTTTTGGAGCGGTACTGAACGCAGCCTGGATTGGACAAGGAACAATCTATTTACTATCTTCGAGACAATGGACACGATTTACCGTCACACTACTTTTGTTTGGTAGTTTAGCTGCTTTAATCATAATGCTCCAAACTATGTCAATGCTAGATGTCTCAAAATTTTCTAGCAATGTTGCAATAAGTGAACAATACAGAGATATTATGCCTACGCCATCTAACGGTGGCGTCATACGACTCCTGACACCAATCTTTAATATATATGGGGCCACAGCTCTAATTGGGGGGGCCATCTGGTCAGCATATTTATTCTGGCGCAAACGAGTATTGTCCAATCGCGTATTTGGTAACATTCTGATAGCTATAGGAGCAACGATTGTAAGTGCAGCCAGTATTCTTACAAGAATGGGGTATGGAAAATGGTGGTATCTAGGTGAATTGCTATCAGCAACCTTGCTATTTGCAGGCTTCATTCTAGCTTCTCGAAAAACATATCTGCAGGTTACGAACCAAAAAGTAAAGCTCGTATCAAACACATCTAATAACTACATAAATGAATAAAATACAAATTCTTCGTATCGGATTGTTTCAAATGGCTGCTGGAGGTTTGTCAGTTGTCTTTCTCGGTATTATTAACCGAGTAATGCGAGTAGAGCTAGGAATTGATTTGGCAGTAGTTAGTTTGATTGTAGGCGGAGGACATTATATGGGAGCTTTAGTAGCTATACCATTTGGCCATTTTTCTGACACACACCGTATAGCAGGTTACAGACGAACCATTTATATATTCTTGGGAACAATTGTAACTACTACTGTCCTAGTTTTAGCTCCTCATATGGCGGTCTGGCTATCTTCTGATACTACTGTTTTACGTATCATAATTACTTTCATGTTCTTCTTATTAGAAGGTATTTCTACATTCCTGGCAGGCACAGCCTATCTAGCTCTTATAACCGATATCACAACATCCAAAGACCGAGGATCAGCAGCAGGATTGGTGTGGACACTATTAATGGTTGGGATAATTATTACTGGCATAACCGCTGCATCCTATATGGAAATTTACTCATTTAACCGCATAACAATTCTTTGTTCAAGCGCATCTATCATAACAATATTGCTAGCACTCATAGCTCTATGGAATCAAGAAGATCGAAGTAACGAGAAGATATCACAACCTGAAAGTCTACAAACCGCATTCAAAATGCTGATAAGCTTTAAAACAACGCGTAAATTTGCTTTATTCTTGCTAATAGGGATGTTCTCATTTTTTATGCAGGATGTTATCTTGGAACCATTTGGTGGAGAAGTGTTTAATTTATCAGCGTCTCAAACTACCAGATTTAATTCTTTCCTAGGCGTAGGTTTAGTGAGTGCTATGCTGCTCGGAGGAACATATCTCATTCCACGCATTGGCAAAACTAGAGTCACCAGTATAGGTGGCTATATAATAGCTGTCTCTTTTGCCGGCTTAGCTATAAGTGGTTTCTCAAGAAACGGACAAGCACTTAATATAATAATATTTTTCCTAGGCTTAGGCGCAGGACTTTTCACCGTAGGAAGTATTGCATTGATGTTCGATTTGACTGCGGATCAACATGTAGGGCTTTATATTGGAGCTTGGACTTTAGTGCAAGCATTAGCTAAAGGACCTGCAGCAATAATGTCAGGTGTATTTCATAAAATGTTCACATACTTAGGATTAGCACCTGGTGAAGCATATGGATCTGTATTCGCTCTTGAAGCAATAGGATTATTAGTAGCTATATTTTTACTAAGCAAAGTAAATGTTAAAACATTTCAAGAAGAAATAAAGCTGAAATGGGCTGGTGAATCGATCTGATTAGACTAATTGCCTAACGTTAAAACTGCTTTGTTTCGCAAATCTATCCGCCTATATATGACATCTCTACACGCGGTATTTGTTGTGTTTGCTCGCTGCGCAACTCAGAATAGCGATCGTCTCTATTCTTCCATAATGACGCTACTGTATCAACTATTTTCTCGTCAGACGCGTCACCTCTTAATAATGTTCGCACATCATGTCCGGATGAAGCAAACAAACATGTGAACAATTCTCCTCTAGCTGACAATCGCAACCTACTACAATCACCACAAAATGGCTGTGAAACCGAAGAGATCAAGCCAATCTCACCACTCCCATCTGTATATTTCCAACGACTAGCCACTTCACCTAGGTAGTTAGGAGCTATAGGCTCAATTGGCAGTTGTGATCCAATGATCTCAACAATTTCTGATGATGGAACTACCTCATCTAGCTTCCAGCCATTGCTATCTCCAACATCCATATATTCTATGAAACGAAGAATATGTCCACTATCTCTAAAATATTTTGCCATTGGTACAACACTCTCAAGATTAACACTACGCATTACAACCATATTGATCTTTATAGGAGTCAATCCGACAGCTGCCGCATTATCAATACCATTTATAACTTTATCAACAGAAAAATCTACGTCATTAAGCGATGAAAATATATCGTTATTTAAAGAATCGAGACTAACCGTAATGCGCTGTAAACCGGCCTCTCTAAGTGCTACGCATTTATCTTGTGTTAGCAGTGCACCATTTGTAGTGAGTGTCAAATCCAAACCTGGAACTAAAGCCAACATTTTTATTAGATAGTCTATATCTTTACGCAAT
>Ga0209034_10001899_pt1 | contig 10025 bp, 10 predicted proteins | sample MarorgKNORR_S2LV_2_FD_188219 | JGI IMG/M metagenome (GOLD analysis project Ga0209034, IMG submission 188219) | Marine microbial communities from the Southern Atlantic Ocean, analyzing organic carbon cycling - 250m_A/KNORR_S2/LV (SPAdes) (version 2) | ecosystem: Environmental > Aquatic > Marine...
TTTTTTAATTTCTGGAATCGATTTACTGACGCGTTGGAAATCGATATCGAATCAAGTGATTCTGTGGGTAATATCCAAAGATCAAAGACAGTGGATATGGAAGCCTACTTAAAGTACATGCGAAGTTGTTGGTGGAATGATGACATCTAATTAAGAAACGCGCCAAGATAACTTTGGGTGGCAACAAACTATGGAGACACGACTATGCCCGCTTATTGGATAGCACGAGCGAAAATCAACGACCCAGTCCAATACAAGAAATACACGGATCCAATTGCTCCAGTTATAGATGAGCACGGTGGTCGAATATTGGTGCGGGGAGGACATTATGAAGTTTTGGAAGGAACGAAGAAATTCGAGCGCCATGCAGTGATCGAATTTCCGTCTATGGAAGCGGTATTGGCCTGTTATCACTCTAAAGATTATCAAGCCGCTCGACAATTTCGACTTGGGGGTGTTGGGGAAAACGAGTTGGTGATTGTGGAAGGAGTAACGGGATAGTCGAGGCTAGTTTTGACTATCATGATAAGGATTGGTGAGATCTTGGAAAGGATCAGAAACTTCCATCAGAAAGATTTGGAGGGAGAGACATGGACATAACGGTTGGGATAATTGGCCTTGGCCCTATGGGTGGCAATATCGCCCGCATTCTTCTTAGTAAGAGCTTCTCGGTAGCAGGTTTTGACGTCGAGGCTGAAAGAATGAAGCCTCTAGGTGAAGTCGGTATGGCCACGACGCAGTCAACGAACGAAGTAGCTGATATGGCAGATATCTTAATTACCTCGTTACCCAATATGACTGCTCTTGAGGCAGCAATAGCTGAAATAGTTAAGATCCAGAAAACGAACCAGGTTATTGCTGAAACCAGTACCTTGGCACTGGAAGACAAATTAAGTATTCACCAGAAGCTTAAAGCCAAAAGCAAAATAATGCTGGATTGTCCAATTAGTGGTACACCCTCGATGCTTGTTGGAATGACAGCTTCTATTTATGCAAGTGGCGACGAAGAAGCATATAAAAAGTATCTTCCCGTGTTCGAGGGATTTACCGCGACGAACTACTTCGTTGGTAAAGTTGGCAATGGAACAAAAATGAAACTGTTGGCTAATTATCTGGTGCATGTTCACACGACGGCCGCTGCTGAATGCATGGTTATGGGTCAAAAAGCAGGTCTTGATCCGGAATTGATCTATAAGGTCCTTAAACCTGGAGCCGGCGGTTCCAAAATGTTTGATATTCGTGGTGCAATGATGGCGAAGTCAGACTACAGAGAGGGTGGCGGCACCATGTTTGCTATCTACGAGAAGGACTCAGACATCATTACTGATTTCGCAGCGAACATAAAAGCACCGATTGACTTATATGCCTCGTCTTTGCAAAAGATGAATTCTGCGATGGCGCTTGGCTATGGGCATTTGGATACATCTGCGGTTTGTAAAGCAATCGAAGTCGCAGTGGGAATTGACCGGAAGTTAGCAGAATAACGACAATCCTATAAGCGCGATATCCTCTTACGGCAGTTTGGCAAACTAAATAGTTTTTCCTCCACGCTTACGATGAAGTAGCTTATTTATGGCGGCATACAACTACAAGCGTTTCAGTACTTCGAATTATGATTACGGTAGCTTCTCTGGCCCGACGCCTGGAGAAGAAATGCTGGATTTCACATTGCGTTCCCTAGATGGAGAGGAAGCAAAGTTGACCGATTTCAAAGGGCAGTGGCTTGTCCTGGAGACAGGAAGTCTGACTTGTCCGATGTACGTTAAAAATATTAATCCAATAAAGCGGGTGGTGCAGAAGTACCCAGATGTTCAGTTTCTCGTCATTTATATTCGGGAGGCTCATCCTGGGACTCGCCGGGGGCCTCATCAGACCATGGGAGAAAAAATCTCGGTTGCCCGAGAAATGCAGCAGGAATACGGAGAGGCAAGGCGGGTTCTAGTGGACGATCTGGATGGCAGCATGCATCAGGCATATGGGTCGTTTCCCAACATGGTCTACGTGATTAACCCGAAGGGCGAAGTGGTTTACCGGTGTGACTGGGCATATTCTCATCTCATTGATAAGGTGTTGCGGGATCGGCCGAAACTGAATTTCGTGGAGAGAAAACGAATTATTACGGCGGTCCCCTGGATTATGGTCCCTGTCACATTGAAGGGGGGGTGGGATGCGCTGTGGGACATATTAATTGCCTTACCCGCCATCCTCTGGGGGCATCTGAAGGTTGATATTTCAAGTATCTTCCGGAAGCAAAGTAGCTAGTAGCCTCTCCCGATTAGTAGATTTATAGCCATGCTGATCTCTCCGCTTCTGATTGGTTTTTCAAAATTGTGAGCCGAGCTACGATCAGTTGATAAACTGTATACGTTTTTTTTGGGCACTACTGGATAGTTGAAGGTGGCCTATATCTTGGGTAATTATTGGCTTTAACAGTCTTTAAATGTAGAACCGGGTTAGCGATATGAGTGAAGTATTCGTACAGACAGATGAGCAAAGATTGATTCTGGAAACGGTGCGAAAGTTTGTTGCCGAGTCAGTCACACCCGTAGCAGCAGAATTGGATCGACAGGCTGACCCCGCTGATTGTTTTTCTTGGGAAATCATTGACCAGACGGATCGGGTCGGGATCCGCACGATGACGCTTTCCGAGGAGTGGGGTGGGATGGGGGCTGATTCACTGACTACTGCGATGGTCATAGAGGAAATTGCAAAAGGTGATATGGGGGTCGCTGTGGTTATGGCGCAAACCTTAAAACTTGCCCAGATTTTTCAGAAAGCGATGACAACAGGGCAGAGAGAAAAATATCTATCTCGTTTTCGCGATGACTCGCGTTGCTTGTTAGCAATTGGAATTACTGAACCAGAGACAGGCTCCAACTATTTCATACCAAATTCGGCACCGTTCCAGACGCGGGCTCATCGGAGTCAAGGTGGCTGGACTATAAACGGAATGAAGCACTTCATTTCAAATGGAAACCGGGCAGGACTCTATCTTGTTTTCGCGCAGACAGAGAAGGGCGAGAGCCTGTTCGATGGGTCGACGTGCTTTTTGATCGAGCGGGCCGCGCCGGGATTCTCGATTGGTCGCGTGCACGACAAGATGGGCGAACGACTGGCCAATAATGCCGAACTGATTTTCGAGGATTGTTTTGTGCCGGACGAAGATGTAGTGGGTGAAGTCGGGCGAGGTTTTCAAGTTTTGGTTGATTTCTTCCCTCAAAGCAACGCCTATGCAGCAGCCACTGTGCTAGGCGTTTCTGTTGCTGCATATGAATGTGCCGTCGAATGGGCTAAGACCCGGAACCAGGGTGGTAGTCTCCTTATCGAACATGACGGCATTCGTGCCCAACTAGCCGAAATGCGGATGCTGAACGATGCAGCTCGAAGCTACATTCACCGCGCAGCTTGGTCGGCAGATCATCAGGATCAGGGCTGGGATCGAACATTGGGTGCATTGCCCAAAGTTTTTGCAACGCAGGCCGCTTGGAAGATCGTAACTTGGGCGTCTGAAATTCACGGCGGTTCTGGCTACATGCGAGAGATTGGTTTAGAAAAACTGATGCGTGATACAGCAGCATTTCTGCATTCAGATGGCGTTAACCGAACGTTGTTGTTGAAGGCTGCAAGCTTCATGTTTTAAGAGGGCAGCATCGGAGAACGCCAATGAAAGCCATGGTATTAAGAGCAGCGAATTCTTCGTTCGTGTTTGATGTCGTTCCTGACCCGATTTCAGGTCCAGGAGAAGCCGTTGCCAAGGTGTTGGCTTGTGGCTCCGGTCTCACCATTCAGCATGTGAAAGCTGGGCGGCTGCCAGCAAAATTCCCACGGATTATCGGTCACGAGATTACCGGGGAAATCGTGGAAGTCGGCCCGGGGGTGAACAATCTCGAAGTGGGTACGCCGGTGACTGCGTATTACTATCTTAATTGTGGTCATTGTCGATGGTGTCTTTCTGACTTAGAACCTCTTTGTGATGCGAGCCAAGGAAACGTTGGAAAGGATTGTGATGGCGGTTATGCGGAATACATCAAGTTACCAAGCTCGAACTTTATTTCATTACCGGAAGGGCTTGATTACAAGACGTATCCCGCCGAGATTGGGGTGATTACCGATGCTTTAGCCACGCCCCTCAAGGTGCTTAAGCGAGGTTGTGTTAAAGCCGGTGAGACAATTGCTGTATTCGGGGCGGGCGGTGGACTTGGTATTCACATGCTAATGATGGCGCATTGGGCAGGCGCACGAGTCATCGCGATTGATCTTTCTGCCAACAAGTTTGATGCTTGTCGAGAGGCCGGTGCAGACGAGATAGTGGATGCAACCGCTGAAAACGTTACCGATGCTCTTCTAGAATTGACCGGTGGTGATGGTGTTGATGTAGCCATCGATTTTGTCTCGTCTTCATCAACTCTCGAAGCGGGAGCAAAAGCTTTGGGTCGACGTGGCAGGCTCATCACATTGGGCGGGAGCGGCGAGCCGTTTCAGGTAGATTCACATTCCATGTTGATGAAAGAGCAGGACTTGCTCGGCAGCCGCTATGTAACGCATAGCGAGGTGGTCGATGCTTTGTCACTTGTGGCCGCCGGCGATGTCTGGCCTGTGGTCACGGAGATTCGTCCACTCGACGAGGCCAACGATCTGCATGATCGAATTGAAGCGGGGGATGTGATCGGGCGGGCCGCGGTCCTCATCGATTGAAAGTGAATTTGAGTCGTTTTCGTCGGTAACAGGCGGTATTCACTGTCGAATTTGGTCTGGCCGGCGACCGATCTGATGGCCCACATCTCATAGAATTTCGAATCTAGTTTAAACCGATAGACAATTTTAATATATATATATCAACTAGTTATATACTCTATTCAGTTTAATTTATTGGTTAAAGAGCCTGAGGTGGCCCCCCCTGTGTTATCGCCTGCCCTCAGATGCGGTTGAGATACAAGACGTAGACAACAGAATGGGGTACTGTTTGAGAAGGGAACTGCCCCTTTGACTGTCAAAATTGGTCTACCTGCCATTGACGAGCCATAGTGGTTGTTCTGTGGTTTGAGACGATGTTGAATAACATCGTCGGGAAGGGACCTGGGAGGAACAATTGGGTTTGTTTCAGGTATAACCAAAAGACTTAGGAGGATTCACGATGAAAAGTACACGGAAAAATGCTTTCCGCGCGTCGTTCAAGGCGATCGCAGTATCGATGGGTATCGCTGTCTCCATGGTGTTGATGCCAGTTGCCAAGGCTGCCGATCCGGTCAAGATCGGATTCAGCATGACCTTGACGGGTGGTTTGGCCGCAGCGGGCCAGGCAGCACTGATCGCAATGAACATTTGGAAGGATGATGTTAATGCCGCTGGCGGATTGTTAGGGCGTCAGGTTGAATTTGTCTATTATGACGATGCGACGAATCCATCCAAGGTCCCGGGTATTTATACGAAACTGATCAATGTCGACAAGGTTGACTTGGTTGTCTCGAGCTATGGAACAAACTTGATAGCGCCGGCAATGCCAATTGTCATGAAGAAGAAAATGGTCTACGTGGCACTGTTCGGGTTGGCGGTCAACGATCGGTTTAACTACAACAATTATTTCCAGATCATGCCTGCCGGTCCTGAGCCGAAGGCCGATTGGTCGAGGGGCTTTTTCAACCTGGCGATGAATCAGACTCCAAAACCGCAATCGATCGCTCTTTTGGCTGCCGACTCTGAATTTGCAAAAAATGCAGTCGCCGGTGCGCGCGGTCACGCCGAATCGCTCGGCATGAATATCGTTTACGACAAGACCTATCCACCGGGAACGGCTGATTTTACGCCGGTTGTTCGTGCCATCATGGCAACGAATCCCGATTTGGTGTACATCGGCTCGTACCCACCAGGTTCTGTTGGGATTACGAATGCTGCCAACGAACTGGGCCTGAAGGCAAAAATGTTTGGTGGCGGAATGGTTGGCCTGCAATATGCCGGAATACAGAAGACCCTTGGTTCAAAACTGAACGGCATCGTCAACTATGATTTTTGGGTGCCTGCCTCGACCTTAAAGTTTGAAGGTGTTGAAGCATTTTTGGCTAAGTATCAAGCTGCTGCGGCCGGCGGGAAAGTGGATCCTCTCGGACACTATCTGCCGCCTTATGCGTATGCCTACCTGCAAGTATTGGGTAGCGCAGTGAACGCAGTTGGCGAAATTGATCATGCGGCGATTGGAGAGCATATCCGTAACAATACGTTTGATACGGTAGTTGGTCCGGTATCGTTTGCGCCGAATGGCGAATGGGCTAACACGCGTACCCTTCAAGTACAGTTTAGAGATATCAAGGATAACGATATGTCCCAATTCGAAAATGAAGGCACCCGTGTCGTCCTGTATCCGGACTCAGTCAAGAACGGCGAAATTGTTTATCCGTACAAATAATTAAGCGGAAAAATATTTCTCGTAATTGATAACTTACTCAGGGGGCCCCGCGTTGCAGTGAGCGTGAAATTCGCGAAGACTGTGAATTCGGGGCCTCCTCTTTAATATCTTGCCACACGACGATGTACGATCAGGCAGGCTGATACGCTCGTGATTGAATTATTTATCAACGCAGTAGCATCGGGGTTGCTTCTAGGCGGATTTTATGCCGCGGTCGCGCTTGGCCTCTCCATTGTATTTGGGCGACTTGATATCGTTAATATTGCTCACCCCGCGTTTGTGATCATCGGGTCGTACGTCACTTTTTATATAAATGACAATTTTGGACTCGACCCAATTGTTGTTGGTTTGATATTTATGCCAATCTTCTTTCTTCTTGGCATCGGGATGTATCGATTTTATTACGTTTGTTTTGAGCGTACCGGCCAGGAAAGCCTTAGCGGCTTGGCCTATTTTTTCGGCATCATGTTTATCATCGAAGTGTTGCTGATCTTGGTTTACGGTGTTGACTATCGCAATGTGCAAGCGGATTACGTCGGCAAAACGTTGTGGATTGGTATTGTTGGCCTGCCATATCGTATGTTAGTTCCATTTATCGCTGCGACCGTGATTACTGGTGGGGTGTATTTGTATCTATCGAAAACCTATTTGGGACGGGCAATTTTGGCGGTGTCGCAGGATCGCGTAGCGCTGCAGTTGATGGGCGCTGATCCTATAAAGGTAAAGCAGTGGGCTTTCGGGATAGGCATTGCCACTGCCGTCGTCGCTGGTGCTTTGCTGATTACGATTCATCCGGTCGAACCTTCCGTCGGACGTCTTTATATTGGCCGCGTTTTTGCTATTGTGATTTTGGGTGGTATGGGTTCTATCAGCGGGACATTTTTCGCTGCGTTGATGATTGGAATCGCAGAAAGTCTCATTGCGACCTTCATCGGACCTTCTTGGGCGCCCGCCGCGGCATACGGGATACTGTTGTTGACGCTTGCCGTGAGGCCGCAGGGGCTATTTGGCCGAGCATGATGAAACTGAATAAATTCTGGCTCGTCATCGCCGTCGTTTTTCTGGCTGGCATTGGTTTTACGGTAGTGGCAGACAACGAGTTTTATTTTTATACGACATATGCGGTGATGCAGTTGATGATCATGGGCATCGCATGGAATATCCTTGGCGGATTTACCGGATATGTGAATTTTGGCAGTGGCGGATTTTTCGCGGCGGGTGCCTATACCACCGTATTTTTACACAGGTTATTTGATGGGCCGCCGTTGCTCATAGCGGTATTGGTGGCGCCGATAGTATGCGGTTTGATCGGTCTTGCTGTCGGATACTTTACGTTGCGTTTAAAAGGGGTTTATTTTGCTATTGCAACGTTGGCCGTGGCCATCATCCTCGAAACTGTTGTCATTAACTGGGAATTTGTTGGTGGCGCCGGTGGGTATTATCTTTTGATTCCTGAAAATATAGTGTTCTTTGATTCATACATTGAATGGCTGTTTACGTTAATTCTTGCAATCACACTTATCGCCATCGCAGTTTCTCGCTACCTGAACTCATCGAAGATTGGCCAAGGATTAGCTGCAATACGAGATGATGAATTAGCGGCAGAATGCATGGGTGTTCCAACACTCAGACTCAAGCTGATCTCAACGACAGTGATGGGCGGGTTGATGGGTATGGCTGGCGCACCGTTCCCATACTTCATCACATTCGTCGAGCCGGTATCCGCTTTTAATCTGTTAATTGCGGTCAACGCCATTGCCGTGCCAATGATTGGTGGCACGGCATCGTGGATTGGTCCGGTTATTGGCGGTTTACTTCTTGGCACCATCCAGGAAACTGTTACGGTCAATATCTCGTCGGAGTTGAATATGCTGATCGTAGGCGTTGTGCTGGTGGGTTTTATTTCCTTGGCGCCGCAGGGAATTGTTGGGCTGTATCAGGACTTCATTCGCAAGAGACGAAAGAGAAATGACTGAGCCGATCCTCGTAGTCTCTAACCTGACCAAACGATTTGGTGGCTTTGTGGCGCTGGATGAAGTCGACGTTTCGTTGGGTGGCAATGAAAGGCTTGGATTAATTGGGCCGAATGGGTCCGGTAAGACAACTTTGATCAATTGCATTTCGGGCGCGCTGTTCAACGAACAGGGAAAAGTAAACTTTGAAGGCAACGATGTCACAGGAACGGCCGCAAGCAATCGCGCCAAACTTGGAATTGTTCGAACGTTTCAGATTCCGCGGCCCTTTCGAAGTATGACAATCATTGAAAATCTTGAAATACCGATGAAATACGCGGCTTCGGACCGTCTAGGATCAGGTCATGTTAGAGAGCAAGCCATGGAATCTCTTGAAGTTGTAGGGTTGCAAGATCGGGCCGACGAGAATTCAGCCAATCTCACCCAGATTGATATGCGTCGATTGGAACTAGCTCGGGCGCTGTCGGCAAAACCTTCATTATTGCTTTCAGATGAAACCATGGCGGGTTTGTCGAGTTCTGAAGTCGACGAAGTCCTAGATATACTTTTTGCGTTGAACGAACGCGGTGTTGCGGTCATCATGATCGAACATATTATGCGTGCCGTAATGAAATATTCGGAACGAATTGTGGTGCTTGATGCTGGAAAGAAAATCGCTGATGGTTCACCGGATGAGATCGTTAATAATCGTGACGTAGAGAGGGCTTACCTTGGCGAGTAGTCTTACAGTAACCAATATCGACGGTGGATACGGCTCGGTTCGCGTACTGCACAGCCTATCCATGACAGTCGGTTCTGGAGAGACCGTTGTCTTACTGGGTTCCAATGGCAACGGGAAGAGCACGTTGTTGAAATGCATCACTGGGCTGATTCAGCCGGACAAAGGAGAGATCATCCTCGATGTTGACGGCGACAAAACAAATCTTGTCGGCAAGACACCGGAGGAGGTGGTGACAGCAGGGATTTCAATGGTGCCAGAGGGCCGCCGTTTATTTCCTGCTTTGACCGTGGAGGAAAATCTTTACCTCGGCGCATACCGGAAAGTTGCGCGAGTTAAGATCACTGAAAACCTTGAGTTTGTTTATGAGGTATTCCCCCGTCTTAAGGAACGTCGGAGTCAATTAGCAGGCAGCATGAGCGGAGGAGAGCAGCAGATGGTGGCCGTCGCGCGTGGCATCATGTCTGATCCTGCAATCTTACTGGTGGATGAACCGTCCGTGGGATTGGCACCCAACCTTGTAAGTCACATGATTGGCAAAATTCGGGAACTAAAAGAAAAAAAGAACCTTACGGTATTAATGGCGGAACAGAACTTTAACCAGGCCATTAAGATTGCCGACCGCGGCTACATTATTGTTCACGGCGAGATCGAGTTTACCGCTGAAAGCGCAGAAGATTTGGCCAACAATGAAATGATCAAGCAGTACTACCTTGGGGTGTAACGGTGTGGGGCTGATACCGCTATTCAATGTAAGCGGTAGTCGAGTCGAGGTGTTCTTATGATGATTTTTTTGGAGGCAGTTCGAGAATATCACGAGCCTCATCTGTGGTTGCGACCTGACCGCCTAATTCTTGGATAATATGCACGGCCTTTTCGACCAATTCCTTGTTACCATTGGTCTTGACGCCGCGACTTAAGTAGACGGTATCCT
>Ga0209034_10001901_pt1 | contig 10023 bp, 7 predicted proteins | sample MarorgKNORR_S2LV_2_FD_188219 | JGI IMG/M metagenome (GOLD analysis project Ga0209034, IMG submission 188219) | Marine microbial communities from the Southern Atlantic Ocean, analyzing organic carbon cycling - 250m_A/KNORR_S2/LV (SPAdes) (version 2) | ecosystem: Environmental > Aquatic > Marine >...
GACAATTCATATTTAATTGCTCAGAGAAATAAAAATAAATATATGGGTTTGAAATGGGAATTTCCTGGAGGTCAAGTTGAACTTAATGAAACTTTTCATGAAGCACTATCTAGAGAAATTCAAGAAGAATTAAATATTGATATTAATGTAGGTGAAAAAATTGCGGAAGAAAAATATAAAGATGATCAAATCAATATCATTTTGCATTATTATTTGTGTTCAGAAAAGAGTGGCACCATGAGACTTAACGAACATGAAAGTATTGCTTGGATAGAAAAGAAAGATTTTGATAAGTATGCTTTTGTTGCAGGTGATGGAAACGTTTTATCACGACTTTAATATTGACATTTCAAAACAAAGATAGTTCTGTGTCTATTATTAATAATATTTTCATACACCACTAAATAGATTACTCATCATTTATAGTGAATATACTAAAAAGTTTTCCTTTTTGATTTGCGGTACTGTTCCATAGTGTCATCGGAAGAGATTGCGCTACTTAAACTTAAACTTGGAGTTTCATCTTTAATTTTTTCCAGATAATCTGACCATTCTTGCATCATAGTTCTTCGCTCTTCTAAATTATCTTCGTGATTATGGGCCACTCTTAATGTGTTGGGTTTTGTGTGTGCTAATTGAAGTTCAATAATATCTGCTCTATAGCCAAGTTCATTCAATCTTGTGCTAGCCATAAGTCTAAAGCCATGGGTTGTGAATGTAAATTTATCAATTCCTAAGCTTCTTATTGCAACCAGGAGAGCATTCGTTGTAATACTAGCGTTTTTGTTTCTTGGAGTTGGAAAAACATAATTACTTCCCGTATCAATCTGACTTAAGTTCTTTAGTGTTGTCAGTACCTGGTTGCTCATAGGAACTAAATGAACTTTCTTCATTTTCATACGCTCAGCATTAATACTAATAAGCCTTGCATGAAAATCTACTTCACTCCATAACAAACCCGTTAATTCACCTGGTCTTAAAAATACGTGAGGTGCGATTGTTAAAGCAGAATTAACTTCATCACTTCCTATGTGATTTTCAAGCATATTAAGTAAAAGTCCAATCTCTTTTGGGTCAGTTATAGTAGCATGGTGTTTTTTTGGTTTCCTTTTGAAAATATCATTTGGTAAATCTCTAACTGGATTAACAGTAATAATTCCCATTCCAACCGAGTGTGAAAATACACCATTGGCAATACCTTTAACCTTTTGAAGAGTGTCTAACAATCCTTTTTCTTGGATTTCAAGAAGCAACTTAAGCATATCTGGAGGGCTAATTTCATCAATAGGTATTTTTCCTATAATGGGAAGTAAATAGAGATTGGCTCTTTGAAGAGTATCTTCAGCATAACCGGGAGTCCAATCATCTTTTTTATTGTTAAACCAATTAAAAAACATTCCTTTGAAAGATATTTCATCAGGATTATCACTATAGTTATTTATTTTTTTAATTTTAGGGTTTAATCCCTTCTTAAGAAGTTGTTTGTTTCGATCCCTTGATTGTCTGGCGTCCAGGAGTGATACTTCGGGGTAGGTTCCTAATGACATCATCGTGGCTTTATTGTTAAACCTGTATCTATGTCTCCAAAGTTTTGAGCCATTGGGGTTGATTTCTATGCATAACCCATGAGAATCAGACACACGATAAAGTTTATCTCTTAGAGTGAAGTTTCTAACTTGTGCATCATTAAGCATTATATGAGTAGATTATTACTATTTAATGGTTAAATATAATTTCTACTCACAATTCTACTCTTTTTAGTTTAGTAAGTAAAGAAATTAATAAGAAATATTAAAAAATTAATTTCAAAAAATACTATTAAATATGTATTTTCAACACTATTTGATTGTTTATGAGAAATAGAGAAAAGTATTGTATGGTGGAGATGGGGGGAGTTGAACCCCCGTCCGAAAACCTTCAGTCAAGAAATCTACATGCTTAGTTCAGGTCTATTATTTTAACTTTTTACCACCCGACCAACAGGGATGTAGAAAGCGATTTTAGATTGGGTTTTAACCCTATTACCCTAAAAAAATAATAGTGGCGAGTCTGTAAGCGACCGTTATCCTAGAACCACAGACAACTTCTAAGTAACGGTTAGCATTATGCTGCTAAAGCGTAGTTGTCTTTGTTTGCAACTATTATTTAAAGAACGTTTTTACGAGCAATCTTTATCCTCGACATGCATCCTTGAAATCCAACTCCTCGTCGAAGCCAGTCATCCCCAGGTGTTTACATTATACGCCTTATTGTCTAAATTGAGATAATACTAACTCGTGCAAATTTTCTTTTACCAACCTGATAAACTGAGGTGCCTACCTTTGGTTCAAGATCTTTGTTGGTAATTTTTTCTCCATCCATTTTTGCTGCCCCCTGTTTTATCATACGGATGGCTTCTGAAGTTGAACTAACTAAGTTTGAATCTTTTAAAAGGTTGGCAATCTTGATTCCTTTTGGGAATTTAAACTCATCCATCTCATTAGGAGTTTGGTTTTTAGCAAACCGGTCAATGAAGTTTTGTTGAGCTTGTTTAGCTAGATCATTGCTATGAAAACGTGTAATGATCTCTTCTGCTAAGCGAAATTTAATATTTCTGGGGTTTTCGCCGTCTTTCACCTCCTGTTTCCATGATTCAATGGTTTCGAGTGACTCAAAACTTAAGAGTTCAAGATAGCGCCACATCAAATCATCTGAGATTGACATGAGTTTTCCAAACATTTCATCAGGAGTCTCATCAATGCCAATATAGTTGTCAAGCGACTTACTCATCTTTTGAACTCCATCAAGACCTTCTAATAATGGCATTGTAAGGATTATTTGTGGTTCTTTACCAGCTTGTTTTTGGAGCTCTCTGCCCACTAAAAGGTTAAATTTTTGATCTGTTCCTCCTAACTCCATATCAGTCTGAAGTGCAACCGAGTCAAAACCTTGAACTAGTGGGTAGAGGAATTCATGAATTGAAATTGCTTGCCCTGACTTGTAGCGTTTAGAAAAATCGTCACGCTCTAGCATTCTTGCAACCGTTTGCCTAGAGGCTAAAGTGATCATGTCTGCAGAGCTCATCTTACTCATCCATTCAGAATTGAAAGCGATCTTTGTTTTGTCCTTATCTAGTATCTTAAAGACTTGCTCTTCATAGCTTTTCGCATTTTCTTGTATTTCCTCTTTGGTGAGTGGTTTTCGAGTTACATTTTTACCACTTGGATCACCAATCATTCCAGTAAAGTCTCCAATCAAGAAAATGATTTCATGGCCAAGATCTTGAAGTTGCCTCATCTTATTAATAACAACTGTATGTCCAAGGTGCAAGTCTGGTGCAGTTGGATCAAAACCCACCTTGATTCTTAGAGGTTTATTTTTTTGAAGCTTTTTTTTGAGCTCTTCAAGGGGCAATATTTCATCTGCACCTCTTTCAATAATAGCTAATGCGTCTTGAATTGTCATAATTATGTCACTCTATGGTCTCGTATGTCCGTCACCTAAGACGATATATTTTTGTGAAGTTAGACCTTCAAGTCCAACAGGACCACGTACATGAAATTTATCTGTACTGATCCCAATCTCTGCACCTAAGCCATACTCAAAGCCATCGGCAAATCCTGTTGATGCATTAACCATCACAGAGGAAGAGTCCACTTCGGCTAGAAATTTTCTTGCACTTGTTTTGTTCTCTGTGACGATAGTGTCGGTATGTGAAGATCCGTATTGCTCGATATGAGAAATAGCTTCATCCAATGAACTCACAATCTTTATTGATAGGATTGGAGCAAGGTACTCCTCACTCCAGTCATCTTCTGTGGCTGCTATGATTTTATTTGAACGTTTCTGAGATTCTTGACATCCACGTAATTCCACTCCTTCTTTAATATATAAGTCAATCAGTTGATCGAATGTACCAGAACCCAAATCCTGATGAACTAGTAGTGTTTCAGTGGCGTTACAGACACCATAACGTCGGGTTTTGCCATTAAAGGCTACATTTATAGCTTTCTGAGAATCAGCCTCTTTATCCAGATAGGTATGACATACACCGTGAAGGTGTTTAATGACTGGCATCCTGGCATTGGCGCTCACATTCTCAATTAAACCTTTACCACCCCTGGGTATTATGGCATCGACATAATCACTAGCTTGAACAAGTCTTGTCACCGCCTCACGGTCAGTTATATTGATTAGTTGTACTGCGTCAGAATTTATGCCGGCCTCAGTTAATCCATCCTTGATACACTCATATAAAGCTCGATTCGAGTTTATTGCATCCGAGCTGCCCCTCAAAATTACTGCATTACCTGATTTTAAACACAGAACTGCTGCATCGATAGTGACATTTGGACGAGACTCATAGATCATCCCAATGACACCTATTGGTACTCTCATTTTGCCAACCTGAATACCACTAGGTCGATGCTCTAAGTCGGTTATTTCACCGATAGGATCAGGAAGAGATTCAACTTGCTCCAAACCTTTAACAATGTCATTAATTCTTTCAGGGTTGAGCATTAAACGATCTAATAAGGCATCATTTAAGCCGTTGCTTTTCCCTAGAGTTAAATCCTGTTTATTGGCATTAAGTATCGCTTTTTGGTTTTTCTGGATATTGCTAGCAATATTATGCAAAACAGCATTTTTTGTTTCAGTATCTGCGGTGCGCAAGGAACGAGAGGCTTTTTTTGCCTTTTGTCCAAGATGTAAAATTAGTTTGGCTATTGAGTCCATTGCGTTTTCCCCGACAAAGTGATAAGAACACTTCGCAATTCATCGTAAACGTTGAGATTATCCATACCTTTGAGTGAACGGTCAATACGCCCCAGTGACAATAGCATTTTTTGGAGTCGCTGATAAGGATGTTTATTGAGAGCATTTGAAATCAAAGGTTTTCTTTTTTGCCATACACGGTGCTTTGCAAGTATAGTATCAATTGATTCATTGTCTTTCAATTCTACAGACATCGTTATCAGGGATTTTATCTCTCGGTATAGGGATGAAATGATAATCACTGGTGGTGTCGTTTCATCAACAAGCGAATTGAATATTTTGTTGACTTTTATTGAATCACCTTTGAGTGCGGCATCAATCAGTCCAAAGACCGAGTAATGGGACTGTTGGTCGATTTGATTGAGGTACTCTTCAGGATTAATATGACCATCAGGATAGGCGATTTTGAGTTTTTGTATTTCTTGCATAGAAGCCAAAAGGTTGCCTTCTGTACAATAAGCGATTGCCTCAGCAACTTCGTTATTAGTTTTCAGGTCTAACTGGATCATTTGATTATTAATCCAACCGACGAGATGTTCATTTTGAACCTCCCAGTGTTGAATGATTGCACCCTTTTTGTCTAGAGCTTTAAACCACTTACTTTTTTGCTGGTTCATGTCAAGTTTGCCTGTTGAAATAATGAGCAAAATATCATCCGGGAGATTGCTAACTAATTCTGTTAGAGCTTTTGAACCTTTGATTCCAATTTTTCCAGTGGTAAGGCGGCATTCGATGACACGCTTTTCTGTGAAAAGGGATGGGCTTGCCATTTCACTAATGATAGTGTCCCAAGGGAAGTTTCCGTCAATATCAAAACGAACACGATCGCTGAAGCTATTCTCTTTCGCAGCTTCTTTAATTAGATCCAAGCTTTGTTCAACCAAGAGAATTTCTGGGCCAAAGGCAAAATAGAGTGATTCCAAACCGTTTGATAGGTGTTTTGAGAGCTGATCTGGCTTTATTTTCATGAGTATTCTTGAGAAATTCGAGTCGAGTGGAAAAAATAAGCCAGACGACATTAATTTTTTGTAATATTCATTATTTCATAATTGGAAAATAATTTGTCATCAAACCTTGAAAAATTGGTATCAAACCCTATATAAGTCATCAATAGGGTATATTTACCGTTCTACATTTAGGTTAAATTTTATATATGTATAAGAATATTTTGCTATGGCTAGTATTGGGTAGTGTCCTTGCCTCTTTATTCGGCCAATTTAAAGTTACCGATGATTCAAACGAGATTAGTTACTCTCAATTTATCCAAAGTGTTAAACAAGGAAATGTTTCCAGTGTCAAGATTGCGGGAAGCCAAATTAGCGGTGTAACTGCTTTGGGTGAAGAGTTTGATACCTATAGTCCTGGTGACTTGGGTTTGATGGGTGACCTGCTAAATAATGGTGTTTCTGTTCAAGCTACACCACCAGCAAAAGAGAGCTTCTTAAAGCAACTGATAATTTCATTAGCGCCCATACTGTTACTGATTGGAGTCATTATGTATACCATGCGTGGTGCTGGTGGCGCCATGGGTGGAAAGAATCCGATGTCATTCGGTAAATCAAAGGCACGTTTAATTACCAAGGATGAGTCACATGTCACTTTTGAGGATGTTGCAGGCGTTGATGAGGCAAAAGAAGAGGTAAGTGAATTAGTTGATTTCCTTTCTGACCCGGCTAAATTTACTAAAGTTGGTGGAAAGATTCCAAAAGGTGTACTCATGGTTGGCCCGCCTGGAACAGGTAAGACTCTACTGGCAAAGGCAGTGGCGGGTGAAGCTGACGTACCATTCTTCTTTATTTCTGGCTCCGACTTTGTTGAAATGTTTGTTGGTGTTGGAGCATCTCGCGTACGTGACATGTTTGAGCAGGCTAAAAAAAATGCTCCCTGTATCATTTTTATTGATGAGATTGACGCAGTAGGTCGTCAGCGTGGAGCTGGTTTAGGTGGAGGACATGATGAGCGTGAACAAACCCTTAACCAAATGCTAGTTGAAATGGATGGTTTCGAAGGTACAGAGGGTGTTATCGTTGTTGCAGCAACTAATCGTCCAGATGTACTTGATCCTGCACTACTCAGGGCTGGAAGGTTTGATCGGACAGTCACCGTTGGTTTGCCTGATATAAAAGGTCGCGATGCAATTTTAAAGATACATATGAGAAAACTGCCTGTTGCAAAAAATGTCAAGTCGATGGATATAGCCAGAGGTACCCCAGGATTTTCGGGCGCAGATCTAGCTAATTTAACTAATGAAGCTGCTTTGATTGCGGCTGGAAAAAGTAAAAAACTAGTAGGAATGCAAGAATTTGAAAAAGCCAAAGACAAGATAATGATGGGCTCGGAACGCAAGAGTATGGTCATGGATGAAGCGGAAAAAGAATTGACTGCCTTTCATGAGGCCGGACACGCAATAGTTGGACGTTTGGTTCCTGAGCATGACCCGGTTTACAAGGTCAGCATTATTCCAAGAGGTAGGGCTTTGGGCGTAACCATGTTTCTACCCGAAAAAGATAAGTATAGTATTTCAAAGCGCAAAATCAACTCTCAAATTGCCTCATTATTTGGTGGCCGAATAGCAGAAGAGCTTGTTTATGGTAAAGACGCTGTGACAACTGGTGCAAGTAATGATATAGAACGTGCCACTGAACTTGCCCATAAAATGGTCAAACTGTGGGGGATGTCTGACGTAATGGGTCCGTTGGCTTATGGTGAAGAAGAAGGTGAAGTGTTCCTAGGTCGACAGGTAACAAAACATAAGCACATTTCTGATGACACATTTAATAAAGTGGATACTGAAATTCGTATAATTATTGATACCAATTACGATATAGCTTACAAAATTCTTGAGGAAAACAGAGATATTCTAGACTCAATGGCTGCAGCATTAATCGAGTTTGAAACTATTGACACGGGTCAGATTGATGATTTAATGGCTAGAAAACCAATGCGAGAGGCAGCTGAAGTTGTTGATTCTGAAGAAGTTTCGTCAGAACTAGGAACCGGTAGTAAATCTAAAGGTTCCAAACCGTCTTCAGATGACAACCGAGGTGGTGACAGCGGTACTGAACAGTTTGCATAGTTCGAAGTGAGCTTAATGGTTGATCAACCAATCATCATGGGCGTACTCAACATTACCCCAGATTCATTTTCTGATGGTGGCTTATTTTTAGAAGCTCAACGTGCAATTGATCAAGCCATTCTAATGGTTGAACAAGGTGCTGATATTATAGATATTGGTGGTGAATCAACTCGACCAGGAGCACCTGAGGTAAGTGCTGAAGATGAGTTGAAGCGAGTTCTGCCTGTTATTGAAGCTTTGAATGGTAACATTGATGTACCAATATCGATTGATACTTCTAAACCTGTTGTTATGCAGAGAGCTTTCGGTGCTGGTGCAAGTATTATTAATGACGTCTATGCTCTTCGTGCTAAAGGCGCCATAGAAATGGCAGCTTCGTTGGGTGCCGATGTATGTTTAATGCATATGCAAGGAAATCCAAGAACGATGCAAAAAAATCCGAAGTACGATGATGTTGTTAGTGATGTAAAAATTTTCTTTAGAGAACGACTCGAGGCATGTTCAGCTGTTGGGATTAAACTAGAGTCTATAACTCTTGATCCAGGATTTGGTTTTGGGAAGAACCTAGCACATAACATAGCTTTGTTAAAAAATCTGGCTGAATTTCATGACTTTGGAGTCTCTATTTTGGCTGGACTTTCAAGGAAATCAATGATCGGTTCATTGTTAGGTGATAAAGAAGTTGATTCAAGAATGATTGGCAGTGTAACTGCTGCATTGATTGCAGTAGAGAATGGTGCGAACATTATTAGAGCTCATGATGTTGCTGAAACCAAAGAAGCACTTACGGTTTGGCAACAAATTAAGCATTTTAGGGAGTAATTTGTGGATGAATTCTTTGGTACTGATGGCATAAGGGGTACGGTTGGAAAGCCACCTATTACTGCGGACTTTTTATTGAAAGTCGGTTGGGCAGTTGGTTCCGTTTTGATGGAAAACGGTCCCTCAAGTGTGATTATTGGTAAGGATACTCGCGTTTCAGGTTATTTGTTTGAATCCGCCCTCGAGGCGGGTTTTTTGTCTGCAGGTGTAAATGTGGGAATGTTGGGACCAATGCCGTCACCGGCAATTGCCTATTTAACCAAAGCTTACGGTGCGAGTGCAGGCGTTGTAATAAGCGCCTCCCATAATCACTTTCAGGATAACGGTGTTAAGTTTTTCTCGAGTCAAGGTGTAAAGCTCAGTGATAAAACCCAGAAAGCTATTGAGAAAAAAATTTCTACTCCAATGGTTAGTGTTGATTCAGCCAATATTGGTAAAGCAGTTAGACATGACCAAGCTTTAGGTAGATATATAGAATTTTGTAAATCAACTTTTGATCGAATTTGTAATCTTTCTCATCTCACTATTGTTGTTGATTGTGCCAACGGCGCAACTTACAATATTGCACAAAATGTGTTTGAAGAATTGGGTGCTAAGATTATTATGATTAATAACCAGCCTAATGGATACAATATTAACGATAAATGCGGTGCAACCGATACAACACATTTACAACAAGAAGTTTTAGACCGCGAAGCAAACTTAGGTATCGCTTTTGATGGTGACGGCGATCGCTTGATAATGGTCGATCATAAAGGCGAGCAGGTTGATGGTGATGAGCTAGTTTTTATCATTGCTAAGGCATGGAAAGAAAATGGCCATCTTAAATCAAACATCGTTGCTGGAACAAAAATGTCCAATTTGGGAATGCGTGAAGCACTTTCAGATCTAGATATCAATTTTATTGAAGCTGATGTGGGTGATAGATTTGTAATGGAACAATTGCTACTAAACAAAGCTATCCTAGGTGGTGAAAATTCTGGACACATTATTTGTCTTAATAAATCTACTTCGGGTGACGGTATTATTTCTGCATTACAAGTTTTAGAAGTAATGTTTAAGTCCAGAAAATCTTTGTATGACCTTAAAAGGGAAATGACTAAGTATCCCCAGGTGCTCATTAATATTAAAACGAATGGAAAGTTGGACTTGGAGAATCATGAAAATCTTAATCAAGTCCTGTCAGTTGTTAAAGATGAACTTTCAGACAGAGGCCGTGTACTTATTAGAAAATCAGGTACTGAATCTTTAGTTAGAATTATGGTAGAAAGCATTGATTTAGATTTAGCTAATAAAAGTGCAAATCAGTTAGCAGAAGCTCTGCAATCAATTTAATCATTTCTATAATTTCAATATAATATCGTTTTTCA
>Ga0209034_10001902_pt1 | contig 10022 bp, 8 predicted proteins | sample MarorgKNORR_S2LV_2_FD_188219 | JGI IMG/M metagenome (GOLD analysis project Ga0209034, IMG submission 188219) | Marine microbial communities from the Southern Atlantic Ocean, analyzing organic carbon cycling - 250m_A/KNORR_S2/LV (SPAdes) (version 2) | ecosystem: Environmental > Aquatic > Marine >...
TATCTCATCAACTATTCGTTGAGATGAATTACCATATGAAAAATTTTCATCAATGAATTCTCTGATCTTTTCAGAATTATTTTCTGTAAATGATTTTGCCGAGTCGACACAATTACTAAGTTCTTTATTGCTTTTACATTCTAATGCAATATTTTTTCTGAGTAGTAAATCCTCTTCTACATGAAAATAGTTCCATAAAATAATCGGTTTATTCATAATTAGTGCAATAAGTGCAGCAGTACTAGTAACTGGAGTAATCACAATATCTGTTTTGTTGAGTAGTTCAATTATGTCATCTTTTTGTGAAATCTGAATATTTTTGGATTTTTTAGTAAATTTTTCGAACTCTATATAATTTTCAGCAGTCGGATGAATTTTAATCATTAATGATAAATCTTTTTCCATTTTCTGTAAACTCGAAATTGTTTCATCTATCATTTGATCACGCCTTGATTTAGAAAAATCACTTTTGCCTTGACCACTACCAAGATTAGCTGTTATAAACAAAACTCTTAGTACATCATTGTTACTAAACTTAGATTCATTTCTTTTTTCAAATGCATTATCAAATACAGGATTTCCTACAACGCGAATATTTTCTCTTTTCAATCCAGATAATTCAAGATAATCTATTCCAGATTTACTTTCTGTGAAAATTAAATCGCAATTATATCTCTCATTAAATTTTGTTGGTGGTGTTAGATAAAGTAATTTAAATAATTGAAATAGTATCATGGTTACTTGTATATGTGATTTTCCTATCGAGCGGAGTGTTTTAATTAAAAAATAACATTTCCTAAGAAAGTTTTTTCCACGTATTGTTTCATCATCATTTTCAAATCCTATATTTTTTTTCTCAAAGAATTGCCTTGAATTTTCTAGAAATATTTTCTTTCTAGATGTCTGATCCCTAAAATAATCACCAATTACCATTTCATCTTTATTTTCTGATATTATGTAGTGGGCATCTGCAAATCCAAAATTAGGAATGTTTAATGTTCTTTCTGCCTCCATAAAGGCATAGTCCATTATACTATTTCCAATGAGATGATAACTCAAATCAGGTTTAATTTTTTCTAATACCTCGCGCGCATTATTGAAATCTGATAAATAAAATATCTCATAGTCTGGTTCTGTATCTTTAATTCGTTCTCCATAATCATCCGTGATTATCCAAAAAATTTTAACATCTAACGTTTTCTTGATAATAGGTACAATATTTTTGAATAAAATAGTTGTTCTATTTTTAATATGTGGGACTACGTCATTGACAACAAGAATCTTTAACACAGTACTACCAACCTATAGGAACCAAAAAATAGAATCTAATAAAACTATAGTGAGAAAGTTCATGCCTAATTCAAAATCATCATGATTTACTAGCCATTCAAAATGAAAGAATCTTTATGTTCTTATTGTAGGTAAATGTCTAAATTTCAATTTGTCAGGTATACGTGTTACTTACACTGGGCTAATTTCATTCATTGGAGGAATTTTATCAATTATTTTTGGAGTAATTTTTACATTAATCATAACCAGAACTTTGACTCCTGAAGAATATGGAACTTGGGGTCTCATTAATGCTCTAATTTTTTATGTTTGTATGATAAATCCCATAGTTTCATATTGGTCAACAAGAGACACTGCACGAAATATTGAATCTGGTAAGACCGCCGTGCTTTCAAGCATGTTGTTATCTATATGTTCAGTATCGGTTTACATCATAATTTCCTATTTGATGGGTTTTTACACCAGCGAAGAGCAGAATACATTACTTTTTGCTGCTATTTTGATACCTCCAATGGCACTAAATGGAATTCTAACAGCGATAAATTTAGGTTGGAAACCTCAAGCAATTAGTTATGGAACAATATCTTTTGGAATTTCACAAATACCTTTAGCGTTATTTTTTATCTATTTTTTAGATCTTGGTATAACTGGAATAATTCTTTCATTGGTCATAGCAAACTTGGTCAGTATTGCAGTATTATCGTACTATGCAAAAGAAAAAATTAAAAATCATTTTAAAAAATCTGTATTAAAAAAATGGCTTAGATTATCATGGCTTCCACTCTACCCAGGATTAGCAATACTAGTTGCTGGATTTGATATCTCTATTTTTACTATTGTTACTAGCTCTGTAGTTGGTATAGCTTTTTGGTCTGCAGCAGTAGTACTTCCTAGTATGATCTCACATACAGCGTTAATATCAAGAGCTGTTTATCCCAAGTTACTTGAAGAAAAAACAAGGGAATTTGTTAACGAGAATTTAACACACTTGTTCTATTTTGGAATTCTTTTAACAGCTTTAGTAATTACATTTGCAAGACCTGGACTATATGCATTAAATCCAATTTATGAAATAGGTGTACCAGTAGTTATCATAATGGCAGTTGAAATGTTTCTTACTGTATTAACAAATGTATTTTTACTATCATTAGCAGGCATTGAAAAAGTAGACAAGAACGAAAATTCAACCTTTAAAGATTATCTCAAAAGTAAGTTATTTGTTCCACAAACAATCAGACTCATTCAAACAACAATCTATGTTTTGATTTTAACAGTAGGATTACTAATACTAGTAGGTTATGATAGTTCAAATCAAGAATTGTTAATATTTTGGGCTAGTATAGCATTAATTACACAAATTCCACTTGTATGTATACTCTACTTTTTACTAAAGAAAAACATAACAATAAAACTTAATGTATCTAGTATTACTAAATTTCTTTTAACTGCAATTGGAGTATTTACTTTTACATACATTTTGATAAATCAATTTCTAACTTATTCTACTGATATCTTTTCTTTTATACCAACAGTGTTAATGTATGCAGCATTAGGTGTTGGTATGTATATAATGATAACCTATCTAATTGATAGTAATACACGGCGTTTAGTTCAATCAATAATAAAAGAAATTAAAACAAAAGCGTGATGATAAAAATGAAAATATTAATTGTTCATGAAATAGACTGGATTAAAAAAGTTCCATTTGAACCACATCATCTGGCTGAAATTCTTTCTACTAAGAATAACGATGTTTACGTAGTAGATTGTGCAGAACCTGATACTTCAAGAATTCAAAATGGTTTTACAACTTCAATCATCAATAATTATCATAGACTTTATGATAATGCTTCAATCACTTTGATACGACCAAGCTCACTTTTAATCAAAGGATTCAACAGGGTCTCTCATTTTTTGTCGTGTAAGAAGATAATTAAAAAGATAATTCTAGAGAAAAAGATTGACCTGATTTTTTTATATGGCGTAGCTACAAATGGAACTCAATGTATTGAACTTGCCAAAGAATTCAAAATACCTATTATTTTTAGATCATTAGATATTGCCCACAAATTAGTTAGAATTCCTTTTTTACAAAATTACACCAAAAATCTTGAAAAAACTATCTTTTCTAATGCAGATTTTGTGCTAACCACAACGCCTCAGCTTTCTAATTATGCACAAAAAATGGGCTCTAACCCCAATCTTACAAAATATTTTCCTTTAGGAATTAACTCAACACATTTCAAACCTTTGGAAAAAAATATTGAATTACTCAAAGAGTTAAAAATTCAGTCTAATGACCGTGTTATCCTGTTTATGGGAACTCTATATCCATTTGCGGGACTTGATGATATATTGAAAAATTTTCATAAACTACAAAGCAAAATAAAACAAATTAAATTTATAGTGGTTGGAGGAGGACCAGATTTTAATCGAATAAAATTATTATCTAACGAACTTAAGCTGAATGATAGTGTTATTTTCACAGGTTTTGTAGAACAAAAAGAAATTCCACAGTATATTGCACTTTCAGATTTATGTTTGAATCCTTTTGAAATTAATGAATTAACGAATAGTATAGTTCCAACAAAAATATTAGAATATCTTTCATGTGGAAAACCTGTTTTGTCTACTCCATTAAAAGGCACAGTAGAATTATTACCAAATGATACTTTTGGTATAGTTTACTCAGAGTCTAAGGATTTTATTTCATCAATTGAAGAATTACTGCAAGATAAAACAAAGTTAACAGAATTAGGGCAAAATGGATTTTCTTATATTAAAGAGCATCATTACTGGGATAAGCTTTCTGACCAACTAATCCAGATATTTCATGATGTAATCAAAAATTTAAAATAATTTTAGAATTTTTTTAACGATAGATTACTATGAATTTATATAAACACATAATTAGCATTTGTCGAAAATAAATAATATCAAAATGAGCCGATTTAGCACAGTTAAAGAAGTATTTGAAATATTAATTCATAGACGGAAATTCCATATGTTTCCAATAATCCTTGTATTAATTGCACTTATTGGAGTTACAGCACTATCACAGAGTGGATTAATCGCATTCATTTATCCGATTTAAAATGCAACTTTCTTCTCCTAGATTCAAAGCATTAGCAGTTTCTGCTGGCCTGTCTTTTTGGTTTTTTGTTATAACCAGCGCAACAGGATTTTTCTCTCTTGAGATAATGTTTTCGTTTATTTTGGGAATTGTAGCTATTTCCCAAATATTTGCTATAAAGTTATCCAAAGTTCTTGATACAATTGCAATAATTAACACGAAGGTATTTCTAGGAATTTTATTTATTTTCTTGGTTTCAATTTATGGTATAGTTTTTCGATTATTGAGAATAGATCTTCTACGACTAAAAAAACAAAAAGAAACCTATTGGTTAGATCCTAACGATTTTAAATCTAATAAAATTTCAAAACAGTATTAAAATTGTACAATTTAGGTATATCTTGCTATTATCATGATTCGGCAGCTGCCATTCTAAAAGATGGGCATGTAATTGCAGCTGTAGAAGAAGAACGATTTTCAAGGCAAAAGTTTGATGATGGATTCCCAGGTATGGCTATAGATTGGTGTCTAAAAGAAGTTGGAATATCACAAGAACAGATAGATTCAGTGGCATTTTATGATAAACCCATTTTAAAATTTGAAAGACTTCTTGACAACTATATTGCAGTTGCCCCACGTGGATTATACAGTTTTTTAGATGTCATACCAAAATGGCTTCATAAGAGATTATGGATAAAGGATGATATCAAAAAACATTTGAAAGGATTCAAGGGTGAAATAATTTTTCCTGACCACCATATGTCACATGCAGCACATTCATTTTATACATCTCAGTTTGAAGAATGTGCTGTTTTAACAATAGATGGAGTTGGTGAATGGACCACAACTTCATTTGGTACAATAACGAATAATTCAATTAATCTCACACATGATATACGATGGCCACACTCTTTGGGTCTGTTTTATTCTGCATTTACATATTTTCTTGGTTTTAAAGTAAATGAGGGAGAATACAAACTAATGGGATTATCATCATATGGAAAACCCAAATACTATGATCTTATTATGAAAGAATTAATTGATGTAAAAGATGATGGTAGTATTCACCTCAATATGAAATATTTTGCATTTACATATGATAAAGTAATGACAAATGAAAAATTTTCAGAACTATTTGGAATACAACCTAGAAAAAGAAATGAAAAAACAGAGCAAATTCATTTTGATATTGGGGCTAGCGCACAAAAAGTTTTAGAAGATATCATGCTAAAAATGATAAATTATATTCATAAAAAAACCCAAATGAAAAATTTGTGTCTTGGTGGTGGTGTAGCACTGAATGGTGTAGCAAATTACCGAATACTTAAGGATGGACCATTTGAAAATATCCACATTCCACCATCTCCTGGAGATGCGGGTAGTGCAGTTGGTTGTGCCCAATATTTGTATTATATTCATAAAAAGAAACCAAGAATAATTGAGGAAGATCCTGCAAAGGTAATACATGAAAATATTTACGTTGGTCCACACTTTACTGATGAAGAAATTAAGAATTTTCTTGATTCAAATAAAATCAAGTATGAGCAATTTAATAGAGAATTATTGTTACAACAGACAGCAGCTTTAATCACTGAAGGAAAGATAGTGGGCTGGTATCAAGGAAAAATGGAATGGGGTCCACGAGCATTAGGAAATAGAAGTATACTAGCCGATCCTCGTGACGGAAAAATGAAAGATATACTGAATGAAAAAATTAAACATAGAGAATCATTTAGACCATTTGCTCCTAGTGTACTTGAAGAACATGCTGCAGATTACTTTGAATTGGATATACCAAGTCCATACATGCTTATGGTAACTAAAATAAAACAGCCTGACAAAATTCCTGCAGTAACTCATGTTGATGGAACAGGAAGATTGCAGACTGTATCAAAGCAATCAAATCCATTGTATTATGATCTTATTAATGAATTCTATAAGAAAACAGGCATTCCTGTAATAATTAATACTTCAATGAATGTAATGGGCGAACCTATTGTAAATACTCCAGAACAGGCATATAACATGATTAAAAAAACAGATATGGATTGCATTGTTATGGGTAGTTATTTGGTTTCTAAAATTAATAATGGGTTATAATGTCAGTTCAAGTATCATACAAGAAACAATCGATCTTAGGTATAGTAATTTTAGTAATAATATTATCTGCAGTTGAGGGTTTGTTAAGGGTTGATGATTATTATAACAATCCATGTATATTCATAACAAGTAATATTTATCCAGAAATAGATTATGGAAAACAAAAACAAATGTGTAATGATTATCGTGATATAGCGTATCTAGCAGGAATAGACAGACACATACAGCCTAATCAGGAAAATGCAACGATTCACATTAATAATTTTGGAATGAGAGGTTCTGATATTACACAAAATAAACCAGTTGATACATTTAGGATTTTTGTAATAGGTGGTTCAACCGTTTATGGTTCTGGTAGTACATCCGATACAACAACAATACCTGGATTTTTACAACAATTTTTTGATGATTCTGAGATTAACAAGAAAATTGAAGTTATTAATGCTGGAATAGAAGGTAGTACATCTGTTGAAGAAGTATATCGAATAAAGAATGACTTAATTCATTTTGATCCTGACATAGTTGTTATTTATCATGGTACAAATGATGCACATCTTGCTTGGGATAGATATACTAATCATAAAACTTTTGAAACAACACTCGAAAAGAAAATATTAGTTTTCTTTCAAACTAATTTACCAGAATATAAAACACCAATTAATTCTATTTATCTTATTAATAGAATCATGGGACATAGTTCAACTAATTCAGACAATATTATGAATGATACATATTACAAATCTGAAAACATGGTTGAAAGATCATTACTTTGGCATGATCGAATCGAAGATGCATGTAGTTTCGGGAATGAATATGGATTTAAGACAGTAATTCTTTTGCAACCAGTATTAGGAACAGGCAGTAAACCATTAACTGACTATGAGAATGATTTCTTGTTAGGCATGGGTGGAGAGGATAATACAAAGATTTACGATACATTTGCAAATGGCTTAACAGGCTTGGATAATAATTGTAATACTGTTCAGGATCTTAGAAATATTTTTGACAATACTTCAGAATTTATTTACTTTGATAATGCACATATGTCAGATTTTGGCAATGAAATTGTATCTAAAAGAATATTTGAAATTCTAAAGCCTATTGTATTAGAAGAAATATAATTAGAGTTTTTTCGAATGATTAATCCAATTAAGCAAAATTTTTCGCATTGATTTATGGTGTATTTCTAGGTCAAAGTTTGTTTGAACCCTTTGAATGCCATTTTGACCCATTTTATAACTAGACTCGGGATTATCAAGAAAGAATTCTATTTTTTCAATTAGATCACTTTGATTGTTTTCAGGAATTAAGAATCCGCTTTCCCCATCAACTATTGTTTCTTCGGGACCACCTGGTTTCCAAGATATGACAGGAGTGCCACAAGACATGGATTCAATTACAATCAATCCAAATGGAGCTTCTTTCACAAGGTGTACAGTTGCTAGTGATTCTGAATATAGTTTAGCCAGATCTTGATCACTAATCTTTCCAAAGAATTTTACATTTTTTTCAACATTGAGATTTTTGGCTAACAATTCAAGCTCTTCACCTAATTCACCAGAATTTCCTACAATCCATATTTCAAAATCTTTTCTTTTTTCTAATAATTCACTTGCAGCTTTAATTAAAAGATCTGCTCTACGTATTCTTGAATCACCCAGAGTGAGTATTGTATTCTTTTTCACACAATTTTCTATTGGGAAAAAAACATTAGTATTTGTACCTAAGTAGATAACTTCCGAATCAACTCCATAATGTTTTTTAATATTTTTTGCAGTAAATTTACTGTGGCATATTACTTGATCAAAAAAATTCCATTTGTGTTTATCATAAAATCTAACAAATAGTCTAATTATTCTCCAAGGAATTCTAATTTTTGCTTCAAGATTATTTATGTATGTATTAGTATAAAGTAGATTAATATCTTGAGGATAACAAATTGTTGGAATATTATCATATTTTTCAACCCACATTGTTGATGGATAGTGGTTAAAGAAAACAATGTCAGGTTGTTCTTGATCAATTAATTCATGAAGTAATCTAGAAGTTTTCCTTAGATCTAGCCAAAATTTTATTGACTGTGTAAGACTTTTTTCGTTACCAAGATCAATTACCCTTATTTTATTTTCTGGTTTGTATAATGTTTTATCTGTGTAAAGTGATGCAACAATTACATCATCACCACATGAGGCAAGATATTCACAAAGCTCCCAAGCATATCTTCCAGCACCACCAATTGATTTCAAATATGGAATAACAACTACGATTTTCATTCTTGAATTAAAATTAGATTTATATCATTTTAGTGTGGTGAATCTTTTCTATTTACTAGCAGTGAAAAAAATCCAATTAGAGTGATCATCACCTGGACCAACCGGGCGAATCCAGTGTTCAAATTGTTTGAAGCCTATATTTTCAAGATCTTTCTTTATTTCATTTGGATCCTCTATGCGTGTATCTTTACTTCCATTACTCCCAATTGCATTAAAATCATTCTCGTAGTATCCTACAGAATTTTTTTTTGCTTTACCATAACCCATTTGAATGGAAATTCTCCCATCTTTTTTTAGAGATTTGTACATTTTTGTTAGAATTGAAAATCGAATATCGTAAACACATATGTGTTGCATCGCTATCGAAGAAAAAATAAAATCATAATAATTTTCATGCTTTGTACCTAGATCATCTCCATTTGTAACATATAGATCTGGTAAAGGGATTTTATGATAATTTAGATTAGTTTTAGCATTATTGATATTGTTTTTACTAATATCACAACCATCAATTTGTTTAAACCATTTGTTATACTTGACTATGTTTCTTCCAGGTCCACATCCAAAATCAAGAGCAATTTTTTCTTGAAAAGTTGAATCGATATATTTCATCAAATATTTATCATAATCCTCCCACTTGTTTTGCTCTTCATACGAACCCACAACAAAATCATCTTTGTTCTTTGAATCATAAGTTGAGTTCTTAGCAGCATTTTGGTATGCAACTTTTTGCATATACAAATATTTCTTATCATCTTTTAGAAATGCCCATTTAACTATTTGTGGAAGAATTTTGAATAATGTAGATAGTTGTATCAAGTGCAATAGAAATATGTGATTTTTAATGAATATAAAATTTAAGAATAACAGATACTAAAATTTGTAAACTGTTCTGGCTTAATTTTATTTTAATGTATATTTTTTCCAGCGTTCTGTATCCAGACTCATATCCATTGTTAATGAAGGACCATCATAATCATTAATAGTCATGGGCAAAATATTTTCTGTAGTAATTTTTGCTAATTCATACATAGATATTTTTTTATCACCAACAACATGTACAACCCCATTCAAATTCTCACTTATGATTTCATTAATTCCTGAAGCAACATTTTCTGCAAAAAGATATGTACCAAATCTATCTGTAAATGCTTTCGGATATGGCCATGTTGTTTTTGCAACAAAATTTGTTCTAATAATTAAATAATTAGAAAGTTTTGTCACTTCATTTTCTGCTAAAAGCTTAGTTAATGCATAAAAATTTTCAGGGTATGGAATATCAGTTT